>Ga0209540_10001847_pt1 | contig 15484 bp, 17 predicted proteins | sample BarGraIncu01121A_FD_184501 | JGI IMG/M metagenome (GOLD analysis project Ga0209540, IMG submission 184501) | Arctic peat soil microbial communities from Barrow, Alaska - Barrow Graham LP Incubations 011-21A (SPAdes) (version 2) | ecosystem: Environmental > Terrestrial > Soil > Wetlands > Peat... | reverse complement strand
GAATCAAGGTTTAATGAGAGCTGTTGAAAAATTCGATTGGCATCGTGGTTTTAAATTCTCCACTTATGCTACTTGGTGGATTCGACAAGCCATTACTCGGGCTATCGCTGATCAAGCTAAAACTATTCGTATTCCAGTTCACATGGTTGAAACCATTAATAAAGTTTATAAAGCCACTCGTGCTCTAACTCAACGTCTTGGTCACGAACCAGATATTGCTCAAATTGCTGAAGAAGTTGGTGTTACTATTGAAAAAGTCGAAGAAATTTACCGAATTTCCCAAGATACTACTTCACTTTCCACCCCAGTTGGTGACGATGAAGATTCATTTTTAGGTGATTTTATTGAAGACACTACTCAAATGTCTCCTTATGAAGAAACCAGTAAAGAATTACTTCGAGAATCAATCGAAGAAGTCCTTGGTTCTTTAGATGAAAGAGAAACTAAAGTTTTAAGTTTACGTTTTGGTTTAATGGGGGAAACTCCAAAAACCCTCGAAGAAGTTGGAAAAATTTTCAATGTTACTCGTGAACGTATTCGTCAAATCGAAGCCAAAGCATTACGAAAATTAAGACATCCTTCCCGAAGAAAGAAATTACAGGATTATTTAGAATAAAATAATTTTTCTGTGTCATTGCGAGGAGCTCACGACGAAGCAATCTCAAATTCTTAATTCTTAATTGTTAATTAATCTTTCTATCCAACAATTTCAAATTCCATTATTTCAGCATTGTCGAATTCTTTATCTTTAAATGGTTTTCCTGTCAGGATACTTACCATCATTTTTAATAATTCACTGTGTGCCACAACTAATATTGTCGATTTTTCCTCTTCCAGTTTTAAATCTTCCAAAAATAAATTAGCTCTTTTAAGTAAATCAACTAAACTTTCCAACCCCATATCTCTATTAATTTTACTATTTTGATCCATTTCTTCCCAATCAACCAAATCTTCATTTACTCCAGAATATTCACCAAAATCTCTTTCTTCTAATAATTTGCACATATAAACTGGTCCTTCAATTGGATCTTCAACTAAAATATTTTCCAAAGTTTCCATAGCTCTTTTTAAAGGTGAACAAAAAACCATATCAATCTTATATTTTTCTTTAAGTTCTTTACCAGCCGTTCTAGCTTGTTCAGCTCCTTTAAAAGTTAATTTACCATTTTCTCTTCCTTGTAAAATATTATCAGCATTAGCTTCTGATTCGCCGTGTCTTATTAAAATTAATTTCATGTCGATATTATACTATAGAATTTTTTTTCTAGTTTTCTAAATCAATCCTAGATGTTATACTTCAAAAGTATTTTAATACCGCACTTTTATACTAATTCTTTAATTATTAATTCTTAATTAAAAGAATATATTTTTCCCCCATAGCTCAATGGTAGAGCGCCCGCCTGTTAAGCGGTAGGTTCGAGGTTCGAATCCTTGTGGGGGAGCATACTGGACTAGAACTATTTTTTGAACCTAAAACTAGTTCTAACTTTTCATTACCCCCATTGGACTGAAGAACTTTTGTATAATTCATTATGAAAGTACAAAATATTAATCCCACTACTAATGAAGTTTTCGCTGAAATTGAATCATCAACTGAACAAGAAATTATTCAAAAAGTAACTGAAGCTCGTCTTTCTCAACCAAGTTGGCAAGAGTTAGGTGTGAAAAGTAGGATTGAGATATTAAAAGAAGTTTATGAAGCTTTTGAATCAGAAAAAGAAGCTCTTGGAGATCTAATTACTAAATCTGTTGGTATGCCTATATCATTACGAAATGAATTAGATATTGACTCTGGACTCCATTATTTTAAGGGATACCTTGATAATGCTGAAAAATATTTAAGTCCAGAAATAAGTTTTGAAGATGACACGACGATAAACACTGTTTATTACGAACCAACGGGTGTAGCTGCAGCAATTACACCTTGGAATTTCCCCTTTTGTAATTTTATCTGGGCTGTTATACCAAATCTGGTTGTCGGTAATACAGTTGTTTTTAAACATGCTGAGGAATGTGCCTCATTTGGTCAATTATTGGAACAAATTATATTCAAAACAAATTTACCCAAAGGCGTTTTTACAGAAATATATGGTGACGGCGCAATAGGGGATATTTTAGTTCATCAAGACATAGATTTAATTTGTTTTACTGGAAGCAGCAAAGTTGGTAAATATTTATACACAGTCGCTGCTGAAAAATTTATTAAAATAATTCTTGAGTTAGGCGGGTCTGCACCTGGAATTGTTTTTGAAGATGCTGATATATCTAAAATTAATGAAGGTGTTTTCTTTAATAGATTTATTAATAGTGGACAAATTTGTGATGGTTTAAAACGCCTAATAGTTCATAAAAACATTAAAGAAAAAGTCGTTAATAATTTAGCTGAAATGTTGAAGAGTAAAAAGGTTGGTAATCCAGAAGATCCCGCCGTGGAAATCGGTCCACTCGTTTCAATAAAACAATTAAACACTCTTAAATCACAAGTTGATGATGCAATTACCAAAGATGCCGAAGTCGTTATATCAATTGATTCCCCTAAAACAGGTGCTTTTTATAACCCCACCATTTTGACTAATATCACTAAAGATATGAAAGTCTGGACAGAAGAAGTCTTTGGTCCAGTTTTACCAATCATTACTTTTGAGACTGAAGAAGAAGCCATAAATTTAGCCAACGATACTGTTTATGGTTTAGGTGGTTATGTTTTTACTGAAGATAAACAAAAAGCCGAGCGGGTGGCTTCTAAAATTAAAACAGGGATGGTAAGCATTAATAATACTTTATATCTTCAACCTACAAGTCCCTTTGGTGGTTATAAACAATCGGGTTTGGGACGAGAACATGGTAAGTATGGTTTGCATGACCTTTGCCAGATTAAAGTAGTTTCAATTGAAAAATAATCATTAAGTTTTACACACTGCTATCCTGATTTGTTCCAAAGCAGGGAGCAAATGATTTTTGAACCTAAATTTTAGATACCCCTTATTGGACTAAAGAAATTAGTGTAATATTTATTTATGGAAAACATAAACAATACAATTAACCCAGAAACACCTATTCAACCAATTGAAACTTCAGTTACACCAGAACCAACTCCAACACCAACTAATCCAAACCTTTTTAAATATTTATTTATTATTTCTATAGTTGTTTTGTTGATAGTAATAATCTCCTTTATTTTTATATCAAATAATAAAAATTCTAAACAACCTCCAACTGTACAAAATACTAATAATATTTCTGAAGTAATACCAACAGCTGTTCCAACTGCAGAAGTTAAAGTGACACCAACTTCAACTATAATAGACAAAACTGAAAATAATGGCCCGTACATAGCAAATGGTTATTTCTTTGTTCCATCTTGGGGCTTAAAATTTAAACTATCAAATGAATTGACTGATTATGGTTATTCGGTAGAACCTAACTGCATTGCATGTAGTTTTGATAAATATCAAATTGGTTTAACAGCAGTTCTTAAAAAGGATTTAATATCTAATCCTCAAAGTAGATATTACTCTACAATTGATAATTGCTCTTTTATTACTGTCAGTAAAACTACAAAAGATATGTCAAATGTTTCTGGACCTAAAAAAGTTATTTCAACTAATAGTGGTTCATTAGTTGTTTATGATTTTAATGCTAGTGGCAGTTGCAAAGACGAAGGTGTTGGTTTAATGACAAACAATTATTATAAGCAAGTTGCTGATAAATTAGTTGAAATATTATCTCAACCCGAGCAAATATAATTTTAGGTCTAAATTGCACATACAGCAGTCCTGATTGATTCCAAGGCGGGGAGCATTTTATTTCAGGCACGAATTTTATCCCTATAACTCATTACCCCAGAAAGGATTCGAATTTGTAGTAAAATCCATATATGTTTACAGATAAAGTTTACTTTGAAGAAGTAAAAGGTAAAAAAATTTTTTGTAATTTTTCCGAAGCAGATATTCCCTCTAAAAAAATAGTTATTATGAGTCATGGTTTTAGAGGAACCAATGTCGGTCCCGCCAGACAATTTGTTGATTTTCAAAGAATACTTAATAAAGAAGGTTTTTCGGTACTTCGTTTTGATCAACCAAACGGTGGCAATTCAGAAGGGGACTATTTAAGTTCTTCTTTTAATGAATGGGTAAATACTTTTGTTTATTTTGCAGACAAATATCTTAAAAATGGTTATGAAGTTAATCTTTTAGGACAAAGTATGGGGGCCTCTGCAGCCATTGTTTCTACATCAAATTCATTAATCAAAAATAAAATTCCTTGTCTTTTACTTTGGGTACCAGATCCTGAAACTGATTTTACTGATGATCCAGAAAAAATATATGAAGAAGGGGGTCAAAAATATCGAGGGTCTTTTTGGCAAGAAGCCAAAGATTCTAATATTTTTCAATGTCTAAGTGATTATCAAGGGAAAATACATTTGGTTTACGGAGAAGTCGATAGATATGTTAGTCGAGAACTAATGGACAAAGCAATGAAACTAGTTAAAGACAAAGGACAGGAAGTTGTAGTTTTAAAAGGACAAGATCATAGTCCATGGGAATACGACCTAGTCCAGGAAGTTTATAAACAAGAATTGGCTATTTTAAAAAAACCATAGTTCTGAAATCGTTCCACTCAGCGAGCAGAATTAGACAAAGATGATTTTATAATATATAGGTGTATATTTGACTTTATTAATACTAAAAACTGAATGTATTAATTACTTTAAAAGTTGTTAAAATAACATCATTAATGAAATCTAACGATAATATATTGAGATTGGAAAATGTCGGCAAGTTTTTTGGCCAAAATTTTGAAGTAATCAAAGAGTTTAATTTAAATGTCAAAGATGGGGAATTAGTTTGTTTTATAGGACCATCTGGTTGTGGTAAAACAGTACTCCTTTATACTATTGCTGGTTTTTTACCAATATCTTCCGGTAAATTATTAATGGAAGACCAAACTATAAATTCAATAAACACTGATAGATTAATGATTTTTCAAGACAATATGCTTTTGCCATGGAAAACAGTATTAGGCAATGTTCTCTTTGGTTTATCAAACTCTGATTTAAGTGAAGCAAAAAAAATATCATCAGCTGAACATTATTTAAAAATGGTCGATCTTCTTGATTTTAAAGATTGGCCAGTACATAAATTATCTGGTGGGATGAAACAAAGAGTTTCATTTGCTCGAGCCTTAGTTTCCGATCCAAAAATATTACTTATGGATGAACCATTTTCTTCTCTAGATTCGATTACCAGAAAACGTTTAAGAAATAATTTACTTGATATTTGGAATAAAACTAAAAAAACTATTTTATTTGTCACTCACAATATTGATGAAGCTATTTGTCTGGCAGATACTATTCATGTTCTAGGATCTAGACCAACTAATATAAAAAAAACTTATTCTATTAGTCTTCCTCGTCCTCGCAATATTTCTGATCCAAATGTGATCGAATTAATTAAATCACTTGAAAAAGATTTAGAAAATGATTTCGATGACAAAAATCAAAATTATCAAAATTTAAATATTAATAATTATGCTATAAATTCATGAAAAATAAAACAAAAAAAATAAGTTTTGTAGTTGTTAGTGTCCTTTTAATAGTTTTATTAGTTATTGGTACCAAACTTTTTACCAAAGCTAATAAAAAAGATATTTCTCAATTACCAAAAATAAAATTGGCTTACAATATTGGCAATCTTGATACTGTTCCAGTAATGATTGCTTATCAAAAAGGCTATTTTAAAGATGAAGGTGTCAATGTTGAATTAGTTCAAGTAACACCTGCAGATGGATTAATTGCTATTAGTAGTCATCAAGTTGATATGTTAATTGGTGGTTCTACTCGTCTTTTTGGACCAATTGATAAAGGTGCTCCTATAAAATTTCTATCACCTATGACTAATACTGATACTGAAATTTTGATTGCTCCAAATTCTGGAATAAAAACTTTAAAAGACCTTGAAGGTAAAAAACTTTCTTATGGTACTGGTGGTTCCAAAGAATCTTTTTTAAAAAATATTCTTAAAAAAGAAAATGTTGATGTTAAAAAGATTAAATTTATTAATGTTGATAATTCTTATCTAGGTGTCGCTTTGATGGATAAAAAAACAGTTGATGCGGTCGTTATTGCTGATGCTGGCTATGTTGACCAAGCTAAAAAATTAGGGGCTGTAGTTTTACCTGAATGGCAAGATAAAAAATATAGTAAATTTACTATGGGTTTAGTAGTTTCTGCTAATACTGATTTTCTAAATAGTAATTCAGATAGTATTGAAAAATTTTTTAAAGCTATAATAAAATCCAATCGTTATTTAAAATCTAATCTTGATGATTCTGCTAATATTGTTGCTCAGTTTTTCAAAGAAAAAACTAATGGAGCAACTGTAATTGATCCAAATAATTTCAAATCACAAGTTAAAGATGGTCAGGTTGTTTATTACCTTTGGGAGGATCCTAATACTGTTGTCGATAATGCTCGTATGTGTTATGAATTGGGTCAAGTCGATAGAGCTTTAAATATTAATGATCTCTATGACCTTAGATTTAAAGATTTGCTAGAACCAGCCCAAAATGAAATTTACGGTAACACCAAAAATTAAAGAAATTTTTCGTGGATTAATCCCTTTTCTTGTTATATTATTGACTTGGCAAATTGCTACTTATTTTCATTTAATGCCAAAGTGGTTTTTGCCAAGTCCTATTCAAGTAATAGTTTCTTTTGGGGAATTAATCAAAGACGGTACTGTCTTAAAACTATTAATTGAAAGTAGTCTAAATTTATTTCCACCTTTTTTATTAGCGGTCTTTTCTTCTATATTATTAGGAATAATTATTGGCAGCAGTTCAAAAAATAGACAAATATTTTTTCCTTTTATCTGCACTCTTTATCCAATACCATCATTTGCCTATTTGCCATTTATTATTATATTAATTGGTTTTAATAGACCAGCTATTTGGATATTATTGTTTATTTCTGGTTTTTTAAGGATGATTTATAACATGATTATTGGTGTCCAAAATTTAAATCCAACTTGGTTATTGATGGGTAAAAATTTAGGGTTAAATAAAAATCAGATTATTTTTAAAATTATTATTCCAGGAGCTTTACCTAATATTGTAACTGGGATAAGAATTGGTTTTGGCTCTGTCTGGAGATCAATTATCGGTGCCGAAATGTTGGTTGGTGGGGCTGGTGGTTTAGGTAATTTTATCCAAAGAGCTGAGTATTCTTTTGACTTTGATAAAATTTTTGTTGGAATATTATTGATTGCCATTATTGGCCTTTTTGTAGAAACTTTCGTTTTTAAAAAGATAGAAACCATTACTTTGGAAAGATGGGGAAATGGGACTGAGGGAATTCAATAATATCTAAATAGTTCTAACTCCGTTCTTTTAGTTCGCCGAAGCATGCGAAGGTGGCCACTCAGCGAGCAAACAAATCTAAAATATTTTTCTGTTTTTTGTTAGACTGAATTATGATTTATGAAGTTATCGGTTGGTTAGGAACCTTAGCTGTTCTTCTTGCTTATTTTCTTGTTTCAACAAAAAAAATTACTCCAAGTTCAAAACAATATCAGTTTCTTAATTTGTTTGGTGCATTTGGTATTATTATCAACTCAACTATACATCACGCTATACCCTCTATTGGACTAAACACTGCTTGGCTATTAATTGCAGTTTACGCATTAGTAAAATTGAAAAAGTAATAAAGATTTTATAAGTAAATAGTTCTGAATCCGTTCCACTGAGCGAGCAAATTATTTTTTGGTCTGTTTTTTGGCTTCTTTTTCCATCTTCAATAAACGAGTGAAATAGTCGGGGATTTCGTTTAGATGTGCCAATGCAATTTTGCCTGTCGTTAATAAATAGTCATTACTAACATTTGTCAGTGTTTTAATAGTTCCATGCTCCAATTCTACTTCCATGCCAATTTTAAACTGATCAACATTAAATTTATCCCATTTAATTCCTAATCGCTTACCCGTGAGTTTTGCTTCTTTTATCGTAATATGTTTTTTGATTGTCATATTCCAATTGTACTCTATTCTGCATCCATTGAGGAATTATTGTAAAAGTATGTTTAATGGGTTGTTTTTGTTTATAGATAATTTAAAGTTTTAAATCCGTTCCACTCATCGAGCTTTAATTTAGTAGAATATTGTTTTGGTAGAGACAGTCGGCAATAGTTTGGCTAATGAGAGTGACTCCTTTGACTGAGGGATGAATATAATTTCCAGTATTAATATATTTGTTGATTGTCAAGCCATTTTTGTCTAAAGTTTTTTCATAGATGTTAATTAAAGGAATATTGTGTCTTTTAGCATAGCTTATATGGTTTTCAATATAAGCTCGTCTTTCATTAGCCCATTGAATTCGCATTGCCGGTGAAAGATTAACCACTCCTTTTCCGTATAACCGTGAGGGGGCAATAGTTGCAACAAAAATAATAAGTGAATTTGGGTGGGTATCAGCTATTTTTGCCACCATAATATCAAGAGCGGTAGTTTGTTTTTGGAGACCTATAGCCAGAGGAAATTCTGAAAGTGGATTGGTACCAGAAGATTCAATTAAAATAATGTCAAAATATCTATCTAAAATAGCAGGAAAATTTTTACCAAGATAAGTGGTGCTGTTGTCGAGGCGGTCCTGAATAGACAGAATATTGGTAGAACCGAAACCATAGTTAAAAAGCCCAAAAACTTTTTTAGGATAATATTTAGCTAGGTCGAGGCGTAAAAAATCAAAATTTTCACCCAATGCTTCTGTCATTGAATCACCTACAAAAATTAGAGTATAAGAAGAAGCGGTGGCGATTTTGGGTGGAACGTATTGATCTATTAATTTATATACTTTAATAGTCGGGACAGGAGTATTGATTGGTAACAATTTGGCAATTGGCAAAATTGTTATAAGTGGTTTTGACCTAGGGACATTAAGGACTCCAACGACGATAAGAACAACAATAGATATAACTATAATTACTCTTAAAATATTTTTATCCATTTGACTAGGATATCACTATTAAAAAATAGTTCTAAATCTGTTCCACTCAGCGAGCCTAGGTTATAGTAAAATATAGGGGTATGATTATCAAGACAAAAGAGGGTTATCGTGTGGTTTCTGAAAAAACTAGAAAAAACTTGGGAACGTATAAAACACGGGAAGAAGCCAAAAAGAGATTACAGCAAGTTGAGTTTTTTAAACATCAGAAATAGTTCTAAAATCATTCCACTAAATGAACTAATATAAAAATATTAAAATCTTGATTCATTAATAATTACTGTAATAAGTTGTAGTATATCAAGTATAGCAAGTGATATTTTATTGTCTTTGTTAAAAAGATTTTTATGAGAATTCTGAATAAGATTAAATTTATAAAATTATTACCAATTATTTTGGTTAGTTTATTTTTTATTTACGCATCAAAAATGTACGCTACTACTTCTAGAATTGATCTTCTAACTGCCGATGGTTTTGCTGTTTTAGGTGGTTCAGCTATTTCCGACATTCCTAGTTCCATTATAAATGGAAATGTTGGTTTAAGCCCAGATGGTGGTGCTTCTATTACCGGATTAACTTGTGGTGAAGTCACTGGAACAATTTATGATAACGATGGTTTTTATACCGGAAACCCTGATGGCACTGCTTGTCGAATAACCGACGCTGGTTTGCTTACCCAAGCCAAAAATGATCTAACCACAGCCGTAAATGATGCAGTCGGACAAAGTGTAACTTCAACAATTGCCACTGAGCTTGGTGGAGCCACTCTCACAGACGGAGTTTATAATTCTGAAGCTGGTACTTTTGGAATAACAGGAACTCTAACTCTCGATGGTCAAAACAATGCTGATTCAGTTTTTATTTTTAAAGCAGCCTCTACTCTTATCACCGCCTCCTCTAGTAAAGTCGTTCTAATTAATGGTGCTCAAGCTTGTAATGTTTATTGGATTGTTGGATCTTCAGCCACTTTTGGAACCTCTTCCACTCTTATTGGAAACGTAATGGCTTCAGCATCAATTACAGATTATGGTAGTTCAACGATTTATGGAAGACTTTTAGCTAGTACTGGTGCGATTACCTTAAACAAGACCACTGTTACAAAACAAACTTGCTCTGCGGGAACCGCTGGCGGTCCAACTCCTACATTAACTCCAACTCTAACTCCAACTCTAACTCCTACTCCTACATTAACCCCAACTCTAACTCCTACTCCTACATTAACCCCAACTCCTACATTAACTCCTACTCCTACATTAACTCCTACTCCTACATTAACTCCTACTCCTACTCCTACATTAACCCCAACTCCAACTCCTACGTCAACGCCAACTTCAGCTCTAACACTTCCACAAACTGGTAACACCATTTTTTTGAAAATAAGCGTGATAGCGGGATCGGCATTTATACTTGGAGGAATTTTGCTCCTGATATTTTAAAATGAACTAGTTCTTATTAAAAACATTTACGAGTTTAACTCCTTTGATTTCTTTAATCTTTGAAATATTGATTCTTTTATTTCCCAAAATTTTAAACTATTTAGTTGCAGCTTATCTTACTATTATTGGATTTTTAGAATTAGGAATAATTAAATAAATTAGTTCTAAATCCGTTCCACTCAGCGAGCAAATCTTATAACACATTGTGTTATATAATCGATCAATGATCGAAAATCCTCAATTAACTTATTTAGCCCAAAAACGACATGATCTTTTTCATCACCCAGAAGGATTAATTGCCAAGCCTTATTTAACCCTGCCTTTTAGACAAGAGGATTTGCCTCAAATCAATGGGGAAGCTTTTTATAACATTACCGAAGGTTTCAGATATTCTCGTGCTGAACAACATCTTCATGGTGGTATTTTACATGCGGGTATTGATTTTGCAATACCTTACGGCACTCCAGTTGTGGCTCCTTGTGATGGAATTGCTATAAGTTCATATCACTCAATTTTGGTTAAAGACATAAATGGAACTCCTAAAAAATATCAAAATAAATTCTTAGGTTTTGGCCTTGGTTATTTTGTCCAAATTCACGTTGCCAATATGGACAGGATAGTCCAATTGGGACATATGTCGGATATCTATCAAAACATTCCCTTTAGTCCTCCTGTCCAAATCGACAAGCAAGGTCTAGAATGGAGTCCAACCAATCATCAGCTTTCTGTAGAAGAATTATCAAAAATTTCCCAAGCTGTACCAATTAAAAGAGGAGATTTACTTGGATGGGTTGGTTATTCAGGTATGAGATGGGGATATAATGATTATATTTCAAATTCTTCCAGACCAAATTCAATAGATAGAAGTCAAAATATTAGTTATGATGAACCACATATCCATTTAGAAGAAGCTAGAAGGATACCGCTTAATACGACAATAGAAAAAAGTAGAGCAGGACAAAAAACAAATTGGCGAGATCCTTACGATATTTATCTTTCTTACAGAAATTATCCCACCCCAATAAGACATCGAACAATGGGTCCTGAACCAATTTTTATCGTTGACAAAAATAATCTTCCGATTTTTACAAAATAAGTTTTTCAAATAGTTCTAAATCCGTTCCACTCAGTAAGTAAATCAAAAATTTATTTGTGTTCTATTTTGATAAAAAGATTTGGTTTAATCCCAGACATCGCTGGCAGAATATGATTCAAAACTTGTTCGGCTGTCATTTTAAATTTATTTCCTTTTGCCGATATTTTTACCCATCCATCTTTTTCTCGGAAATAACTCTCCGTAAAATTCTTCGTTCCAATTAAAATCTTATAGCTATCGTTAGTTAATTTCATATCTATATTCTACAACTACTTATTGAATTACCCTATAAAATAAGAGAATATTAACCATGGAAAATATAAATAATATTCTGACTCCAGAAACACCAATTCAATCAAATAAAAAACCAAACATTTTTAAATATCTATTTTTTGCTTGTTTTTTTCTTTTATTGGCTGTAATTATTTGTTTTCTTTTTATTTTAAATAATAAAATTTCTAAACTAACTTCAGTTCAACAAGACTCTTCTAATATTTCTCAAATAACTCCTACGGTTACCGTAACTCCAACTATAACTGTATCTGAAACAATGCTTTCTACCACCTCACCTGACGGTAGTGTTGAGTGTTATCAAAATGGAAAATATTTTGTTGCTTTAAAAAATAGCCAATCAGAGAATAGTCGTCTTTTAGTTAAATCAAAAATTAATGGAAATTCTTATAATGATTGTTCATATAATTATGAAAAATCAGATTTTGAAACAGTAGGGTGGATAAGCCAGATTTTAGATTTAAATAATGATTTTCTTTTAACAGATAGTGGAACTGGTCCTGGAGTAAGAGGTCTATCTTTTTATAATTTAGACAAAAAATTAGAGATTTATACAGGTTCATATGTTGGTGGTGGAAACATTCCATTGAAGATATTAGACAATAATACATTTTCATTTTGGGAAGAAACCTCAACCATTGCTACAGAAAAGAATTGTCCTAATTTTGCTGAAACAAAAAGTTATGGTTTAACTTCAGCCATTGATCAACACGTAGTCTTAAATTTAATAACTCTAAAAAAAGATTTATTAGATGAATATCGATGTTCTTCAAGACAATAATATTTATCTATGACCGATCATTATCTCTTTGAAGGGGGAGAAGAATTCTATCAACGTTTTCGAGTTCCAAATCGTCTGCCTTCATTTCCCAAAAAAATTGATGTTTATCCTGGTGCTATTGAACCAGTCCTTGCCAAAGAAGGCTCAACTTTTGTTTGGATTATGAAGTGGGGATTAATTCCTTCTTGGGCCAAAGAAAGAGGAGTTGGCGACAGAATGTTTAATGTCAAAGCTGAATCAGTTATGACTAAACTTGGTTTTAAACAATCTTTTAGATCCAAACGTTGTCTAATTCCAGCCAATGGTTTTTATCTTTCTTCTAATTTTTTTAGTCTCGATTACCGTCCTCTTTTTTCTTTTGCTGGAATTTATGATATTTGGGTTGAGCCAGTTAGTGGTCATGAAGTTTACACTTACGCCATAATTACTACTGATGCCAATTCTACTATCAAACCATTTAGTGACCGCATGCCAGTTATTTTGCGTCAATCAGATGAGGAAGTTTGGTTAAACGAAAGAACTCCAACTTTAAGACTTGAATCATTACTCCATCCATCAGCCGAAACTTTAACCATCACCCACCAATAGCTTTTGAGATATAATCTTACCAAGATGATTTATCCAGATTACACCAACAGTATTGTCAATTTAACTAGTTCTGTTTTAAAAGCCTTTGATGCTAATTCTCTTTATTTTCCGTTAGAAGAGTTAGATGACTTAAAAAAATATAAAAATATTATTTTCATAAATCTTGATGGATTAGGTTTTGAATATCTCCAAAAATATGGTCAAAATTCTTATCTTAACCAACATTGTCTTAAAAAATTAACTTCTGTTTTTCCTAGTACCACTGCCGCTGCTACCACTACTCTGGAAACTGGAACTGCTCCTCAACAACATGGCTTAACTGGTTGGTTCATGTATTTAAAAGATTTAGGTATTATTTCCACTATTTTACGTTTCAAATCAAGATATGGTGGTCTTACTTTTTCCAATAATAATATTAAAAGAGAAGATATTTTTACTGAAAAAAGAATTGGTGACAAGATTAAACAAACTTCTTTTATTATTTATCCAGACAAAATCGTTGATGGAAAAGTAAATAAAAAAAGTAAAAAAATTCTCACCTATAAAAATCTCAACTCTATGTTTTTACAAATTAAAAAAGCGGTTGATTTTTCAAATAGAAGAAAATATATCTATGCTTATTGGGATAATTTTGATTATTTATGTCATGTCTATGGTTGTGATAGTAAGACTGTGAATGAACATTTTTGGAAATTAGATAAAAAAATTGCCTCGTTTGTAAAGTCTTTAAAAAAAACCAATTCTGCTGTCATAATTACGGCTGATCATGGTTTAATTGATACTGTTCCAGAAAAAGTTATTTATATTCAAGATTATCCAGAATTATATGACATGTTAACCATGCCTTTGTGTGGAGAGTCAAGACTTGCCTATTGTTATGTTCATCCAGAGAAAGCTCTTCAGTTTGAAAATTATATTAAGGATAATTTAAGTCATTGTTGTGAAATTCATAAGAGTTCTGAGTTGTTAGATCAGGGAGTTTTCGGATTATTCCAACCTCATCCAAAATTAAAAGATAGAATCGGTGATTATATTTTAATTATGAAAGATAATTACATTATCAAAGATTTTTTAATGACTGAAGAAAAAAAGTATCTCATTGGAAACCACGGTGGCACTAGTAAGGAAGAAATGTATGTGCCTTTAATTTTTTGCTACAATTAATTATGAACAATATTGCTTATTTTCTAACCCAACCTCAGTTTTATATTCCTTTTTTAGTCTGGACTATTTTTTGGAAAGGTTTGGCTTTGTGGAAATCAGCTGGTAAAAAACAACTTATTTGGTTTGTTCTTTTATTAATGTTAAATACTTCCGGACTTTTAGAAATTCTTTACGTTTTCTTCTTTAATCGTTGGGACATTGATAATGGCAAAATTCTCAATTTCTTAACCAAAAAATTCAAAAAAACTAAAAAATAATTTAGTTCCACTTTAATTTTTTTTCTTATTATTTTTCAGATATTATTCAGTTCTAAGTTTTATTCTAATAGTTAAGGAGGTCATAAAAAGAATAAATAGCAACTCAAATGTTAGATCTTTGAGGAGGAGCCGTTCCCACTATAAAAGATATACAGGTATCTAAAAAAATAGTCGTGATCAAGGCATTGCTATCACTAAGTTAATAATTTATTAGTTAAAAAAATACCCCGATTCGTTCGGGGTATTTTTATCTAAAATCTTTTAAATTTATTTATAAACAATTTTGGCATTTTGTTTAAGATTGGCTAGCCAAGTAGTTGCCGCAGTTTGATTAGCTTCTAGAGTAATCTGTTCTTTAGCTAAAGTTTCCAGTTCAGTTTTAGTTTTACCGGTTGGTAATAAAGCTTTATTGGTTGTTAAAAATTCATCAATTTGAGCTTGAGTAATTTCAACCTTAGTGGTTGAAAGAGCAGCTTCAATTTTTTTGATTTTAATTTGTTTATCTAAGTCCGCTCTGGTCATTCCTGAAGATAATAAAGCTGCATCTAAAGTTTGATTTTGAGCTTTAAGTTGTTCTTCTATTTTAGCAATTTCTTCATCAATAGTTTTTTGATCTACATTAACGTTATTTTTAATTCCTTCATTAAGAATTAAAGTTTCATCAATCATTGATGACAAAATTTGAGTTCCACCTTGTTGTTCTAAGGTTTTAATATAACTAACCCGACTAATTCCTTTACCATTAACTGTGGCCACGTTCCAAAAACGAATATAGCCCACAATTCCAAAAGCCAAAACTATAGCTAGAATAGACCCGTGGATGATAATCATTTTTTTATTTTTATTTATTTTCTTACTTACTTTTTTGACGGCA
>Ga0209540_10001845_pt1 | contig 15485 bp, 7 predicted proteins | sample BarGraIncu01121A_FD_184501 | JGI IMG/M metagenome (GOLD analysis project Ga0209540, IMG submission 184501) | Arctic peat soil microbial communities from Barrow, Alaska - Barrow Graham LP Incubations 011-21A (SPAdes) (version 2) | ecosystem: Environmental > Terrestrial > Soil > Wetlands > Peat... | reverse complement strand
AGCGAACTGGGCCGGCATGGAATAGAGGCGGTGGCCGCCCACACCATGATTCCCGGCGGCGCTAAGCCGGACCGGACCATGCTGGATCAGGCGGTTAAGAAGGCGGCCGCGGACGCGGTTATTACCGTGCAGACCATCAAGGTCGAACAGCAGACAACGATCCAGCCAGGCTATGTCGACACCTATCCGGGGCGCTGGTACCCCGAGGCCTTTCCGACCTGGGATCTCTACGGCTATTACGGCTCGATGGCGAACTACGGACCAACCTACGTCTCGACCTACGATATTGCGACCATCCAGGTGAATATCTTTGACACCTCGACCGGCAAGCTCCTCTGGGCCGCCACACTGAAGAGTACCGAGCCGGAAAATGTTATCAGCGTCGCAAAGGATCTGGCTCGCATCGTCACCCAAAAACTGGTCAAGGAAGGGCTGATATGACTCAGGGGCGGAATGATCTGGCGGCATAAGACGCTGGAGCGTCGAAAGCTGCGTTGGGTAACGATAAAAAGGGAGGGGGCATATCGACGTAGAGACGCATGGCATGCGTCTGCGGACCAACTGTAACGCCCGCTGACAAGGAAAGGAGACGCATGCCATGCGTCTCTACCTATTTGCGCCGTCGGACTTCAGGTATCGCAACGTTTTACACAGCCACTGTTTTTTGCCGCCATTAAAATCCGCATCCTTTCCCACAACTGTTTTTCCCTTCGTGCTTCACTCCATCCAATCGAACGGCTTCATCGGACAGTACCTCGCCATAGCGCCCTCGCTATCGAGCCTCAGCCTTTAGCAAAGGAAGTTCCTTGAGAACTCCCCTGTCTGAAGGGACCGCATCTATCACTGGTACCGTACCAAAAAGAGGCGCGAAAACTGCCCGGGTCCATGCTTTGCCGAGAGGGATGATGCCGTTAAATGTTGGTGCAATCCAATTTTACTCCGATATAATCTGAATGCGTCAAGCCGTAGAGTCGTAGAGCCGTAGGGCAACGAACTGTCAAGGGGGTGGCACTATGAGCTACGTACATCATACGATCCTGGTGGTGGATGACAATCCCGATGACGCCCGCTTCACCACTCTTGCCCTGCAGAGGGTGGGGGTGATCAGCCCGGTGCAGACGGTGAGCGACTCCGAGGCGGCGCTGCGCTACCTGAGCGGCCAGGGAAGCTATGCCGACTCAGAAAGCTACCCCCTGCCGGTGCTGGTGCTGCTTGATCTGATCGCGCGCAGGTCGGGCCTGGAGCTTCTGGCCTGGTTGCGCCAGCAGCCGGTGCTCAAACGCCTGCCGGTGGTAGTTCTGACTTCCTCAAGGGAAGCCGCCGACATAAACCGGGCCTATGAGCTGGGCTGCAACTCGTATCTCATCAAACCGACCTCCTTCAACACCCTGCTGGTCATGATGCAGACCCTCGCCCAGTACTGGCTGAGCTTGAACGAGACCCCGCAGGTGCGCACCGATACGCAGAGGAACTAGCACATGGAGACCCTGAAGCTGCTCCTTGTCGACGACAACCCGGATGACCGCACCCTGGTGATCCATGAACTGCAGAAGGAATTCCCGGGCCCTGACGTGGATCAGATCTGCGGAGCGAACGCCCTGGCCCGCGCCCTGGAAGAGCGCTCTTTCGACCTGGTGATCACCGACTGCCAGCTGAACTGGAGCGACGGACCGGATGTGCTGCGCAGGGTCAGGTCGGTGCTGCCGGATTGTCCGGTCATCATGCTCACCGGTGCCGGCAACGAGGAGATCGCGGTGCAGGCGATGAAAGACGGCCTTGACGATTACGTGGTCAAATCGCCCGGGCACTGGCTGCGGCTGCGGGCCGCGGTCCGCGCGGCCCTGGAAAAATCCCGCCAGCGCCAGGCGCTCGCCGCGAGCCGGGAGGAATTGCTGCGGGTCATCAGGTGCTCTCCCATCCCCATGGCTATCTACGATGACCAGGAACGCTTCACCTTCCTGAACGAAAGATTCATGAAGGTGTTCGGCTACACCCTGGACGACATCCCGGACCTCCAGGCGTGGTGGGGCAGGGCGTACCCCGACGACGCCTACCGCCGGCAGGTGCAGGTCAGGTGGGAACTTGCCCGGGAGAAGGCGCGCCGGTTGGAGACCGATATCGAACCGCACAGATACTGGGTCACCTGCAAGGACGGCACCCGGCGCATCGTGGAGATATTCTGTTCAATAATCGGGCAAAAACACCTGGTGATCCTGGACGACATCACCAAGCAACGGTATGCCGACGAACAACTCCTTCAAATGGCGGCGATCGTACAATCCTCAGACGACGCCATCATCGGCAAAAACCTGGAGGGGATCGTGACCAGCTGGAACAGGGGGGCGGAGAAGATCTACGGCTATTCCCGGGAAGAGATGATCGGAAGGTCGCTATCGGCCATCATTCCGGACGGGTCCCACGACGAGCTGGAATACATCCTGGAGAGAATCAGGGGTGGCCAACACATAGAGCATCTAGAGACGCTGCACAAGAGAAAGGACGGCAAGATCATTAACATGTCACTCACCATTTCTCCGATCGTGGACGACGAAGGAAACGTCACCAGTGCATCGACCATCGGCAGCGACATCAGCCACCGGGTGAGCCTCGAGCACCAGCTCAGGCAGGCGCAGAAAATGGAGGCGCTGGGGAACCTGGCAGGCGGGATCGCCCACGATTTCAACAACATACTGACCGCGATCATGGGGCATGCCAGCCTTTTGGATCTGAAACTGGACAAGAACGATCCGCTCGCCGACAACGTGCACCAGATCCTCGAGGCCGCCAGCCGCGCCGCTCATCTGACCCAGGCGCTGCTCGGCTTCAGCAGGAAAGCGCCGGTCGAGACCAAGGCGGTCAGCCTGAACAGCATAGTCAAAAAGGTGGAGAGGCTCCTGGTCATGCTTTTGAAGGAAAACGTATCCTACCAGGCCACCCTTTCTCCGGAAGATCCGGTCATCATGGCCGATCCGGGTCAGATAGAGCAGGTCCTCATCAATCTCGCCACCAATGCCCGGGACTCCATCCCCTCGGCCGGCGCCATCAAGCTGAGCACCGAGGTGACGGTACTGGACGAGCTGTTCATCATGGCCCACGGTTACGGAAGCCCGGGCAGGTACGCCTGCCTCACCTTCAGCGACAACGGCGTCGGCATGGACGAGAGGATCCGCTCGAGGATCTTCGAACCGTTCTTCACCACCAAGGAGACCAACAGGGGGACCGGACTCGGGCTCTCCATCGTGTACGGCATCGTAAAGCAGCATAACGGCTTCATAAGCTGCTACAGCGAACCGGGGCTCGGTACCACCTTCCAGATCTATCTTCCACTCACGGTGACGGAGCTGGCAGCGGAGGCGAAAGCGCCCGAGGCGCAGCCCCGGGGCGGAACCGAGACGATCCTGGTCGCAGAGGACGACGACGCCACCCGCGACCTGGACCGGCAGATTCTGGAGGCCTACGGCTATCAGGTCATCGAAGCGATCGACGGCGAAGAAGCCGTCGCGAAATTCAAGGAACACGGCGACCGGATCGGGCTGCTGTTTCTCGATTCGATCATGCCCAAGAAGACCGGCAAAGAGGTTTATGAGGAGGTGGCCAGGATCAGGCCCGGGGTGAAGGTTCTCTTCACCAGCGGTTACACCGCGGAGACCTTCTGCGGCATCGAGGCCAAGGATCTGCGCTTCATCGCCAAACCGGTCCTGCCGACGCAGCTTTTGAAGATGGTCCGGGAAGTCCTGGATGAAAAATGACATCAGCACCCTTCCCGACGGCAGGTTCGTCGAGATCAACGAGGCAGACCATGGGTAACAGATCCAAGCCGCTCCAACTCGTCGCAGCCGGCATCAAAGAGAGCGCTCCGGACCCCGTTCCGGGCAGCGCTTCGGACCCCGTTCCGGGCAACGCTTCGGACAGCGCTCCGGGCAGCGCTCCGGGCAGCGCTCCGGACCTCGGCAAGAGCGTCAGCAGGAGCCACCTGGTCAACAGGCTCAACTACCTCAATTTCCAGGACCAGACCGTCCTGATAAGCCTGCGTCATGTAAACTACGACAACGTCATATTCCTGCGGGCGCGCCCGCTTCCCTGCGCCGGCGAGCGCCTGGACTGCACCTGGACGGCGGTCCCCAGCCTGAGGCAGCTGCTAAAAAACTACCACTTTAACTACCTGCTCATCCCCGACGGCAAGAACTATCTCCTGGTCAAACCGGATGTGATCGGCATAAGCGAGGAGGGGAGCAGCTTCACCCTGCCGCTCACCTGCCGTGAGTTCCACCTGAGGCAAATAAAACGGCACCCAAGCTCCGGGATCGCCATGCAACTGATCCAGCACGGCGCCCAGCTCGATGGCGAGGTGATCGACTTCACGCCGGTCACGCTGCGCGCGCAGGGGAGCGCGGACTCCCCGGAGACCTTCCAGTGGATCAACCCGGATACTCCCGTGAACCTGCGGCTGTCGGCGGGCGAGACCGTGCTTTACTCCGGCTTCTGCGAGATCCTGCGGCAAAGCAGCAGCCGGTCGCCCCGAACCTTCGTGCTGAGGCAGGTTGACAACAATATGCACAGGTTCAAGGGGAAGCAGTACCGAAACTCCCGGCAGCAGCTGGTCCCTTCGCCCAACATCGTCTTCGAGCACCCCCTCATCGGCAGGAGGATCAACCTGAAGGTCGCCGACCTGTCAGGGACCGGCTTCTCGGTGGAGGAGAACGCCGAGGACTCCGTGCTGATGGCGGGGATGATCATCCCTGAGCTCAAACTGAGCTTCGCCCAGGGGCTGAGCCTCACGTGCCGGGCGCAGGTGGTCTTCCGCAACCCCCTCGACGACGGGGCCGGGGTCAAATCGGTCCGGTGCGGGGTGGCGATCCTGAACATGGACATCCGCGATCACGTGAAGCTTTTGTCCATCCTGCACCAGGTGGTGAACCAGAAATCGTACGTCTGCACCGACGTGGACATGGACGATCTCTGGGATTTCTTCTTCGAAACCGGATTCATCTATCCGGAGAAGTACGCCCACTTCCAGAGCCACAAGGAAGAGATCAAGCAGACCTACGCGCGTCTTTACGGGGAGAACCCCCACATAGCCCGGCATTTCATCTATCAGGACCGTGGGGCCATCCTCGGACACATGGCGATGGTCCGCTTTTATCAAGACTCCTGGCTGATCCACCACCATGCTGCCCGAAAGACTGTGACCATCAGGGCGGGGCTTGCGGTGCTGGACCAGGTAAGCCATTACCTGAACGAGCTGGAAAACTTCTATTTCGCGCACCTGCGCTTCGTCTACTGTTACTACCGGCCAGACAACAAGTTCCCGAACCGGGTGTTCGGGGGCTTTGCCAGGCAGCAGCGGGATCCGCGCGTTTGTTCCCAGGACAAATTCGCCTATTCCCACTACCGGCGGGGCGACTGCGGCGACCGGACCCTGCCCGAACCATGGGATCTCGCCCCGAGCAGCCAGTTCGACCGCACCGAACTGGGGAGTTTCTACGGCTATGCGTCGGGGGGGCTCATGACTGAGGCCTTCGATCTGCAGCCCGGCAGCGACGCGGGAGACGAACTGGCCCAGGAATACCGCAGGCTCGGGTTCAAGAAGGAGAGCTATTGCTATTCGCTTCGCAGGGAGGGAAGCCTCAAGGCCTTCATCCTGGCAAACTGCACGGACGCCGGCTTCAACATGGCCGATCTCACCAACTGCGTCACGCTGATAATCCTTGATGAGGAACTTCCGGCCGACCTGGTGCAGATCTCCCTGGAGCGGGTCAGCTCGCACTACGACGGGGGTGAGATGCCGGTACTTACCTACCCTTTCTCCTACGTCGAGCAGCAGTCGCTTCCTTACGATAAAATCTACCAGCTCTGGATACTGAACCTGCAGTTCAGCGACGAATACTTCAAGTTCTGCGATGGCCTATTCAGAAGCGTAAAAAAAACAGCTGAAAGTAAAGGTACCGGTGATTAAATGGAACCTTCCGGATTGATCGACACTCCTCTCTATAACAGCAGGATAATCAATTCTTACATCATGCTGATCAAGCATAAATACAGCTATGTCAATATCGGCGAGCTGCTGGATTATGCCGGGATGAAGGAATACGAGGTTGCCGATCAGGCACACTGGTTCAAGCAGGTGCAGGTCGAGCGCTTTTACGAGAAGCTGGTCCAGATAACCGGCAACCAGAAGATCGCCCGCGAGGCCGGACGCTACGCGGCTTCGCCCGACGTGCTCGGCGCCATGAGGCAGTACATCCTGGGGCTGGTCGACGCTTCGAGTACCTTCGAGATCATCAGCAAAACTACGGCAAATATCACCAAATCCTCCCACTACGAATCGCGCAGGATTTCCTCCAACATGGTCGAGATCGTGGTCACCCCCATCGAGCCGGGGCTCGAGAAGCAGTTCCAGTGCGAGAACAGGATCGGATTCTTTGAAGCGATAGTCCTCATTTTCAACCACAAGATCACGGATCTGCAGTACTTTCCCGAGATCGCGCATCTCCCCACCATCCAGCATCCGGAGTGCGTGTTCCAGGGGGGGAAGGTCTGCCGGTACATCGTCACCTGGGACAAAACGGTCTTCCTTTTCCTGAAGAAGGCGCGAAACATCGTCTCCATCGTGCTTGCCGCCGGCTCCGTCACCCTCGCCTTGGCGGGGCAATGGAGCCTCCTGGCGGCTTCCCTTCCCTCGTCGCTGTGCATCATTTTGCTGCTGGCGCTCGTCGCCAACAGTAGCGAGAGACAGGCGCTGAAGGAGAGCCTCAACAGCACCAAGGATTCCATCGACAGCCTGCTAGACCAGATCAACCTCAACTACAACAACGCCCTGCTGACTCACGAGATCGGCCACCGACTCGGCAGCTACACGCGTGTCGAGGAGATGCTCCCCGACGTCGCCCGGATCATGCAAAAGAGGCTCGCCTACGACCGGGGTCTCATCCTTTTGGCAGACCGCGGCCACACGGCTCTTGAGCTGCGCACGAGCTACGGTTATTCCCAGGAGGAGCTGCTATGTCTCGTCAAACTGCCGTTGCGGCTTGACGAGAACGGCGGGCAGGACGTCTACCTCAGTTCGTTCCGCGAGCAGAGGCCCTATCTGGTCAACGACCTGGACCAGATAGCCGAGAGCCTGGGAGCGCGCAGACTCGCCTGTGCCGAAACGGTCGGTACCCGCGCCTTTATCTGTTGTCCCATCGTCTGCGAGGAGACATCCCTGGGCGTACTCGCCGTCGAGAACGTGAAATCCAAGAAACCGCTGGTCGAAAGCGACATCAGCCTCATCATGGGGCTGGCATCCTTCATCGGCATCAGCATACGCAACTGCGAGCTGATCGGGGCACTGGAAAAGGCGAACGAGGATCTGGAGCTCAGGGTCGCCAAGCGGACCGAAGACCTGGAGAAAAGCCGGGCAAAGCTGGAGTTGCAGCATGAGGAACTGGAGAAAACCTATCACGACCTCGAGAAGGAAACCGCGCAGCGGCTCCTGGCGCTGGAGGAGCTGCGCGAAAAGGAGCGCATGCTGCTGCAGCAGAGCCGCCTGGCGGCGCTCGGTGAAATGATCAGCAACATAGCCCACCAGTGGCGCCAGCCGCTCAACGAGCTGGGGCTCATCGTCCAGGAATTGCCGATGATGTACGAAAAGGGGAACTTCGACCGGGACTACCTCAAGGCAAGCGTCGCCAAGTTCATGAAACTGCTTTCGCACACGTCGAGAACCATCGACGATTTCAGGAATTTTTTCAAGCCGGACAAGGAAAAGGTCACCTTCAAGGTCCAAGAGGCGGTCGAGAAAACCCTTTCCCTGGTCGAGGAGAGTTTCAGGCAGCTGAGAATAACGATCACCGTGACGGCGGCGGGCGAACCGGTCATAAACGGTCATCCCAACGAATTCTCCCAGGTGATACTCAACATCCTGTTCAATGCCAGGGACGCCTTCCTGGCACGCGGGGATGACAGGCCGAGGGCGATTGCCATCGAGATCTTCAGCCAGGGGGATAAAACCGTCGTCACGGTCGCCGACAACGCGGGCGGCATCCCCGAAGCGATCCTGGACAAGATCTTCGATCCGTACTTCACCACCCGGGGGCCGGAGCAGGGGACCGGCATCGGTCTCTACATGTCGAAAATCATCATCGAGAAGAACATACCGGGGAGGCTTTCCGTGCGCAACACCGCCGAGGGCGCCGAATTCAGGATCGAGGTGTGAGAGGCAGAGGCAGGGGCTGGGGGCTGGAAGGAGATTCAACCATGAAACATAGCTGTCGTCTTCTCCTGGTGTCATTAACGGTTTTCGTCATATCCGCTTGTTTCCCCGGAAGGTTTGGGTCCCGGAATGCCTGTTACGCAGCTGAACCCTATACCTTCGGGGTTGTCCCCCAATTCGAACAACGCAAACTGCACGCTATCTGGAAACCGATCATCGATGAGCTGGGGAAGCGAACGGGGCTTTCCTTCAGGCTGGTTTCCACATTAAAGATCCAGGATTTTGAAAAGGAATTCGTCGCCGGCCGCTTCGATTTTGCTTACATCAATCCCTATCATGTAGTAAAAGCTGCTAAATCAATTGGTTATATCCCGCTTGTTGCCGACAGCACACCCTTGCGCGGCATTCTTGTGGTGCCAAGGAAGAGTTCCATAACGAAAATGACGGAGCTGAACGGCAAGCTCGTAGCATTCCCTTCGCCCAACGCGCTGGGGGCCGCTCTCCTGATGCGGGCAGATTTGGAACGGTTGTATCATGTCACGGTGAAGCCCCTCTACGTCAAGACGCACAGCTCCGTCTACCTGCACGTTGTCCAGGGATTGGCCGTCGCCGGGGGAGGAGTCGAAAAGACCCTGTGGGAACAGAAGCAGGAAATCCGCGATGCCCTGAGGGTGATCTATACGACCCGCAGCATGCCGTCTCATCCTGTTGCGGCCCATCCGCGGGTACCGAAGGAACACCGTGAAAAGGTGCGTCAAGCCCTTCTGGACATGGACAAAACCCCCAGCGGCAGAGAACTGCTGTCCAAGGTCCCAGTTAAACAGCTGATCGCTGTTACGATGAAGGATTACAGTAAACTGCTCGATTGGGGGTTGGATGCCTATTGGGACGATTTCTGGAGAGAGGAATGAACCCTATGGGACTGCGCGCCAAGATACTGCTACCCCTTGTATTTTTCAGCGCTCTGTTCCTGGCGTATCTGTACGGATACTGGATTCCGCAACTGCAAACCAGGTTGGAGTCGGAATACCGGCAATCGGTCGAGCGGCACCTGGACAGCGTCGCGCAAGGTGTGATTCCCCTGTTGCTCGGGCATCAACTCGACACCGTTTATGAAAACATGGATACCCTGATGAAGAGAAACGGGGACTGGATCAGCATCAGACTGATCGACGCCCAGGGGAAGTTGATCTACCCCCTTCAGACTTCACCCCCGGAACAGGAAGCGCATTCAAGACGGGATGTCCTCACGGTGCAGTATCAGATGAACTACCTCGACCAGAATCTGGGGAAAATCATCCTCAAGATCGATCTCGCTCCCCGGCTCTCCTCCATGAGCACCTGGTACCGAAACCTCGCCACGGCTCTGGTTGCCATGATTTTTTGTTATTTCCTTTCCATTGGAATCATCGTGGAAAGGATAGTGAGACAACCGGTAAACTTGCTGGCGAAAGCGTCAGAGAAGCTAGCCGAGGGGGTTTTCGACATGCCCCTCCCTAAGGTTAGAGATGATGAGGTCGGTACCCTCACAACCAGTTTTGCACGCATGCGTGACTCCATCCGCGACTACCAGGAAGAACTGGTCGAGAGAAACAGGGAGATCGTCAAATTGTCCCATGCCGTGGAACAGAGCCCTGTTTCGATCATGATTACCGACACGCGAGGCAACATCGAGTTTGTCAATCCGAACTTCACCCAGACAACTGGCTATGAGCCGGACGAGGTGATGAACCGTAATCCTCGCTTCCTGCAATCGGGTAACACGTCTCCCGCGGAATATGAACAGATGTGGGCGACCATCGTCTCCGGCAAAGTCTGGCGCGGAGAATTGTGCAATAGGAAGAAGAATGGAGAACAGTTCTGGGAATCGGTATCCATCTCGCCGATCCTGGATGAAAACGGGGCTATAAGCTCCTACCTCGCAGTTAAGGAGGACATTACCGGGCGTAAACGCCGGGATGAAGAGATCAGCCAACTTGCGGCCATCGTCCAGTCTTCCGACGATGCCATCGTCGCCAAGGACTTGAACGGGGTCATCCTTTCCTGGAACAGGGGGGCGGAGCGGATCTACGGCTACAGCGCCGAGGAGGCCGTAGGGAAATCGGTATCGATGCTGATCCACCCCGATCACCCGGATGAGCTGGCGGAGATCACCACTCACCTCAAACGGGGAGAGGGGGTCGAACACTACACGACGAAGCGGCTTCGAAAGGACGGTCAACGGATCTCCATATCGCTCACGGTCTCTCCCATCTTGGATAGGGCGGGGAACGTGGTGGCGGCCTCGTCCATCGCCCGCGACATCACCAGGCAGGCGAATGCCGAGGAAGCGCTCAGAAAGAGTGAAATGGAGCTCAAGGAGGCGCAGCGGATAGCTCAGATCGGAAGTTGGGATTGGGATGCGACCACCGACACCATCGCCTGGTCTGAAGAGTATCATCGTATTTACAATGTCGATCCGAATGTGCCAGCGCCCAACTATCGGGAGCACCTGAAGATGTACACCCATGAAAGCGCCGAGTGGCTTGCTGCAGAGGTTGCAAAAACCATGCAAACCGGCCAACCTTACGAACTGGAATTGGAGCTGGCCAATCCCGATGCCGACAGGAGATGGATCTTTACCCACGGAGAAGCCAAATATGATGCCGACCGGCAGATTGTGGGACTTCACGGCACTTCCCAGAACATTACCCCGCGAAAGCTCGCGGAGATGGAAATTCTCAGGCTCAATGCCGACTTGGAACAGCGGGTTCTCGAACGGACCAACGAGCTGGAAAAAACCTATCACGAGCTCGAGAAGGAAACCGCGCAGCGGCTCCTGGCGCAGGAGGATCTGCACGAAAAGGAGCGCATGCTGCTGCAGCAGAGTCGCCTGGCCGCGCTCGGTGAAATGATCAGCAATATAGCCCACCAGTGGCGCCAGCCGCTCAACGAGCTGGGGCTCATCGTCCAGGAATTGCCGATGATGTACGAAAAGGGGAACCTCGACCGGGACTACCTCAAGGCAAGCGTCGCCAAGTTCATGAAACTGCTCTCGCACACGTCGAGAACCATCGACGATTTCAGGAATTTCTTCAAGCCGGACCAGGAAAAGGTCACCTTCAAGGTGCGAGAGGCGGTCGAGAAAACCCTTTCCCTGGTCGAGGAGAGTTTCAGGCAGCTGCAGATAACGATCACCGTGACGGCGGCGGGCGGACCGGTCATAAACGGTCATCCCAACGAATTCTCCCAGGTGATACTCAACATCCTGTACAATGCCAGGGACGCCTTCCTGGCAGGCAAGGACGACAGGCCGAGGACGATTGCCATCGAGATCTTCAGCCAGGGGGGTAGGGGCGTCGTCACGGTCGCCGACAACGCGGGCGGCATCCCCGAAGAGATCCTGGAGAAGATCTTCGATCCGTACTTCACCACCCGGGGGCCGGAGCAGGGGACCGGCATCGGTCTCTATATGTCGAAGATCATCATCGAGAAGAACATGCCGGGGAGGCTGTCCGTGCGCAACACCGCTGAGGGCGCTGAATTCAGGATCGAGGTGTGAGGAGCGACCGAGGGGACACTCAGGCGTTGTGGTTCCGGCGATACGTGGAAGAGGACGATATGATGGAGACCGTTCGCAATAGGCACGCTACGCCTCTCATTTTGCTTCTGAAAATGACACTGATCATGCTTGCCCTCCTGGCAGGCGCCGGCTGCGCACGGGAGCCGGAGACGCCGCTTCGGGTCGGCACCAACGTCTGGCCGGGTTACGAGCCCCTCTACCTGGCGCGCGAGTTGGGCTATTACCCGCCGGGAAGCGTAAAGCTGGTGGAATACAGTTCGGCTTCCGAGGTGATCCGGGCCTTTCGCAACGGCGCGGTCGACGCGGCAGCCCTGACCCTCGACGAAGTGCTCCTGTTGGCCGAAACGATATCCGACTTGAGCGTCGTCCTGGTCCTGGACTTCTCCCACGGCGCCGACGTCATCCTGGCGCAACCGGCGCTGTCAAGCCTGCGCGACCTGAAGGGGAAACGGGTGGGGCTGGAAACGACCGCCCTCGGCGCTTATGTCCTGACCCGGGCGCTCCAGAGCGTGAACATGACGCCCAATGACGTGCGCACGGTTTCGCTGGAGGTCTTCGAACACGAGCGGGCGTTCAAGGAGCGGCGCGTGGATGCCGTGGTGACCTTCGAGCCGGTCCGGACCAGGCTCCTGGCAGCCGGCGCGCGGCAGCTGTTCGACAGCAGCCGGATCCCCGGGGAGATCGTCGACGTTCTCGTTGTCAGACGCACGTTATCGGCAAAGCACGGGACAGAGATCAGCCGGCTGGTACAAGGCTGGTTCAGGGCCCTGGACTTCATCCGGAAAGACCGGAGCCGGGCGGCTTCACTTATGGCTCAGAGGGAACGGCTCAGTGCCGATGAATTTCTGAAGGTGCTCCAGGGCTTACGCCTCCCTGATGTTGAGGAGAACCGCTCCATGCTCGCCGGTCCAGCCCCGGCAATCATACCCACATCCCAAAAGCTCGGCCAGGTGATGCTGGCCAACCGGCTGATCGAGCGACCGCCGGAGGTGAAGGGGCTGTTCGACGGCAGCTTTGTCAAGGGTGCCAGGCCATGAACCTTTTCACGAGGTTTCCCATACGCCGGACCATTCCGCTCTGTTTGCTCTTGGGCGCCCTCCTGGCTGAAGGGTACACTATGAAGTACAACCAGAACCTGGCCGACGCCGAGGAAGAGAAAGAGGCGCTTGCCTTCGTAACTCAGGACATGACCCAACTGCAGGAAAACATCGGCAACCGCCTGCGCATGGGCGATTGGGAGGGGGTCCAGTCGGCGATTGTCACCAGGGGATCGAACCGGAACGTTACGGTTGCCGTGCTGGCTGACGATGCCGGGACCGTCATCGGCTCCACCAGCCTGAAACTCATCGGGGTCTCCATCAGCCAGGCCTTGCCCGATGTGGATGCCGCATTGCTGAGGGAAGTCGGCGCGACCTTGACCGGCAGGGTTTTCCTGTCTCACGACCGCAAGCTCGTCACCGCCTGCTATCCGGTCATCCTCGGCGCAAAGGGAGGGGATATCCGGCCGCACCGGGTGGGGATAGTGTGCCTGCGCTATGACCTGACCTACGCCAAGGCACGCCGGCGCCATGAGTCGGAGCGCCAGGCGCTTGTCATGGCAGGGTTTTACGCCGGCGGCTTCCTGCTGCTCGGCCTTTTGCTCCATCTGGTTCTCACGAGGAGGGTCGGTCGGCTGGTTTCGGCGGCAAGGCGGATCGCCGCCGGAGACCTCTCCGCTCAAACAGGCTTGCAGGGGAAGGATGAGCTTGCCCAGATCGGGGGGGCCTTCGACCGGATGGCAGGGGAGATCGCCAGAGGTCACGTGGCGTTGCAAAAAGCAGCGGTCGAGTACCGGATCGTAGCCGACAACACCTATGACTGGGAATTCTGGCTGAGTCCGGCAAACGAGTTCATCTACATCTCTCCGTCCTGTAAACGTATCACCGGTTACGATGCGGACGAGTTCCGTGCCGACACTGGTCTGATGGAGCGCATCGTCCACCCGGACGACCGGTCACGCTTCGATGACCACCGCTGCGCCGCGCTCCAGCGAATGTTGCCTGGGGAGCTTGAATACCGGATTGTCCGCCCCGATGGAACCATCCGGTGGATTGACCATGTGTGCCAGCCTGTGTTCAATGAAAAAGGAGACTTCCTGGGGACGCGGGCAAGCAACCGCGACATCAGCGAGCGGAAGCTGGCCGATGAGGCACTGCATCGGTTGAATCGCGAACTGCGAGCCATCAGCAAATGTAACCAGCTTCTGATCCGGGCTGAGGACGAGCAGACCCTGCTCAACGACATCTGCCGTATCGTTTGCGACGAGGCCGGCTACCGCATGGCCTGGGTAGGGTATGCCGAAAAAGATGAAGCCAGGACCATACGCCCTGTCGCCTGGGCCGGGGCCGAGGATGGGTATCTCGAACAGGCTGGGCTCATCTGGGCCGACACGGAACGGGGGGGCGGCCCTGCAGGAGTAGCAATCCGAAGCGGAGAGAGCGCCTGCATCCAGGATTTCACTACCGACCCCAAAGCCGCCCCTTGGCGGGACAGTGCCTTGCAGCGAGGCTGTCGCTCCGTTATCGCCCTGCCGCTCAAAGACGAAGACGCCATCACCTTTGGACTACTCTGTATCTATTCCACAAAGCCAAATGCCTTCACCCCAGACGAAATACGTCTCCTGGAAGAACTGTCAGGCGATCTGGCGTTCGGCATCATGGTCCTGCGCGCCCGCATCGAGCGCAAGCGGGCGCAGGAGAAGGAACACCTGCTGAGCGCCATCGTCCAGTCTTCCGACGATGCCATCCTCTCCGTGGACCTGGACGGGGTCATCCTCTCCTGGAACAGGGGGGCGGAGCGGATCTACGGCTACAGCGCCGTGGAGGCCGTAGGGAAATCGGCAGCGATGGTGATCCCCCCCGATCACCCGGAAGAACTGGCGGAGATGCTTACTCACCTCAGACGGGGAGAGGGGGTCGCACACTACACGACGGAGCGGCTGCGAAAGGACGGTCAACGGATCTCCGTATCGCTCACCGTTTCTCCAATTTTGGATGGGGCGGGGAACGTCGTGGGGGCCTCGTTCATCGCCCGCGACATCACCGGGCAGGTGCATGCCGCGGAAGCGCTCAGAAAGAGTGAAATGGCGCTCAAGGAGGCGCAGCGGATAGCTCAAATCGGGAGCTGGGATTGGGACGCAACAACCGATACCTTCACATGGTCTGAAGAGTATCATCGTATCTACAATGTCGATCCGAATGTGCCATCGCCCAACTATCTGGAGTACCTGAAGATGTACACCCATGAAAGTGCCGAGCGGCTTGCTGCAGAGGTGGCAAAAACCATGCGAACCGGCCAACCTTACGAGCTGGAATTGGAGCTGGCCAATCCCGATGCCGACAGGAGATGGATCTTTACCCGCGGAGAAGCCAAATATGACGCCCATGGGGAGATTGTGGGACTTCACGGCACCGCCCAGAACATTACGCAACGAAAGCTCGCGGAGGCGGAAATTCTCAGGCTCAATGCCGACTTGGAACAGCGGGTTCTCGAACGGACCAACGAGCTGGAAAAGACCTATCACGAGCTGGAGCAGGAGACGGCGCAGCGGCTCCTGGCGCTGGAGGATCTGCACGAAAAGGAGCGCATGCTGCTGCAGCAGAGTCGCCTGGCGGCGCTCGGTGAAATGATCAGCAACATAGCCCACCAGTGGCGCCAGCCGCTCAACGAGCTGGGGCTCATCGTCCAGGA
>Ga0209540_10001842_pt1 | contig 15495 bp, 14 predicted proteins | sample BarGraIncu01121A_FD_184501 | JGI IMG/M metagenome (GOLD analysis project Ga0209540, IMG submission 184501) | Arctic peat soil microbial communities from Barrow, Alaska - Barrow Graham LP Incubations 011-21A (SPAdes) (version 2) | ecosystem: Environmental > Terrestrial > Soil > Wetlands > Peat... | reverse complement strand
CAGGGGATACTCACGTGGCAAACCGATAGGTTGAGTAGAAACGCTGGTGATTTAGGGATTATGGTCGATATGATGGACCGTCGTTCCCTAGCTGAGATTAGGACTTACAATCAAATATTCGCCAACAGTCCAAATGATAAGTTTTTACTTATGATACTTGGCTCACAGGCAAAACTCGAAAACGATAATCGAGCCATAAACGTGGTTCGAGGTATGAAAATGAAGTGCGAGATGGGCGTAAGGCCGTGCCAAACACCCATTGGCTACCTAAATGACCCGATACACGTGAAGGGAAGAAAAGAGATAACCCTGGATCCTGAAAGGGCAGCAATGATAAAACAGTTCTATCTTATGTCGGCCAGGGGTGTGCCTGGCAGAAAGATTCTTAGGTGGGCGGACAGTAAGGGTTTTAAGACGAGAAAAGGGAAGCCGTTATCCCCAACTGGTATCTACAACTTGCTATCAAATCCGTACTATTACGGCAAATTTGAGTGGCCTGTAGGTAGCGGTACTTGGTATGACGTAAGCCACGAATCGATTATTACTAAACAATTGTTTGATAAGGTTCAAAAAAGATTCAAATCAATGCCAAAAGGGAGAACCACCGAGAAAATATTTAATTATTCTGGCACTATGATTTGCGGAGATTGCGGGTCTACAATTACGGCCGTAAGAAAAAGAAAAACACTCTCAAATGGCAAGTGCAAGGATTACACCTACTATGTATGCAGTAGGTACACCAGGCACAGTTGCAAAGAACAACCGATCGAAGAGTCGGCTCTTACCAAACAGTTGATAAATATAATGGATGGGGTAAGTCTAGATAAATTCTTACTCCGCACAGAATATGAATACGAAGTAGATAGAATACACAAGATGTCAGAGCAACTAGGCAATAGTTACAACAAAAAAGCCAAGGAAAAGCTAGATATAAGGTCTCAGATGAAATATGTGGTTGAAAACGGATCCAGAGAGGATAAAATTAGATTGCTAAAAAATCTAGGACAAAAGATATCACTACTCAGCAAAGAATTAACACTGAAATAGATCAGACTATATCCATATCCCCAAATATACTCGTTCCCAACATTCTATAAACACCCTCATTCCCGTTTGGTAGAATATAACAAAACCTACCATCAATCACCTTGACCGTGCCATGGTGCTCTATCTTGTTGTTCTGAGAAATACTGAACATACCTCCCGTAGGGATAATCCAGCCGACATCAGGTTCCAAAATTATGAAAAATAAGTTACCACCAACAGTAGGGAAGTTCCTTTTCTTAGTTTCACTTTGGAGTAGTGAATTGGAAATTATCTTGTTGTTATATTGATCAACTGATTCTTGAGTAAATTCAAGTTTATTAATTATCTCATCAGGTATCTTGATAGTTTCAACCGCCATTTCTGGATGGTAGATAAGATATTCAAAGGTTTCACCTTTGTCATATTTAATCTTATAACTGTTATTTTTTACAGAAATTGTGCATGAAAAAATATAGGAATTTGGTGGACCAATTTCTATGATTGAATCCTTTGGTAACGAACCCCTTTTTATAACCTCAGATGATAGGGAGTCTATAATTTCCCTTTTAATCGCCGGGTAAACGAGTTCTCCTTCTTTTTTTGCTGCTTCAGAAGAAAGAACCTTACCCAAATATGTGCTATTTATCTTCTTCCTTGTATTGGGGTCAAATCCTGCAAATAATAGGACGGTATCAACAGGAAATTTATTCCCCTCATTAACGTAACTTTTGACAATATCATCAATTTTTTCTCGTACTATGTCCTCAACATCTTGAATAGAATGATCTTTGTTAACCATATTCTTTATCTTGTTTATAGCGTAAACCGCCAATCCAACGCTTCCAGCCGTTGCAACGGAAACATTAGTGTTTAAAAGGACGACTTTTATTAAATCGTCTTCGTAACTCTCTATATCGTTGACCTTGACGGTAAGTCTAGTATCGGTGACGATAATAATTTTTCTCGCAAGATTTATAGCAAAAATAAGACTCATATAGTAATTTTATCATTAAATTTGGTTCTTACACTCTTGGGGTCAAACAAAAAAAGACGGATTTCTTACGAATTTCGTCTTTTTTTATACTTGGGAACTTAGTTCCAAATAGCAAACTTTGGCGATCCCGACCGGGCTCGAACCGGTGACCTCCACAGTGACAGTGTGGCGTTCTAACCAACTGAACTACGGGACCTCGTCGGAACCTGCTATCAGGTTACGACGATGACTTACGTCACGTCTTCACCTTGTCGCTGTTCCTCCTCTTCCCCTAAAATCTTGCGATTTTGGGGACCCCACAAATCCTGGTGTCAAACAGGATGACGGGGCTGGCTACTTATTCTGATGAGAGCTGAGATATGACGCTGTCACCATTCATAAGTTGCCAAATGATTATAGCAAAAAGATTAACTTTGGTCAATGGAGCGTTTTGCCGTTTCTTTTGTTATAATATTCTCATGAGATATTTCCGATATATCGCCACCACGCTTATTGTGACCACACTTTTTGGTGGTTATTTTTATTATCTGACTTTCAGCGGACGCATCGAAGCAAATCCGGTCTCGAGCGCTATGGTAGCGGTGCTGCGTCCTTATCCCAAGCTCACCTCTCCAAAACAGGTAGCTCTAAATTGCGATTATCACGGTAAAAACCTGACGGTGAGTGAGACGTTATATGGTTCATTGTATGATTACTACAAGACAGACCCAGCCAAGAAGCGGGCCTATCTCGTGAGTGACCCAGCAGGCTTCGTCTATACTTATGCTCAGGACGGTACGGTCAAAGATCTTACCTCAAAAATTGCCGCACTTGGTAAAGAAAACGGCCTTTCCGCAGACCAAACACTGGATCTAGGCACTTGTTTTATGCAAGGGATACCATATGATGATGCCAAGGCTTCGCTGATTCTGGGCACCAATTTTTCCGAGCAGCCGATGGACAAGGTCATTCCTAGATACCCGTATGAAACTCTATATGACAATGCTGGTATCTGTACGGATAAAACATATCTAGGCGCGGCCGTACTACATGAACTCGGATACGAAACGGCTATTCTGACTTTTGATGCGCAAAAACACATGTCTCTTGGTGTAGCTGTGCCGTCTGGATATGGCTCACTTGGTACTAGTTATGGCATTATGGAGCTGACCGGTAACGGATTTCTAGTGGGGGACATGCCTGAGCTGAGCCCTAGTGCTGGCCTGGCCATCAACAACTTTCAAACTATTCCTCAGGGAGGTACTGCCGTGACACTGGTTAAGCAGGTGCAGCTAGATAGGCCGAATAAGGTCATTCCGGTTTCAGATGGGCTTATATATAATCGAGTGGTTGAACGTGTTGTGACCAGACAGAAGCTGGAAGAACTAAAACCGCAGCTGACCACATTGCAGGCGGTATACCAGCAGGCTCAAACCGTGCTAACTACTAGTGAAGCCAAGCTGGCTCAAGCCGAGCAAACGTATAGAGTTACGCCCAATGATACCAACTATCGCGCCTATACTGTGACCTACAACCAATATCTTGCGGACTACAACAATGCCCAGGCCAAAGTGAATGAGTATAATAAGATGGTGAACCTTTACAACAGCTACGTCGAGAAATACAGCCAGTTCTAGTTGAGATATACGTTCAAATGTGCTAAGATTAGCCGTGTTTTGAAAGCCCTCGGTAAAAAGGGGCCCCCGAAATCCGTAGGATTTAAGGGGAAGAGGAGGAGCTACGGGAAGTTGCAGCAAGAGGGCTTGCGGAAACTGTTAGTGAGCTCCGACATGCGAGTATGGTTAAGTGGCATAACGCGACCTTCCCAAGGTTGAATCGGGGGTCCGATTCCCCCTACTCGCTCCATCGTCTCAGTGCGCTACAGTCTACGCGATAGGCTTGCGCCAATCGCTTTGACATTCCGCGACTGCTCCTCTTCCGAGAAAAATATGCATTTTCCTCGGTATAAACCGTTCGTTTCTCGTCCCCTCGACAAAATTACAAATTTTGTCGAAAGAGGAGGAATAGCGAAAGGGTGTAGACTTGCATCGGCACGTCGAAACCCGCTAGCGGATTCCGACGTGCCGATGTAGCTCAGTGGTAGAGCAGCACTTTCGTAAAGTGTTGGTCGGAGGTTCAACTCCTCTCATCGGCTCCACGTTAAAAGATTAGGAATTATGAAAATAAAAGAAATCTATGCGAAGTACAAAGACAAATACATCCGGCTGTTCGGACGGTCTTTCTTTCACGATATCTTGATGATATCTATGCTTACTATTTATTTGCTTATATTGGCAACGATACTTTTATTGCTGATTTTTCGCGTGACAGCAGCTATTGGTGTTATACCTCTTAGCTATAATGTAATCTACGGCGTTACCTCACTCGGTTCTTGGATAAATTTGTACTTTTACCTTATCGGGTTCGCAGTACTGGGGCTGCTGAATCTGTTCGTAGCCTGGGCTTTCTTCGAGAAAGAACGACTGATTAGCTACCTGATGGGATTCACCAATATCGTCATCGGCATTTTGTTCATAATTATCATTTTTAACCTGACAGCGATGGTGGTCTAATGAAAAACAAGACTTGGGTAGACAGCCGATTCTTTACTAGAATCCTCGAGATCATTCCCGGGCTCACGGCTTGGTCTATTTTGATATTACCTTTTGTTTTTGCGCCGTTCTTCCCAGCCGCGGTAGCTTATTTCATTTTGGCATTCAATCTATACTGGTTTACTAAAATCCTGAACATCATGCGTCATTTGCTGGGCGGCTACAATCGGATGAAGGCGACTATGGCGATAGATTGGTTGGAGCGTTGCAGAGCAGTCACTACGGACCCTAAGGCATACCAGGCTACCTTGTGGCACGAATATGAAAAGACTAAAAGCAAGCATAGCTTGCGCGACTGGCAGGAGATAGAGAATCTAGGTGGCAACTACAGCGTAGCCAAAGATTGGCGTGACATGTATCACGTGATTTTCATCACTAACTTTCAAGAAGAATTTTTTGTCACCGAGCCAAATTACGAATCGATTCGTGACTGTCACTATCCAAACGACCATATAATCATTGTTTCTTGCGGCGAGAAACGCGACGAAGAAAACTATCTCGTCGTGAAGCAGCAGATCCAACAGAAATTTGGGAATACTTTCAAAGACATTCAGTACTACATGCACGAGGTTCGTGATGGTGAAGTGCGTGGTAAAGGATCAAATCTTTATTCAGCCGCCCATGGATTTATGAAATACTTCGAAGCTCAGTACCCAGATATCAAACCAGAGAACGTAATGGTGACAACACTTGACGCCGACCATATCATGCACCCAGAGTATCTAGCGAATCTAACCTACAAATACATTATCGATCCGAATAGAAGCCGCAAAACCTATCAGCCGGTCGCGCTGCTGTTTAACAATATCTGGGATGCACCATCTCCTAGCCGTATCCTGGCTATCGCCTCCAGCTTTTGGTTGGTCGTGGAGTCGATGCGACCGTATAGGCTAAAGACTTTCGCCGCTCATTCTCAGAGCTTGGAGATGTTGCTTGTCACGGATTTTTGGTCAAACAAGACCGTCGTGGAGGATGGCCATCAATACTGGCGCACCTATTTTGCCTTCAATGGCGATCACGAGATGGTCGGCACAATGATTCCGATCTACCAAGATTGTGTCCTGGCATCTGGCTTTTGGTTGACCATGAAAAACCAGTATTTACAACGTCGTCGCTGGTCTTGGGGCATCTCTGACTTCCCGTTCATTATCAAGAATTTCATCCGTCATCCAGAAATCCCACTTTACGAAAAATTTCTTCAGACTTTCAGACATTTTGCCGCATCTATTTCTTGGTCCACGGCTTCATTCTTGCTGGCTTTTGCTTGGGTGCCATTAGCATTTAACCAAAATTTTCAAAACGCGGTCCTTGCTCATAACGTCACCCTGTTTAGTTCCAACATATTACGCTTGGCTTGGGTCGGTATCTTTGCCAATATCTGGGTGTATTTAAACCTGCTGCCACCATTACCTTCGTACAAAAAGAAACGTGATTACATTGGTATGCTATTGCAGTGGATCATCGCTCCAGTAGTGGCAATCTTTTTCACCCTTCCCGTACTTGAGTCTCAAACCAGACTTATGTTTGGAAAATATCTTGATGTCTTCTGGGTTACGCCAAAGATTCGTAGGCGTTCCTAGCATTGACGCAGAGGCAAATCTTTGCTAAAATAAACCAGTTCAACAGAATTTGGAGAAAATATGGCTGATAAAGAAAAACTAATCGCAAGCGAGAGAAGCGTCATTGGCAAAGAGGTCAAGGCACTCAGACGTTCCGGTAAAACCCCTGTAGTTATCTACGGTGGTGATCGCAAACCACTCGCACTTTCTGTCGACAGTCATGACTTTGCGCTTTTGTATCGTAAGGCAGGTGGTAATACAATCGTAAATATAGATATTGAGCACACTGATGGCACCAAAGAAAAGAAGAATGTCCTGGTTCATCGTGTCGATGTAGACGCAGTCAAAGGGAATATCTTGCATGCCGATTTGCTACAAATTAAGATGGACGAGAAGATTACTACTGAAATTCCACTCAAATTTGTTGGTGATTCTATCGCTGTGATGGATATGCAGGGCTCACTGCTCACTCCTACTATGGAAGTAGAAGTAGAGTGTTTCCCGGGCGATTTGCCTCATGATATCGAGGTTGATATGGCTTCACTCGTAGACTTCGAAGCTGTTATTCACGTTTCTGACCTTACAGTAGGGGAAGGTGTTGCCATCCTGACCGATCCAGAAGCCGTTGTGGCCCACGTAGAGGCTCCACGTAGCGACGAAGAGCTCGAAGAGCTTGAAGAGGCTGTTGCCGAAGTCGAAGCTCCTGAGAGCGAGCATGGCGAGGAAGAGACCCCAGTCGAAGGTTCCGAAGAGGAAAAATCAGAATAATACAAAGAGCCCATCTGGGCTCTTTTTTTATGGCTTCAAACATCATAGTTTGTTATTATTAGTTCAATGAAAATGCCACAAATCAATTGTCGTAAGTTTCGGGGCTTTCTCTATCGATATCGCATCAGCGCTACGATCATCTTGGTGGCGATAATTGCCGCTGTGGGCGCCAGTTGGTATCTGCTCGGAAAGAACATTAGCTATGTTGCGCCTGTCTTCAAACTGACTGCGCCAAAAGAAACTAGAGTCGAGGCACCACTGACTGGTGAACTCGTTGACCCTAGTGGCGCCGATAAACGCGTTCTAGCGGTCGTAATTGAGAATTCACCTGAGGCTAGGCCGCAGAGTGGCTATAACGATGCAGATATCGTCTATGAAACACTGGCCGAGGGCGGTATTACTCGTACGCTAGCGCTTTTCCAGTCCAAAAGTTCGAAGGAGATTGGGCCGGTCCGCTCTGCTCGTGACTATTTTATAGAATGGCTTAGCGAATTTAACGGTATCTTTGCTCACGTAGGTGGTAGCACGCCAGCTTTGGCTATTATAAGCTCTGCTAAAATTCCTGATCTCAATCAGTTCTACAATGGTAGCTATTATTGGCGTTCAAACAATCGCTATGCTCCGCATAATGTGTATACCACTACCGAGAAACTTTACGCTGCTGCAACCGCGAACAGTTTATCCACGACTGGGGCACCGAAGCCACTTAGCTTCAAGAAAGAGACCGATGAAAAAGACAGGCCGGCGTCTCAGGTCGTGACGGTCAATTTCTCCGGTCCGCTTTTCCAGGTTGTTTACAGATATGATCCAAAGACCAATACTTACGCACGTTCCAATGCCGGAGTCGCCTTCAAAGACGCAAATACGGGAGTCCAGATTGCTCCAAAAAATGTTATTGTCGAGTACACTTCTGTCGTTCCGTATATAAACGAAGATGGAGCTCAGGGCGTTCATATCGGTACCACATCTGGAAGGGGAGTATTTTTCCAAGATGGTATTGCGACCGAGATAACCTGGTCAAAGAGTTCCCGCTCAGCGAGGACGATTTACAAAGATGTAAGTGGCAAAGAGATGCAGTTTAACCGCGGCCAAACCTGGATAGAGGTAGCGCCTGCAGATATGCCGGTGACTTACTAAGATGAAAAACTACACCCTCAAAGAAACTCAAAAAAAGTTTGGAATACCAGTACGAAAGCTGGCCTTCTTGATTCGTAAGGATGTTATTGAACCCATAGTTGCAGAGGGCAACATTCTGCTCGCAGAGACCGAAATCAAGCGATATATTTCGCTTTCAAATGAAGTAAAGCGAAAACATGAAGAATCATTTCTCAAAACTCTTGGGCCTGGAATCATCACTGGAGCTTCCGATGATGATCCATCGGGCATTGGCACCTATTCACAGGTTGGAGCTCAATACGGATTGGGGCTTACCTGGCTTTCGCTCTACTTGCTTCCGATGAATTCAGCTGTGCAAGAAACAGTCGCCCGTATTGGTATAGTCACCGGCAAAGGATTGGCTGGTGTGATTGGGAAACATTACAACAAGAAAATTCTTTATGTTTTGATTGCCCTACTGGTAATTGCCAACACTGTAAATATTGGTGCGGATATCGGCGCCATGGTCGCTTCGTTTCAACTGCTGGCACCTATAAATTTCTATATTGGAGCAATACTACTAACTATTTTTATGCTTCTTTTAGAGATATTCTTCTCGTATCACAAATACGCCAAGATACTGAAATGGCTTACTATAACGCTTTTCGCTTATATTATTACCGGTTTTATTATTCATCCCAATTGGCTCGCTGTAGGCCAAAGTTTGGTAATCCCAAAGATTGTATTCAATACTTCGTTTCTTGCGGCCCTGGTCGCTGTGATGGGAACAACTATTTCGCCATATCTATTTTTTTGGCAAGCCTCTGCAGAAGTTGAAGAAGAACGAGATAAGGGGGTCCTCTCAGATCATCACGTGGCAGCTTATCGTGTGGAACTAAAAAATATGCGTAAAGATACGATAATGGGCATGGCTTATGCGAATGTCGTGTTCCTATTCATAGTAATTACAACAGCCTTTGTGCTCCATAATAACGGTATTACCTCGATCAACTCAGCTGCAGATGCAGCCTTGGCTTTGCGACCACTCGCTGGCAATTTGGCGTACCTGTTCTTTACGATTGGTATATTTGGTGTTGGTTTGCTGGCAGTGCCAGTACTTGCTGGCTCGTCCGCCTATGCGGTTTCAGACATTCTGGGCTGGAAAGAAGGGTTGAACAGAAAATTTAGTAAAGCAAAAGCTTTTTACTGCGTTATTATCGCATCAATGTTGGTTGGACTTGCTATGAATTTCTTCGGCGTCAACCCTATCAGAGCCCTATATTATGCCGCCATATTGAACGGAGCTACTTCGCCAATTTTAATGTATTTCATATTCAAGGTTGGTAATGATAAGAAGGTTATGGGCCAGTTCACGAGTCCTAAATGGGTCAACTTTTGGGGATATATTGCCACTGTTCTCATGGCTGTAGCAGCAATATTGTTAATTGTTTTTTCACTGCTGGGGAAATAAATGCTGGAAAGTTTGAAAAACAAGAAGATAGCGATTTTGGGGGCATTTGGTGTAGAGGGCAAGGCAACCCAGGATTATTTGAAGCGACACGGACTGGGCTTTGAGACTCTTGATGAGCAAACTGACGAAGATTATTTAAGTCAGGTGAGGAATTACGATGTTATCTTTAAAACACCCGGCATCTCACCACTGACACCAGAACTGGTTGCTGCAGAGCGAGCAGGAATCATATTCACAAGCCAAATACAGCTATTCTTTGATCTCTGTCCCTGTAATATCATTGGCGTAACCGGGACCAAGGGCAAGGGGACCACAAGTACGTTAATTTACAATATGCTGAAAGCGAACGGCACAGATGTGTATCTGGGCGGTAATATCGGCGTTCCAGCTATTTCCTTCTTGGACACGCTGACTACAGGTTCTTTGGTTGTCCTGGAATTGTCATCATTCCAACTGCAAACACTGACAAAGAGTCCGCACATTGCCGTGGTTTTGAATGTTACCAGCGAGCATCTCGATTATCATAAGGATACTGAAGAATATCGTGAGGCGAAGGCTAACATTCTCAAATATCAATCTGTAGATGACTTTGCTGTGATAAACGATGATTATGATGTGCCGCGAGGATATGCCAAGAGAACACCCGCCACCAAATATTTCTTCAGCCGTGATCATCGGGTAGAGGGTTGCTATGTCGACGAGAAAGACCAAATCGTGCTGAACGTTGAGGGCGAGAACGCCGTTATTGCGAACTTCAGCGATCTAAAATTACGGGGCAGACACAATCTGGAGAATGTTACCGCAGCCTCTCTGTCCGCATATTTGGCTGGCGCTGACCCAACGATCATTTCTACCACTATCAAGTCCTTCAAGGGCCTTGAGCACCGCCTGGAGCTTGTCCGGGAAGTTGGTGGGGTAAAATACTACAACGATTCCTTTTCAACCGTGCCAGAAACAGCTATTGCTGCGCTTGATAGTTTTACCGAACCAATCGTCCTCATTGTTGGTGGTAGCGACAAAAAGTCGGATTATACTGAGCTCGGGCAGAAAATAGCCTCATCAAACGTGAAAACCCTGATTCTTATCGGTGATATGGCAGAGAATATTGCAAAATCTATTCCAGATACGTTTACGGGCGAGATTCTGCTTGGTCTTACCAAGATGGATGAGATAGTGCAAGTAGCGTCAAAAAAAACGAAGGCTGGAGATGTGGTGTTACTTTCTCCTGCCTGTGCCTCGTTTGGACTATTTACCGATTACAAGGATAGGGGAAATCAGTTCAAGGCTGCCGTCAAAAACCTCTAATGTTCAAATAACTTGTTCAAGGTAAGCATAAGGTAGTAGACAAATTTGAGCTACTATTTTATAATGCGAATAGCAATTACCGAAAGGAGCCCTCATGTACGATACACTATTTGGCAGCAAGACCCGCGTAAAACTCCTCGCACTCTTCCTAACAAACCCCGGGCATGCATTTTTTGTCCGTGAACTGACTCGTAAGATAGACGAACAGATTAACTCCGTTCGTAGAGAGCTCCTAAACCTGAAATCTATCGGGCTCGTTACTTCTGTCGAGAAAAAGGGCAAGACATACTACGAGGTAAACACTCATTTTGAATACTATAGTGAACTAAAAAAAATCTTTAGCAAAACAGATAAGAACCTCAGCGAAGAAGACAAGTTGGCTTCGGCACTCCGTCGTTCTGGAAACGTGCAATTTGCTGCGCTGATGGGCAAATTTGTCGGGGATCAGACTAGTCAGATAGACCTCTTTATCGTTGGAGAGATTGATAAGCGCAAACTAAAACCGGCGCTCTCTGAAATGGAAAGGGAAATCGGCCGTGAGGCGAACTACTGCATCATGACAGAGCAAGAATATGAAGATAGATCGATGCTATTTGACAGATTTCTCACCGAGATCATGGCTGGACCAAAGAAAGTCGTAGTGGATAATTTCAAGATCGAAACAGAGGAAAACAATGGATAAGAACGTAACAATTGAATTTTCGGCCAAAACGATACTCTGGGTGCTATCAGCACTGCTGGTTATCTGGCTTACTATCACTCTGCGTGATGTGCTCATTACAGTAGTCCTGGCATTCATCTTGGCGACCGCGATTACACCGCTTGTTGACTATCTGGAGAAGAAAAAGGTGCCTCGTACAGTCAGTGTCGCTGGTGTGATATTGGCTGTCATCGGTATACTTTATGCTGTTGTGCGTTTGGTTATGCCACCCCTAGTGAGTGAGGTGACCAATCTAATCAGTAATCAGGCTGAATACGCACAAAAGCTTGGCAGTTATTTACAAAATTTTAGTCCTGCCCTCAGAGACAACTTGACTGGTATTTTAAATAATTTCTTTGGCTCCCTTAGCAATATTGATACAAGCGGTTTGCTGGCTGGCGCGCAAGGTTTATTTAACGGTTTACTTGAAGTGATACTGGTGTTTGTACTTTGTTTTTACCTGCTACTTGAGAATAAAGGCGTTGAAGGAGCCGTGGTTGCTTATGTGCCTAAACAGCACCAGAAGAGGACTTTATCTATTTACCGTCAAATCGCCAACAAAATGACTTCTTGGTTGCGCGGACAAGCCATTATAGGAATCATCGTCTTTATGGTGAGCTTGATTGGCCTAACTATTCTGAAGGTCAATTACGCCCTCACCCTTGCAATACTTGCGGGCCTTTTGGAAGCTTTGCCAATCATCGGTCCACTTGTCGCTGGTGTATTGGCGGTGCTAATTGCACTTACGCAGTCGCCGATTTTAGCTATCATAGTAGCTGTTTTTTATCTAACATATCAGCAGCTTGAGGGCCAAATTATTATTCCATTTGTTATGAAGAAAAATCTAAATCTAAACCCAATCGCAGTGATTCTCTCTATAATTATTGGGGGCAAGCTACTTGGTCTTGTTGGTATACTTATAGCTGTGCCTGTTGCAGCCGCAATCGGTGTGCTACTCGGAGAATTCGTTAAAAAACAGGAGGAGGAAGCTAAATAATGGAAATCACTTATCTCGGACAATCATGTTTCAAAATTAGCGGTAAGAAGATAAATATCCTAACAGATCCATTCGATCCAACTGTTGTAGGCTTAAAACTAGCAAAGCAGGATGCTGATGTCGTTACAGTTAGCCATGCGCACAAAGATCACAATTATTTGGCAGCAATGAAAAGCGAGTATTTGCTTTTGGATTCACCTGGTGAATACGAGGTCAAGGAATCTGAATTTGTTGGAGTCGATGCTTACCACGACGACAAACAAGGCGCCGAGCGTGGCAAGGTAACCATGTTTGCGATGGAAGTCGATGGTATAAAGATAGCTCATCTAGGTGATCTGGGTACAGAACTCTCGAGCAGCCAGCTGGAGAAACTTGATGGAGTAGACATCCTTTTGGTCCCAGTAGGTAACAAATACACGATTGATGCCGAAACTGCGATCAAAGTAGTGAATCAAGTAGAGCCAAAAATAGTCATACCAATGCACTACCAAGCCGGGAATATGACCGATCTTGCTCCTGTGGAGACCTTTTTCAAGGATATGGCGGTTACTCCAGAGCCTCAGGATAAGCTGAAAATTTTGCAAAAAGACTTACCGCTCGAACTCCAAGTTGTCTATCTAAAAGCATAAATTAAAAACTCCCCCAATCGGGGGAGTTTTGTTATCTTACTTTAGCGGCTGTTTTGATGCAGCGGGTACAGGCCTTTAGGCGTTTCTCGGCACCCATGGGAGTAAACCACTGTAAATTTGGCAACCATCTGCGCCTTGTCTTTCGGTGTGAATGACTGACGTTGTTACCTGCCATTGGTTTTTTACCACATATTTCGCATTCGATACTCATATTTCGCTCCAAAGAATTGAATTACAACGCAGTAAATGTTATCATTTTTAGGTCTTAAAGTCAAGGATATATGGGCGTACTAAATTTCGTTGAATACCCAATAAGGTTTGTATATTTTGCAGTTTCAATACTAGCCGCTATTACTGTTCATGAGTTTTCTCACGCCTGGGTTGCCAATTATCTTGGTGATCCTACGGCTCAAAAGGCGGGCCGTGTTACGTTAAACCCGTTGGCTCACTTGGACGCATTTGGCACCATTATGTTGTTGCTAGTAGGGTTTGGTTGGGGCAAACCCGTTCCCTTAAACCCGAATAACTTCAAAAATCCAAAGCTGGGGTCAGCTCTCACAGGTCTTGCTGGTCCACTTTCAAACCTTTTATTTGCATTTTTATTGGTGATGATTTACCGTCTTGTACCAAACATGAATTCCGGTATCGTTTTACTTATTTGCTACCTAATTAACTTTAATTTGGTTTTAATGCTATTCAATCTTCTTCCAATCCCACCCCTTGATGGCTCTCATCTCTTAGCTGTATGGTTTCCGGCCGTTGAAAAACCAAAGTTCATGATTTACGGGCTGATTGCAGTCGTGGTCTTTATCTATATGGGCGGTGGGACACTATTACATTCCATTATTCAGTCAACTATGACCGCCTGGGGCATCCCGCTAATATAGAATTTCCAGGGCATAGCTTAGTCGGTAAAGCGCTGGGCTGGGGGTCCAGAGATCGGAAGTTCGAGTCTTCTTGCCCTGACCACAACAAAAGGTGCGGGGTCACCCAAGTCACAATTATTTTGAAAGGAAGACATGCATAAATTGATTATAAATACGGACGGTGGATCGAGAAATAATCCAGGTCCTTCTGGAATTGGGATCGTCTTTAGCGACGAAAAAGGGGAGACGATAGCCACTTTCAAGAAATATATAGGTGAAGCAACGAACAATATCGCCGAATACAAGGCGCTTATTTTGGCACTTGAAAAGGCTAAGGATTTCGAAGCCGATGAGATTGAGTGCCGGTTAGACAGCGAACTAGTCGTAAAGCAGCTTACTGGTCACTATAAATGCAAGGAAACGACCTTGCGAGGACTAAACGCGGAGGTGCAGGAACTCGCATTTTTTAAACCAATCAAATATGTCCATGTGCGCCGGGAATACAACAAACTTGCTGATAAATTGGTCAACGAAGCCATCGATGAGGTCGGCTTCTAGCTTGACTTTGTGCTCAAATTGTGCTAGAATATATTTGTTCAGCTAGCTGGATGATCGCTTTGGCTTCGGCCTGAGAGGAAAGTCCGGGCACCACAGGATCGTGATAGTCGCTAACGGCGACCGGTCGTGAGGCTAGGGAAAGTGCCACAGAAACTAAAATGCCTATGTGCACGAAAGTGTGCAGGTGATTGTGAAAAGAGTGAGGTAAGAGCTCACAGTCTGCTGGGGTGACCTAGCAGAGAGGTAAACCCTATCTGGTGCAAGACAGGTGGGCGGAAGACTTTTGGAAGCATGCTTTGTCTCAGGGAAATCTGAGGCTAGGAACTTCAAGTGCCAGGTCCGGTACAAAGTCCGAAGTCCTGTCGCTTAGATAGATGATCATCTTCCCGACGTTATGTCGGGGAACAGAACCCGGCTTATAGGCTGGCTGAACATAAAAACTCCCGAGTTTACTCGGGAGTTTTTATTGTTAGGTTAAAAAAGTTTGAATTTGCTGGTGAGGGTGAATATCTCTCCGTTACGTCCGAGTAAATACCAGAGTGCGACGATAAAAACGATAAATATACCGATAACTATTAGTGACAATTTCAGGTCACCACGGACCTCACGGTCCAGTGGACTTGCGGCATCTTTGGTGAGTTCAACCTCAGCTTCGACTATCTTGGCAGCTGTTTTCGTTTTGGTCAAATGACTAAAATTATGCCTAACTACTTCTTTGTCTATTCTCAGTTTCTGTTTCTTCTTGCTCATACATGCTCCTTGCACAGGTATTATACTTGAAAAAAACACAAAAGTAAGCAATAATATGCAAGCAAAGGAGCTAGTGGGTGGATACAACTTCGTATGTTTTACTTATCTCCGTGGGCGTAATCGTGATTTGGAACATCGTTCTGACGGTTTTACTGTACAAAACTAGAGCAAAGAACGATTTATTTT
>Ga0209540_10001841_pt1 | contig 15507 bp, 4 predicted proteins | sample BarGraIncu01121A_FD_184501 | JGI IMG/M metagenome (GOLD analysis project Ga0209540, IMG submission 184501) | Arctic peat soil microbial communities from Barrow, Alaska - Barrow Graham LP Incubations 011-21A (SPAdes) (version 2) | ecosystem: Environmental > Terrestrial > Soil > Wetlands > Peat... | reverse complement strand
ACCGGATTTGAGCGGCCCGTTGTTCGGAGCCAACACGTCCCGGACCGTGACCACAGCAGTCTGTTTGGCCGGGTCGGCACCTGGGTCAAGGCGTACCCCGAACTGGATGCCAGATCGAGGTTCCTCAATATGTACGACGGCTGGCACCCCGTCGAAGAGGACCAGCAGCACGGCCGGAGCAAGCCGCTCCATCCGCAGGAGTCGCACGCGCTCCGGGCTGGTGTCCATGTCGGGGCTGGTCTTGTCGTCCGGATGGGTGTCCGTGGCGTAGGCCCGAACGTGCAGGCCGGGCCAGCCCGACACCAGCCGGGACCGAAGCACGAAGCCACTGATCTCGCCGCCGATGCCGATCGGTCGACCCTGCGCGTCCAACGCCGGTGCGTCCGAGTCCTTCACTCGGACAAGGCGTTCGGCGGCGTCGACCTCGTCGCGCACGGTCGCGTAGAGCTCGGCGAGCTGAACCCGGTCGACGGCGTTGACGGTGCCCACGCTCAGCGCGCCCTCCACCAACGCATCGGTCGCGTTGCGGTCCAGATAGAAGAAGCGGATCGACTCCGCAGGGATGAGGTTGGCGTCCGCGATGAGGTAGGTGAACGGGACTCCCTGGAGCAGCCGCAGCTGAGCGAGGAAGCGCACGATCTCGGCGGGAACGACGCCGTCCGGCCGGATGCCGTCCTCAACGCCTTCCTCGTGCGGCAGCTGGGCGAGCGTCTGGGCGAGCGTGCCGACCGCGATCTTCATCGCATCGACATAGGTCCTGGCCTGCAGCTCCATCTCAGCTCTCCGAATCGTCGTGGTGAGACGTTGTCCGTGCGGCCGCGTCGGCGATGAGCCGGTCGAGGGTGTCCTTCTTGCGGCTGCGCCTTGGTGCCTTGCCATTCTGTGGCACGCCCACCGCCTTCAGGGCGCTGATGACAAGCTCGTCTACCCGCTGGCTGAGGCCGTTGTTCAGCGCGACCAGCGCGACCTTGTCACTTGCAGCCGCAACCGTGGGCGCCTGTGGCGCAGGGACCGGGACCGAGGCGAGCCCATCGACGCCGTAGACCTTGGCGACCCGGGCAAGGACGTTGACATCGATGCCGAGCCCACCCAGCACGTCAGCTGCTGTGAGCTCCGAAAGGTCGCCAGGCATCCGCGCGGCCGTGACCAACGGGGCCGAACGCGCCAGTCCGTCAACAGGAAGGGCGGTGAACGCGCCCACGACGGAGCTGCGTACCAGGTCCTCGAGCCTGTTGCGACCACCGGCGACGCTGAGCCCGACGCCCGCGAGAATCGAACCCACCAGAGAATCGGCGAGCTCACGCGCCCGGGCCGCGCCGAAGACGTCGCGGCGCCATTGCATCAGCTGAGCCACGAGCGTCGGCTTGTTCAGCGTCAGCAACCGCCCGATCTCGAACAGGGCAGCCAACGAGACGTCCTCCCGGCCGTCCGGCACCAGCTTGCGCAGCTGGTCCCCCGAGTGCGCAAGCCCGAGAACGCCGCCTACCGCCTCCGCACGCACGGTCGGCTGGGGTGTCAGTGGTCCGCGATACCAGGAGCGCGCGGCCTCGCCGCGGCGAGTGCGGTGCGAGAGAGCCACATGACCGGTGGCCGCGACCTCGAGCCCCGCTGGGGCTTGCGCCTCGTCGACGGTGCCGAGCAGCCCCACGTCGAGCTTGTTCATCAGCCGCTCGAAGCCGCCCTCGGCGGTACAGACGAAGTCCCAGGACACCAGGACCGGGAAGCGCAGGTTGGCGCCGAGCAGCGTCCCGAAGCCCGCGTTGATCCCAGACTTGAACCCACTCGCCACGACCAGGTCAGGTGAGCTCGTGACACCAGCAGCCACAGGACCGGTCCGCCACGCACCCGCCGCACTCTCGATGCCCCTTCCCGTGTCGAAGGGGACAAGGTCCGTGGACTTCGCAAGGTCCGCAGTCGCCGACCTGGCCGCCTTCTTCGCTGCGGCCGACGTGCCCTGGGCCAGGATCTGCGTGGCCGCTCCGAGCTTCATCGCGATCTGGTCGACGGTCGCGTTCGGGGCGGGCCGCAACAGCTCGTCATCGACGAAGGCTGTCGCGTCGAGGGTGTTGAAGAACAGCAGGGGGGCCGGCTCGGTGGGCAGCAGCGTGTCCAGCTGGTGCTCAAGGTTGATGAGGTACGCCGTGTACTTCAGCGGCTGCGCCGGCAGGTCAAGGCGGGCGGGGGCAGCCGGCTGCGGCAGCCGACTGGAGAGCACGACCGCGAGGTAGCCGTCGTCATCTCCGAGGGCGAGCTCGGTGTCTGAGAGGTCGACCTTGCGGACATGGCACAGCAGATCGAGCTCGTCGCGGCAGGGGAATACCGCCTTCACGATGTCCTGGGTGACCTCAAGGTACTTGCCTTTCGGCACGTCGGACTCGGCGCCAAGGTCAACGCCAGCGGACACGCACTGGGATGGGTCGACGTCGGCGGAGAGCTGCCCCTCGCCCTCTGCCAGCACAACGAGCGCCATCCACGGAGGTTCGTGTCCAGGTGGACTCGTCGGCTCGGGGTTGCGCTCCCACGGCAACGTCCGTCGTTTGAGGACGATCTGCGGTAGGCGCTCGCGCCAGTCTCCCTGAGCGCCGGCCGGAGGAAAGGTCGACAGGATCTGGTCGTGAGGCATCTGGTAGCGGGGGGCGTCGATCACAAAGTGGAACTCGGTGTCGTCGATCGGCACCGTCGCGTCACCGTCGTGCGGGGTCTGCGCGACCACGTTCTGGGTGCTGGCCGCCGAGAAGGCACCGGCCGGCAACGCTGGGCGCGCGTTGGAATACAGCTCGAAAAAGCCCGGGTTCGTCATCGACCCACCCCCTTCTTCGTCGATGTCTTCGTCGCTGCCTTCTCTGCGGCCGGCTTCTTCGTTCCTGCTTTGGCGACTGCTTTCCTCGGCGCTGCCTTCTCGTCGACTATTTTCTTCGCGGCCTTCTTGATCGGAGGCCGCACGAGGGGATCAGCCGCCGAAGGCACGGGTGCGGGGTCATCGCCGAGGATGAGGGTGACCTGGCGCACGCCGGGCCCACCGACGAGAGGCTGCCCAACAGCATTGGCGATCCCGGACACCGCCAGGGACTGGGCAGTTGCCGCGAGACCCGTGGTCGAACCCACAACGCCGGCGAGCTGTCCGGTCGAACATCCCTCCACGAACACCCGTGGGTTGGGGCCGACGGTCTCGACGGAATAGAGCAGGATCGAGCGCACGCCGTCGACAAGCACCTGCGGTGGTTGTGGAACTCCGGCCGCGTCGAGCAACCTGGTCGCGTCCGAGAGCCTGATCGACACCTCAGCCGCCGCATCTGCGCCGAGCTCGTCATCGATCACCACAGCGACCACGTTGACCGGGTCGGTGAACACGGTCACGACCCGGGACGCGGTTGCAAGCTCCCGGCCGGTCACCCAGCCGCCGTCGCCGCGCTCCCGGTTTGCGCGCACCCGACTGCCCTGGGCGGTCACGACAACGCCGCTCCCGAGGGCTGCACCCCAACCGACTGTGGGCAGAGACTGCCCGCCGTACCAGCCGGGGAACGTTCCCCCGGCAGCGGCAAGGTTGCCCAGGCCGACGACCGCGACTCGTTCGGTGGCGTTCGGGAGCTCAACGGTCGCCTGAGCCGCGCCGTCAGCGCCAACGACCCGGTCGTCGAGCACCTGGCCACCGGCCGCCATACACAACACTCGAGTCATGCCCACACCGGTCAGCGTGAGGACATCGGGTCGCTCGCCGGTCGGCCGGTTCGCGATGGTCACAACGGCGAGCTCACCCTCGTGGAGCACTGCCCCACTGGTCGAGTCCATTGCCTGAGAACGCCTGAGCCGGTCGCTGACTTCGTTGGCACTGCCGGGGTTCGTGGTTGTTCCGACCAACCCGGCCGACATTGTCGCAAGACGGCTGCTGGCAGCCGGCGCAGGCCCGGCGTTCGCCACGGCTCCGACCGTCCCCGACGCCAGGCGCGTCAACGGCGTCACGCCGACCGCGGCAAGGGTGCCGCCAGTGCTCTGCGCGGGCCGCTGAATCACCTGCAAAGCCATCTGGGTCTGCCCAACAGATGCTGCTCGGACAGTGGCCAGACGAGGAGTGATCTGTGGCACGGCAGTTCCCGGGTCTCGAACCGTGGTGCCCGACGGCCGGTCCAGAGTCAACGACATGGGGATGCCGAGGACGGACTTCACTATCGGCGGCACGCGTCGTGGCGCCGGGGGTTGACGGTCGACGACCACCGGAGTGACAGCGGTGGACACGGCGTCCGGGCTGTCGACGAGATCGTCAGCCAAAGAGCCGAAGGACGGAGCACTGTTCCGCTCACCCCGCAGCGCCGCGACGGTGGTCCGAGCGTTGCCGGCGGCGTCCAGGACGAGCGCCGCCCGGACGAAGCGCAGATCCGTTCTGGGGTTGTCGGCCAGTAGCACCTTCGCCGCGTCCTTGAGTGCCTTGGCTGCGGTGACCCGCGCGTCGGTCTGCGTTCGGTTCGTGATGAAGGGCAACGGCTTTCGACCGGTCAGGGGCAGCTCGACCTGGTGGTAGTCGATCGGTGGCGCGCCGGTGAACAAGCTGTCCGGCAGCAGGGTGTCGACGGTGAAGCCGTCACAGGCGTTGACGGTGTCACCGGCCGGGACGGTCTTCGCATCCGGGTTCTGAGCCGGTCCCCACACGCCCTTGGGGAAGGCCGCCGCAGGATGCAGGGTCAGCTTCACGGCATCCAGACCGAAGGCCTGGCTCTCATCTGAGGTCACATTGACAGTGAGCGTCGAGCTCATCGTGGCGGCGTACATGGGTGCGATCCCAAGGCCGGGTGCGGACACCGTTTCCGAGTGGGAACCGGCCAAGCACGTCAGGGCCAGCTGTTGTGCGGGGGCCGTCGTGACGAAGCTCATCAGGAACTCCGGTACGACGCGGAACGGCAGTTCGGCGGTCCCGTCCGGCGGCTTGGCGACACCCCCGGAGTTCGGTGCGTCGGACTTGCCGGCACTGAGACCACCGCGGATGACGGCGGCCTGGACGACCTGGGCATCCTTGTCGCCGCGCAGGTACTTCTGCGCGAAGTCGCCGGCGGACAGGGCGCGGTCAGCCGGGTTGCTCTTATCACCGAACTCGAACGGGATCCCCACGCCGCAGACCGAGAAGTGGCCCTCGACGTGGATCGGCGGACCGGAGACGTCGACGTCGAAGCCGAGCGAGACGTCGATGTCGACGCTGCCGAACAACAGCCAGATGGTGATGCCGATCCGGGCTTCGGCGTATACCTCGACCTCGAAGAAGAACGGGTCGAAGAAGACGATGCCGTCGCCGCCGAAGTCGAGGGTCGCGTGGGCCGGGCCGAGGCGCGCGGCCACGTGCATCGACGCTCCGGCCATGATTGCCTCGGAGCAGAGAGCGAAGTAGACGACGCCCACGACGCTGATGAAGGCGGCCGGTTGCCAGCTCAGTCCGACTCGCGGTACCAAGGGGTAGCCGTCGTGGTGGAAGCGCGGGTGGTAGCCACCGACCGTGATGACGAACTGACCCGAGTTGGGGCCCTTCCACCACGTCTCGAAGGCGAACCCGCCGGTGAGCCGAACCGACTTGTCGAGCAACCACGAGTTCTGGGTGAGTTGGGCCTGGACGAGCAGCAGCCCTTCCTTGGTCGAGAAACGCGCAAGCAAAGCCAGCTCGATCGAGACGAGCGTCAGCTCCGACGTCGGCAGCTCGGCGCGCGCCAGGCCCAGGACAGCGACTTCCAGGCCGTCCCCGAACTGGACCGTCACCAGGATCTCGCCCGTGATGAGCACGAAGCTGGTGAAGCTGATGCCAGCGGCGATCCAGCACTCCCCCTGCGCTGGCGCCACGATCGCGCGCATGTCCTTCAGCTGTTGCATCGGCTCGGGTGTCGGACCGAGCGCACGCAGCGCCTCCATAAAGGGGTGGGTGTTGACCTCGTCGATCGTCGGGATGCGCAGATCGCGGTTGATGCCGAAGCCGATCGCGACCCCCGTGACGAAGAATGCCGGTGGGCCGCCAATCGGGGCATGCAGAACGCCGAAGGCGAAGAATGAGGCGAACTCCGCGCCGCCGGGGGTCGTCGGATGTGCATAGCCGCCGAACAGGTCGATTCCGTAGCTGTTGTAACCGATCTTGAGCATTCCCAGGTACTCGACGCCCACCAGCGGAGCATCGAGCGGGAACTTCGCCAGGCCTCCGGCTAGGGTGAGCGGACCGAAGCTCGCAGCGATCGCGAAGCCCTCCACGTCGACTTCCCAGGACGACGGCGAGAACAGGGGCCGCGACACGTGATAGCCCAGTCGCAGCTTGTCGACCGCGGCGGTCAGACCGAGCAGCGACACCTGGCCATCGAGATACAGACTCACCATCTCCAGCTGGCGCGGCGTGAGGTTCTGCCGGTAGGAGACTCCGAGTCCGATCTGCTCGAGGTAGACCGGGCCGAATGCCCGCTGGATCGGCAGGAACCACGGCCCGTCGCCGCTGCCTGCCCGCAGGGTGATGGCGACGCCGGTCCCGTGGTCCTGCACCGCAAGCGCGGGGCTGAAGGCCGGTCGTGGCGGAGCTCCGCTGCCACCCGCGTCGTGCATGATCCCCTGGGCGACAGCATTGTTGCCACCGCCACCACCGAGCGGGACGGCCAGTCCCCCGAGCTCGACCTGGACGCCTCCGCCAAGGTCCGGGTGGCCCCCGCTGCCCAGCACAACGCTGCCGAACAGGTGCAGTGCCACCGTTTCCAGCCTCAGACCTGCATCGACCAGGGGACCACTGCTCTTGCCCAGCCGCAGCCCCACGCCGTTGACCGCGATCCCGGGTGCCGGCTCGATGACCTGGCCGTTGATGCGCAGAAGATCGACCACGATGCCCGGCGAAGGGGGCGGCCCGGTGGGTGGCTCGATCCAGGAGGCGTCCACCTCAAGGTGCAGGCTGAGGTCGCCACCGGAGGTGAGATCGATCCCCGCGGCATCGGCCGTCGACAGCGAAACCCCGAGCACGCCAGCGGTGTTGGCTATTCCGATGTCGAACGGCCCCACCTCGACCTTGGGTGCCGCCGCAGCGAGCTGCCCGGCCATGGTCAGCAGTTTCCCGGGCCAGCCGGTGAGCGCACCGGGCAACAGCCGTGGCGGGCTGCCGATGGCGAGGATCGACCCCTCGAGAACGTCACTGACCTTCATGCCCCCGCTTCCGAGGTCCTGCGCGAGCAGATCCTGGATCTCGGTGACGCCGAGCACCCACCCTCCGATCAGGTCGAGCACCGCGTCGATCGCCGCGATCGCGGTCGCCCCATCGGAGGTCTCCTCGGTCACCGTGCTCGGTCCGGTGCGGGTGGTCACGAGTACACCGAGCCCGCTGGCCTGGCGCCAGCGTGCCGTGAGCTCTTGGTGGCCGTTTGCATTGGGAGCCAGCGCGTCCAGCCCCAGCCCGAGCTGAACCTCCCAGCCTGAGGAACCGGTCGACCCGGCCCGGACGAACGGCCGCAGCACCGGTCCGTCGAGGTCGATGGTGGCCGGGCCGACCCCGGCCGACCACTCTGCGAGGCCGCTGCCATCAACCGCCACCGAGAGCTCCACCGCATCCACGACAGACAAACCGCTGATGCTCCCGGACACGGAGACAGCCAGCGGCGCGGGATCGATCTCTACAACGACGGTCCTTACGGTGATGGTCAGGACGCCGGCACCGGACAACACCGCGGCGTGCTGCCCGGCCCCAAGACCGAGCAGCCGCACCAGGACCGGGTCCAGCGCGGTGACCGTCTGGGTCACCAGCGCACCGAGTCGAACCCGCAGATAGGCCTCGGGCTCGTCGGCAAGGGATTTCAACGCGCTGGGGTCGAAGACGGCCGGGCTGCCGGAGGCCAACGACAAGCCGCGTCCCACCGACCCGACCAGCTCGCCGATCTCGATACGGGCGGGGTCACCGGACAGCGCGGACAACTGGGTGAGCGCCAGCGGCAGCACCTCGGTGATCCCGGTTGCCAGCAACGACCCGAGACCGGCGATGTTCGGGAAGACTTCGACGTCGGCGCCCGAGCCTGGTCGCAGAAGAACGCGCAGCTGGCCAGCGTCGACGAGCACGTGCGCCGCACGACGGTGTTGCGGCGTTGTCGTGCCGTTCGGGCCGTCGGGAACCCCGAGGAAGACCTCCACACTCGGGCTGGGCGCTCCGGCGGCCGGCAAGGTGAGGCCCACACTGAATCCGGCCGCAAAGGGCGCGCGCTGCGTCAGATCGGCCAGCCACGACGTCGCATCCACGGCGAGAGTGAGCGCGGGGCCGCTGCCCCCGGACGCGGACAACACGGTGACGCCGTCGACAATCGGCCACTGACCGCGTGGGCTTCCCGCGAAGCCGACAAAAGGCTTCAGGCTCTCGAACAGGTCAGTGATCTTCTCGGAGTTCAGGGGACCGCCGGACGCCAACGACAACACACCGGCTTGCCGGAACCAGCGGCCCGGGTCCTCGAACAGGCCGAGCGGCGACGCCATCGCCCGGAACCCGTGCGCATCAGCGGCTTTGAGCATTCCGAGGGCATCGGCGAGGGACTCGAGCGCCCGGCCGAGCTGGGTGTCGATCCGCCGCAGACCCTCGAGCAGTACCCGGATGGCTTCGGCGGGGATGGCCGCCAGCGCCAGCCGGGCGAGCCCATCGAGATCGGTCAGCGGCCAGAGCACGACGGCCGGGACTCCGGAGGCTCGGACCAGTTCGGCCCGCAGCGGCGAGGACTCCACCGAAAGGGCGAAGGCGTCCGCAGCAGGATCGCCCAGAACCAAGCTGACTGTCGGCGTGCCGGCACCGTCGAAGGCAACTCCCACGCGCCAGGCGAGAAGGCCCTCCTGGCCCATCGCGGTGACCCCCACCGTGCGAGCACCGAGGTCGGCGTCCGCCGTCACGGGGCCTTCGGACAGGTGCACGGTGTCAGCGGTGACGGTCAGCCCTGGTACGAGTCCCGCCAGAGCCGACAGCAGCGCCGCCCGACTCGGCGCCGCGGCCAGCAGGGCTTGCATGTGTTCACCTGGGTCATGCAGCAGGTGCACCAGAGCGTCCGGCACCAGCGCGCCGTCGACCGCGGTGATCCCGACAGCGGAGATCAACGAGGCCAGGACGCGCGCAGGACTGGCTGGCAGGTCGGCGGCCAACCTGGAGGTGAGTGCCGTGAGGATCGCGCGCGCCTCCGGCAGGACCGGTTGGGCCTCGAGCTCACCGGTGGCCGCCGCAGGCGGGGCGATGAGGAGGCTGGCGAAGTCGGCTCCGAGGGCGGACCCCTCGTGCAAGGTGATCTGGGCGGATGACTCCCCGCCGTGCAGCCCGACCTCGATGCGGGCGCCCACCCGGCGTAGCTCGAGCGGAAGGGCGCCACCAACTGGTGCGACGCCTGGTCCGCCGATCAGCCAGCCGTCCGTATGAGCGACTGCGACCTCGAGGACGAACCCTGCTTTGACAGCGGCGGTGATGTTGGCGGCTGTCACGGCTCCCAAGGTGAGCGACAGCGAGCCGGTGACCGTGACGCCGTGCCCACCTGGTGGGGTCGCCAGGTCGAACGGCACACGAAGTGCCACCCGGGTGGCGTCGGGCACCGCACTGGCCTGGGCGACCCGCGCCTGCGCTCGACCCGAGAGCCCCGCCGCGAACACCGCCGTCATCCCTCGTCCCACGGCGGCGTCGGTCAGGATCCCGAAGACGGCCACGACCGACAGGCCGGCGCGAATCGACAGCGTGGGGCGCGGTGCCTCAAGGTCGGTCACTGACGCAGCCCCCCGCGCCGCGTCGAAGAAGCCGTCGACCAGGTGCCGCCCGAGAGCCAGGTCAGCGTCGTCGGGATCGGCCAGGTCCAGTGCCGGCATAACAGACTTCATCAGCCGTACTGCGTCCGCGGGCACACCCGTGCGGGCAGAGTCGAAGGTGACCGGGGTCCACGGCGTACCGAGGGTGACCAGATGGCTGACACCCGCGACCGCATCTGCTGCGATGCGCGCCGCATGTCCCGCGCCTCCGAGCGCGACCAGGACGACCGGGCCGGCTGTGGCGAGCCTGGTCAGGACCTGTTGCAGGCGCTGCGCCTGTCCCACCAGTCCTGTCGGATCGCCCACTCCCCCAAGGGTTGCGTCGGCCCGCGGGGCAAGCGCGACGACCCACTCACCGCTGACCGGCTCAGGCACCGCGAACGAGGCGGGCGACACTCCAGGTGTGGTGAGGTCGAGCAGCCGCCCAGCGGCCGGGGTCCATGCCGGCGTCGCGGCAGGGGTGACGGCGACCTGGACCACCACCGCTCCCGCCGGAATGCCACCACTGACCAGACCGGACGCGTCCAGGGCGGCCAGTCCGGAGTAGTCGAGGTCTGGACGGCGTACGACGGTGACCGCGTCGATCGGATCCGATGGCGGCCCGACCATACCGTCGGTGCCGATCCATCGACCCGCGAGCGCGGTGAGGCCCGCTGCGATCCCGTCGCGCCCAGCGGCGAGGGCCGCGACGTCCGCACCGGTCCGTGCCTCGTCGAACAAGCCCTGGGCCAGCCCCTCGGGTGGGAGACCTGGGACGCCGGGATGCCAGTTCGTCAGCGCTGGCCCCGCGACCGAGGCCGCCTGAACTGGTCCATGGGGCGACATCCACACCGAAAGCGCCGGGCCGGATCCGGCCGAAGTCAGCGAGGCGAGCCACGGGTCGGCCGGGGTCCCCGATCCGCTGAACGCGCCGGCCAACCCGTCCGTGCTGCCACCAGTCAAGTGGGCGATGGTCGAGGTGAGAGTGCCCACCATGTCGGCGTCGGTCGCGAGCGCGCCGAGCCACTCTCTCAGCGCCGGCCCCGGTCCGGCGACCAGGGACTTCAACGACAGACGCGGGCCATGGAGCGGTCCTTCGAAGCTCCAGCCGGTGAGGTCGACCAGGTCCGCGAACCAGCCGAAGGGCGCGTTGGCGGCGAGCACCCCGAGGAGCGCCTCGACCGAGGCGTCGGCGGGCACGTCCAGGTGCCCATGGGAGTCAACGGTCGGGATGAACAACGGCACCCGCCCGTTACCGGTGTCCACGGCGAGGTTCGGGGCCTGCATCCCGACGGCGACGCCCGTGGCAGGGCTCCAACCCGCATGCACGCCGATGAAGTCGGTGACGATCGCCACCGGACCCAACGCAAGCCGGGCCTCGGTTCCACTGCTGGCCCGCATTTCCGATGTCAGGTCCACCTGCAACGGGAACACGGCGTGGCGGGCCGTCAGGTCGAGCGAGACGAGCCGGGCCCGCAGCTCGGTCCGGACCGTCGTGCATCCGCCGACCAGGTCATCGACCTGCATCGAGACGACCGGCTCGATGACGAGCTTGCCGTCGATCAGCTGGAGGTCGAGCGTGAGGTGATCGATGATGGGCACGGACCACGGGCCGACCAATGGGTCTGCGACCGCGATGGCCTGGCCGACCTGAGTGGGCCCGGCGACCAGGTCGCGCAGCCTGGTCAGCACAGTGGGCAGCTCGCTCGCATGGTTGGTCAACAGGTCGTGCCACCAGTCAGCGAGCGTGCCGAGCGGGTCGCTCAGCAGGGTTGTGGCATCGAGCGCCGGCATGCTGCCTGTCGGGACCAGGCCCAACAGACCCTTCAGCTCGGCACCCGCGTCGCCCAGGCGGTCCAGGGCAGCCCCGATCAAGTCCGCGGCGATCTGTCCGGCTGCGGCCGCCACTGTGTCCGGGTTGGACAGGTCCAGTACGTCGTGGTGATGGCCCTCGAGGTCCATGTCGAGCATCTGGACCAGCGCAGTGGGCGCACCATGATCAAGGGCAAGGCCGAGCCGCAGGGCGCCGACGGCGAAGTCGTTCGTGTGCACGAGCTTTGCCGAGTCACCGGCGCCGGAGCCGGTGGCAGTTGCCACCACCTCGACATGGGGGATCGCTGTGAGGGCTCCCGTGGCGGTGTCGATCGTCAGCAGGTCGGCCACGGCCGCTGCCCCCAGCGTGACGGCACCGCCGACGTCAGCGGTGAAGCTCACACCGAGTCGAGGAGTCACGACGAGGTGACCACCTGTGCCGGTCTGTGTGGTGAACCCGAGCTGGACCGCGACATGACCGCCAGGAATCGGGATCTGCACCAGGTCGGATGACACGGTGCCGTGCAAGAGGCCTGCCAGCGCACCTAACCAGGCCGCGCGAGCGGCCGGTGCACCCATCACTGACATGAACCAGTCACGCAGCTCGGCCGCGCCGTGGTCGAGGAGGTCGGCGACCGGCAACGGCGGAATGCCGGCCGTCGTGCCCAGTCCGAGCAGGTCCAGTGCTGCCTTGACGTCTGCGCCTGCGGGTCCGGTGAGAGCATCTGCGCTCTGCCGGACGAGCCCGAGCACCAGCGTCAGCAGAGTCTGCTCGAGGTCCTGGCCCGCGCCGCCGATGGTCAGGTCCTGGCTGGTGCGAGCCCCGGGCAGGTGCAGGCCCTTCAGCACCAGCTGGAACTGCGGGCTCGCGTTCTCGCTCAGGGCGGTGTCCAGCCCGACTCTGACGCCTGCCAGCCCGAACTCGTCGGCCGCCGGTTGGTCAGACGAGACGGTGATGTCTGATGAGAGGTGTACGACGCCGCCGGCCAGCATCGCGAAGGGTTGCGCGACCGCGTGGCCGGTCTTGGCCGCACGGTAGAGAGGGATACGAACCTCGGTTGTCGTCGCGGGGACATCCGTTGTCAGCGCCGCCGCCAGGCCGACCTCAACGTAGTCCGGGGCACTCGGGTCGAGCGAGACCTCCACCGTCAGGTCCGGCAGCGTGTTGTCCCCGGACAGGGCTCGCAGGTTGAACAGGTGCAGCAACGTCACGCCGCCGCTTTCGTCGTGGACGCCACCGGCCAGTACGGTGTCGACGAAACGCACCAGTGCGCGGCGCCGTTCGTCGTCGGCGAGCACCCCCGTCAGCCGTTCGGCCGGTGCGTCGAACCAGCTGCTGTCCAGCTCCACCCCGCCGATGCTTTTGGCCAAGAGCCCGATGGCCAGGCCGAGATCAGCGATCTCCGGGTCGAGTGAGGACAGGTCGGTCATGGCGCCGTGCCCGCAGCAAGGAAGGTGTTCCGTCCCATCGGCGTGACGGTGAGGCCAGCCGGCGTGACCATCAGCCCGGCCGTGATCAGGTCCCGGCCGGAGACGTCGTTCCCACCTGCGCCGCTCAGCGAGCCGGTGGCGATCACCAGGGTGTGCCAAGCGAAGGCGATCAGCGGCTCGGCCCAGTTCTCCACGATTGCGGCAGGGCCCCGGGGATGATCCTCCGTGATGGCCACGCCGGCCGCGGGCTGCCCAGGAGTGCCGGTGATGAACGAGATGGTCACATCCACAGGTCCGGTCTCGTCGCAGGACACCGGGACAGTCACGACGATCGCACCGTCGCTGAGGTCCGCGCGAACCTCAGCGAGGCGCACCAGCAGTTGGTTGGCGCCCTCCGCCCAGATCACAGGTGGTGCCGGCTGGGTGACCTTCGCCGGGTCGAGGCCGGCCGCCACGACCGCCGCACTGGGAACTAGCAGCTTCAGCGCTTCCGGGGGCAGCGACCTGTCGGCGCCCGCTGACCCAGGTTGCAGAGGCGTGACCGGAATCGTGTCCCCAAGCGCCCTGAGCAGTCGGTCCCGGGTCTGGGGGTCGACGTCGGCACGCTGCAGGGAGGCCGTGAAGAGCAAGGCACCAGCTATGGCATCCGGCCCCGGGACCTGGGCGTCATGGGAAGCGCTGGCAGGGGGCGGGGTCATGGCTGACCTGCGTCGTATCGCCGAGCACAAACGACTGCCGCCATATTCCCCCCGGTGCGGGCTTGGCTACCTGATCGCCATTGGCACAACGGACCGGACATTACCCCCGGTCGCCGTCGGAGATCAATGGTTTGCCTGCAGGCTCCACAACACGTCAAGCCAGTACGTTGGAAGTTGCCTGCGTCTATTCCGTAGTAGCGCGGCCTGGTCTATTTGATCTCTCAGCGCGCACGGTGCGGCGGGAGAGGCTGGCCACGCATTGCGACGGCTCGACGAAGGGGTCAAGCCGGTCTACCTCCAGGGGTGCGCTGAGTTCGGCCAGAAGACCGTTCATGAGCCCCAGGTGAATCGCGCACACCACCTCTGGATGTTCCTGTGCCACCTCTCGGAACGTGCAGCGGTGCAACAGCACCTGGCACCGGCGGCCCTTGGTGACCGCTTCGGGGGCGAACCCAATTTCCTCCATCGCACTGACCAGGCGTCGGGTCGCCTCGTCGGCATCCACTCGCTTGAAGGGCGGCGGACCCTGGCCGAGGTAGCGACCCCATTCCTGACCCGCCTTGATGGCGGCCTCATACGGATGTGATGTCTGAGCGGCCATTGAGCTGGCGAGAATCTCTGCGAGGAGCCGGTAGTTCCGCTTCCCAGCGCTGGCGCTGTTGGCGTTGGCGCTGTATAGCGTCCGCGGGCGTCCAGGAAGGTCACGCTTCTCGGCCTCGCTGTGGACGAGCCCGGACGCGACCAGCGCGTCGAGATGGAAGCGGACGGTATTGGGGTGCAGGCCCAACCTGGCGGCCACATCGTTCACGTTCGACTGCGTGCCTGAGTCCTGGAGCACTTCCAGGACACGCGACTTGCTCTCTCTCATGATGCCGGACGCTGGGTCAGGCTCAGTGAGACGCGGCCGCTTCATGCGCCGAATCTACATTGCCGATGCTCCTCACACCGCTGCAGGCAGCCAGGAGATATCCCCAGGTTGTTGCTTTGTCGCAAGGAGTACTAACAACAACCGAGTGAAGAAGAAAATGGCTCCATCAACTGCGCAGAGCCAACGTCCCAAGACTGGAGCGCAATAGCGCACAGATGGCGACCTCTGCGTCACCGTCTCCCAGCACAAAGCGAAGTATTGAGTACCTCTGATTCGTGAACGTTGACGATAGTGCAGAACATGGCGACCGCGGAACGCACAGCATCCACCACGTCAAAGGGCCGACCGGCCAGCGGCTCCGGCACCAACGCCCGACCCAGCCTGGCGACACCTACCTGCGAGGGAGCTGCGCCCGGTCGGGTCGACCGGACTGGGCCGGCGTCAGCCTGTCCAGAGCGCGGCGCGCCACTACCTGCTGACGGGTGATGGCACGTTCAGCACGCCCGCGGCCGATGAAGCTGATCGTCCAGTGCAGCAGCGTGGTGACACGCTGCTTGAAGCCGATCAGGTACAGCAGGTGGATGACCAGCCAGATCAGCCAGGCGATGAACCCGGAAGACCGGAACCTGCCGACGGTTGCCACCGCGGCAAACCGCGAGATCGTGGCCATGCTTCCCTTGTCGACATAGTTGAAAGGTTCGGGCGTGTCCCGGCCGGCAGCCCGGGCCACGATCACCTTGGCGGCGTGCTTGCCAGACTGCATTGCCACCTGCGCCACACCCGGCACTCCCGCGTCCATCATGTCGCCGATGACGAAGACCTCGGGAAACCCGGGCAGTGAGCAGTCGTCCGCCACAGGCACGCGGCCCGCTCGGTCAACCTGCAGACCGGCCTGGTCGGCCAGGTGTTTGGCCAGCGGAGAGGCCGCGACGCCGGCTGCCCACACCTTGGTGCGACTCTGGATGCGGC
>Ga0209540_10001840_pt1 | contig 15512 bp, 14 predicted proteins | sample BarGraIncu01121A_FD_184501 | JGI IMG/M metagenome (GOLD analysis project Ga0209540, IMG submission 184501) | Arctic peat soil microbial communities from Barrow, Alaska - Barrow Graham LP Incubations 011-21A (SPAdes) (version 2) | ecosystem: Environmental > Terrestrial > Soil > Wetlands > Peat... | reverse complement strand
GCCTGTTTCTATAATGTGGGCAATACGGTGGATAATGGTTCGTGTTTTACCAGATCCTGCCCCTGCTAATATGAGCAAAGGCCCGTTAATGGTTTCTGCTGCTTCTCTTTGTCGACTATTTAATCCATCTAATAAACTCATAAATCCTCCAGTTTCCTTAATTTTAAACCTAATCTCCTAATAACTTTTTAAAACCTTATCCATTGCGTCCGAATTTATTCACGATTCAACCAGGACATTCGTTAAAATGAAACGTCAGTTTTTCATCCTAACTTGCCTTATGGGGAATAAACGCTTCTGGGCCAATAAGGCCCGATTTTTCGTTAAAATAAATTCATTCGCTTATTTTCCCCCATCAACATTAAAATTCAAGGTTACTTTTGTCCCCTTATTTTCTTCACTTTCAATAATAATTTCGCCGTGATGCTCATCCACAATCCACTTGGCAATGGATAAGCCCAGGCCAGTACCACCTTCAGTTCGGGAACGTGCCTTATCCACCCGGTAAAACCGCTGAAATACATGATCAATTTCATTGGCCGGAATGCCAATGCCCTGGTCCGTTACCTCTACGGTTAGCCCTTGGGTGGTCCGTTTTCCTACCATTTGAATCGATTGGTTCTCATTGCTGTACTTGATTGCGTTATCCAAAAGGATAACCAGCAGCTGGGTGATCTGTTTTTCATCCCCGGTCATGATTAAATCATCTTCCAGAGTGTTAATAAAATAGATCCCTTTTTTCCCAGCCAAGGGTGCCATTTTTTCTGTTACATCCTTAATCAGATAAGTCAAATCAATGGGTTCTCGGAAAACAACCACATCCCCGCAATCCGCTCTGGCCAAAAACATGAGATCCTCAACAATGCGATGCATCCGCTTAACCTCGTCATAGGCATTGTCCACCCAGATCATTTGGCTATTAACGGTTTCTTCACCAGAAGCCTTTATAACCTCAAGATTGGTCTGAATCACTGCAATGGGAGTTCTGAGCTCATGGGAAGCATCTGCTAAAAATTCCTGTTGCCGTTTAACATTCTTTTTAATGGGAATCAAGGAACGTCCTGATAAAAAATAGCCGCCTAAAAAAGACAGGGAAGCCCCTACCAGTGCAGTAACACCAATCATCCGAAAAGCATTGTCCAGAAGATTTCGTTCCGGTTCCATATTTTTCATAGCTTGGATAATTTTCAATTCACCATTTTTATTGACCACCATATAGGTGCAGACTTTATAGTCCGTTTCGCCACTCTTAAAATTGCTGATCAGGTAACGGTCGCGGTTCTCGTTAAAGTAATGAGTTGCAATCTGAATGAGCTGATTTTCTTCCATAGGGATTGAAGGTGATTTATCTAATACCTTATAGTTTTGATTGAAAATAGCATAGGAGATATTGTTTTTAATAAGGCTTTGGGTATATTCAGCATAGCCTTGTTTCTCTTCTTCCGTGACATTTTGACTGTTCTGTTGCCTTTCAAGGTATTCAACATTATTTGCAAGCTGGGAGCAATATATTTTAAGGTTATTGTTTTCATTTGTTTCAATGTCAATACTGAGTATCACATAGAGAAAAATTGAAATAAATAAGAGGAGCCCAATCAGGACTCCCGTGTTCATTAATGTAAGATTAATTCTTAGTTTATTAAGGCTTGGCATTCTCCTTCTCCTTTAACACATACCCTAAGCCCCGAATTGTCTTAATGTATACCTTGGATTTATCCAGCTTTTTTCTTAAATAGTGGACATAGATTTCAACACTATTCTCCATGGCCAGACTTTCAATTCCCCAAATACGATCCAGAATCTGTTCCTTGGAAATAGTCATTCCCGGATTTCTGATAAACATTTCTAAGAGTTGGGCTTCTTTAGCAGTTAGCTTATTTAAATTGCCATCCACGTAAAGTTCGCCGGTATTAATGTTTAAGGATATATTTACAAAATGAATCACATTATCCTGATATACTTCCCAGGGACGTCGCCCCAGGGCTCGAACCCTTGCCACTAATTCCTCGGTGACAAAGGGTTTTACAAGATAATCATCCGCACCCATGTTAAGGCCGTTGACTTTATCCTGGGTGTTGTCCATGGCGGTTAACAGTAAAATAGGCACATTTTTTCCGGACTCTCTAATAGCACTGAGAATTTCCAACCCTGTCATACCAGGTAGCATAATATCAAGAATGATGACATCATAAACATCATTCTCACTTAAAAGTTTTCCCTCGATGCCATCGTTAACCACATCCACTAAGATTTTGTTTTTTTCAAAGATTTTCCCAAGCGCAGCTGCCAGGGGCTTTTCATCTTCTACCAAGAGAACACGCATCGATTTCCAACTCCTTTTTCCTGAAATTAATTCTTATTACTTTTCTGCCGGAAAAACTTTTTCTAATAATTCATTCATCGGAAGCATATCGCCTTTATTTTTTGGTTCTTCCACAACTCGGCGACATTCCAGGAAGATTCTGACTGCACCTTCATAATTATCTAAAAAATTATCTGATGGCAAAATACCGCGATCCATCAAATGATAAATGAAAAGGCCCATATAATAAACCTTGTCCGGCTCAATATTTTTTAATTTAACATATCTGAAAAAGGCTGAAAGCGTATTATCTCCTTTTTCTAATATTTCACCTGCAATGCGCACCCATTCTTCAGATAAGGTTTCTGTTACAGCCTCATTCCAACTAACCCATAAAATAGCCTTTGCCACTGATTCCTCATTGATATCCAGGGATTCCTGACAGGCAATTGCCGCTTCATTAAATGCTTCAATGATTTTAGGGGCATAGTTAAGTGTCCCAAGGGCATAATTTTTTCTCAGGCCCACCCCAGTTTCGATGACTTTATTCAGTAAGAGGTCACTTTTCTGGAGTTCTTTTTGAATGACATACCACTCATCATAAATACAATAGGGCAAGTATCCGTGATCTGCAAAAATATGATTGACAATACGCCTTACCTCTAAATACTTTTCCCGTTTCCCCTGAATCTCTTTTTGTTTTTTTAAGAAGCTTTCCATTTGAAAATAAAGATTATGCCGCTCAAAAAATCGTTCCATTTGAATAATGGTTTCTGGTTCTTCACTGTAGAAAATCAGCTCATCAAGGTCGCGATAATCATCTTCCTGGTTCCGGCCATTGTTCATAATCAATTGGAGATATTGTTTGCCTTCATAAGTCACCCGATTGCAAGGATGATAGAGGCCATTCGGGAAGGTTTCGGTATAGACAAAGAAAACCTGTCGGCTTCGCTTGAAATAAATGATATAACCTTTGGTCGTAAAAAATCCCCAGCCCGTGTCACTGGCCTTATTTCCATGCTTTACACTGAATCCTTCGGTGTAAAGGCAGTTTTTCAACAGATAGGTTACAATTTTATCGTCGTTATCAATCCCCATGTTGCGAAGATTTTGCCTGTAATAGGCCCAAAGCAGCTCAATGGTTGTTCCCTTTGGATCAAACAGTGCTTCCAGTGAAAACATTTTCTGACTTTTAAGATTTTTAACAATACATAAAAGCAGACAGTCCAGATGGATGGCTTCAATGAATTCCCCGGGCTTGAGCTTTTCAATATCTTCCAGTACTCGGTCGTTAAAATATTCCAGGCTATCCTTTTTCAGCTTATCCTGAAGCTTTACTGTCTTCTGATTAAATCGATCCAAGGCGTTTGCGATGGAAAACATTGTTTTTTCTGACAAAAGAGTGATGGTAACATGTTTTATATTATCTTCATGATAATATACATTTTTCAAAATTATTTCATTTATAATTTCAGAAGCTTCGACCTGGTAATCCACCAGGGTTTCTCTTGAAATCGGAATATAGATAAGGTTCGGACTTTCAATGGTTTGAATGATCAAACCCCTACGACTCATAAATACATTAGCTTTAATGAGTTCGTCGTCTTCTCCGCAATTTATTTCAACTTCTTGCAGGTAAAGTTCGTTTTGAATCATGTATGCCATAAAATTCCGAACTGTTTGCAAACCAAGCGCCTTTAAATTTTCTTCAAAGCCATAAATCAGGATCTTATAAACAATTCTGACGATATCCTTTTGTTTATCGATGGTTCCGTTTTCCGAACGTTTAATGATGGTTTGATTTAAGCTTGTTTTTGAATCAAAAAAGTCAGGTTCCACTGAAAAAAGGGCTTCCACTGCCAGTAAGATAAGCAGGTCGACATCAATGGAATCCATGCCATTCTTCTGGACATCCTTATTGTTGTTAAGGTTAGTCATCATCCACTGAACCATGTCATCGATTTTGCCAACCCCATTTTTGATAATCACACTACAATCTTTACAAAGAGCTTCATATTTAATATCTAATTTTTCATTTTCTATCTTATAGCTTCGTTCAAAAAAACCGATAGTTTTTTCGCATTTTTCACAAGGCTTTTTCATTTCTCTCAATCCTCCCAATAAGTTGTGCTCAAAAACAATTTTAAAACAGGTTTTACAAAACTGCTTCTTCACAGTTTCCGCCCATTGTAATAATTGTCCCACCTATAGTTTAACATAAAACTTCCGATTTTTTCAAAAAAAGATTAAAGAGCAAACTAAATTCAGCCTGCTCTTTAACTTTTTAAGAATGTTGATTATATCATTTCCACGCAATCAATGGTTGCTCCGCCAAGACAGATGTTCCCCTGATAAAGAACAACCTCCTGACCTGGTGTAACCGCTTTTTGTGGTTCGTCAAATGCCACAAAAAGTCGATCATCAGTCACATGAACAGAAACCCCTTGATCAGACTGACGATATCGGAATTTCGCCGTACATTTAAATTCGTTTGCAGGTGGCCCGCCTGCCACCCAACTCATTTCGGTGGCTTCTAAGGATTTTGAATAAAGCGCCGGGTGGGAATCCCCCTGGACAACCACCAGTTCATTTTTATCTAAATCCTTATGCACAACAAACCACGGTTCCCCAGTTCCCTGGCCGCCAATTCCTAAACCTTTTCGTTGGCCCAGAGTGTAATACATAAGACCCTGGTGGATGCCTTTTACATTTCCGGCGAGATCCACAATGTTTCCAGGGTGTGCCGGTAAGTACTGGCTCAGAAATTGGGTAAAATTTCGTTCTCCAATAAAACAGATGCCGGTGGAATCCTTTTTCTTTGCCGTTGACAAATTATTCTCAATCGCAATGCGACGAACTTCCTGTTTTGAAAGATGTCCAATAGGAAACATCACATTGGAAAGCTCCTTTTGTCCTAACTGACAAAGAAAATAGGTTTGATCCTTGTTATGATCAAAAGCCCGTTTTAAACGATATTGCTCATTCACAAAATCGATTTGGGCATAATGCCCTGTTGCCAGATAATCCCCACCAACCACATTAATGGCATAATCCAAAAATCGATTGAATTTAATCTCCTGATTACACATTACATCCGGGTTAGGGGTTCGGCCTTTTTTATATTCTTCCAGAAAAAATGAAAAAACAGAATCATAATATTCCTTGGCAAAATTAACCGTATAATAGGGAATATCAATGGCATCGCATACACGTCTGACATCATCATAATCCTCGGTGGCGGTGCACAAACCTGATTCTTCCTCTTCCTCCCAATTTTTCATAAAAACGCCGATGACTTCATATCCACGTTCTTTTAAAAGTAGTGCAGCAACCGAGGAATCGACCCCTCCTGACATGCCTACGACGATTTTCATGTTTGGTTCTCCTCATCTGTTGGATATTTTGCTTGTTTAATTAACCAACTCTTCTGCCAATTTTTTAGCTAATGCATTAAGGGCTAAAACATCTTCTTCATTCGGCGTTCCTTTTATCTTAACGATATCGCTGATCACATCAACCTTTGCTTCTTCAATGAAGGTAGTGAAATTCTTTTCCGCACCGCCGCTCCAGCTGAAGTCAGTAAAAAATCCAACCTTATGATTGTCCACTCTTATTTCTGTTAATTTGTATAAGAGGTTGGCCATCTTAGGGAAAATTTTACCATAGTAAGCAGGTGCCCCCATGAGCAAACCCTTGTATTTCCAGATATCCGAAATAATATAGGAAATATCAGTTTTTGATACGTTATACAACACAACCTCTTTAACGCCTTCACTCTTTAAGGCAATTGCCAGAATTTCCGCTGATTTTTGTGTGCATCCGTACATTGAACCATAAGCAATCACTACCCCGGGCACTGTTACTTTGGAACTCATTTTTACATACATATCAAGGATATAACCTGGGTTCGAGCGCCAGATCAGTCCATGAGCCGGACAAATGGTGCAAATTTCAAGGCCACCTAATTTCTCAAGGGCTTTCAAAGCTTGTCCTGCCACCTTCCCAACAATGCATGAAAAATAACGTCTGATGGAATCTTCAAAGGCAGGCACATCATTTTCATCATCGAATATACTGCCAACAGGGGTTTTAAAGCTCCCGAAAACATCCATTGAGAAAAGGATTTTATCGGTAATATCGTAGGTTACCATGGATTCCGGCCAATGAACCATTGGCGTCATGAAGAACTGAAGGGTATGTTTCCCAAGACAAAGGATTTCACCGTCACATACCTCAACTAGGTTTTTATCGATATTATAAAAGTTCTTCATTATAGGAAATGTTTTTTTATTTCCTATAATTTTCATGTCTGGATAAACGGACAATAACTCTGAAATTCCGCTTGAATGATCAGGTTCCATATGGTTTATAATCAAATAATCGACTTTTTTATCCCCGACGATTGATTTTATTTTTTCTATATATTCATCCTGTTCAATGGATTTAACTGTGTCAATAACAGCAATTTTTTCATCATTAATGACATAAGCGTTATAGGAAACGCCTTCCTGATCAATGGGCCACATTTCTTCGAAAAGCGTGGTAATATAATCATTGACTCCAACCCAAAAAACATCTTCTTTAATTTTAACTGCGTTCATTTTCTTCACCACTTTCTATGGATTTTACAATCATAAATATATCCTTAATTGCCAAATTATTCAAGAGCAAAAAATAGACAATTAAGTTTTCCCTGTTCCCTAACCTTATATTCGGCTTATCCTGAGGTAGTTTACAACGTAAAAAAAGAGGCACACGAAGCACCTCTTTTTTAAGAAAATTAAGAAAGGAAATTAAAACGTTTTCACACCATGCGCTCATTATAACCGATTACATTTTAAAAATCCAGTACTTTTTTTATTTTTTCAAGGATGACCCACATGCACCATATTTGGATAGACTTGTTGTAAAAAGTTATTCGGATAAGTATTATCTAAAAATTCTTCAAGAACTCCTGTTGCCGGGATGTTATTAATTCTTTCGTTTCAGCGATTCACTGCTAAAGCAGATATGCTCATGTTCAACACCATAAAAACAACGAGTATCCAAGTCAATATCACCCCTATTTTTTCGGGGATTTTTTCAATCCACTTGGATAGACCTGGATAGATTTCCTTTACCCACAGAAGACCCAAAAATCCCCAGTAAAATGAATATCTCAAACTGGTTCGTCCCGCCAGATTAAATGGCGTCTGGTTGTATTGCCAGGAAATTGTTCCGGTTGTTAACTGCTGGATATAACTGCTTATAAACTCAAATCCACCACCTAAGACCATGCTCAGAAGAAAAATAACATACCACCTTTTCTTAGTAATGGGATGAAGCACCAGTGTTAAAACCACCGCTCCAAAACCATACACCGGATTAAATGGCCCATAAATAACTCCCTGGCGACTTTGGATATATCCATTCGTTACTAAACAAAACAGTGTTTCAACCACCACCCCTAAAAAACAACCAATTATAAAAACCCAAAACAGCTTGTAAAAATCAATACCTGAGGCAAATGATTTTTCGACTTTTTTATTCATAGTTTCTCCTCTTTAAAATGAAAATATAGTAAATATCAGATTGATCTTTTGACTTTGCGTCATTATATACTTGAGTATGCTGTGTAAATATCAAAAACTGGTAACATTATGGCAGCTAATATGAAAAGCACTGCCCCACCCAAAACCATGAGAATTAAAGGTTCGATTGCTGTGCTCATTAATTTAATACTGTCCTTAACCTCATCATCATAAATCAGATTGATTTTTTCCAATACCTCTGGTAACGACCCTGAGACTTCACCAATATTGACCAACTGACAAAACAAACTTGGAAAAATCACGCTTTCTTCCATAGCCTGGGCTAATCTTGACCCAGCTGAAACCTTATTTGCAAGCATCATAACTTCTTTTTTGATTAACCGATTTTGTGTGACCCCCTCCAATCGATTCAGCGCCGATAGAAGATCAATCCCACTTCTGAGCAGCAATGCCAGGGTTTTTGATAAAATAACCAGACACCGTTTTCCATTAAAGCTTCCAATTCCCGGGAGTCTGATTTTAATAAAATCCATGATGATTGCCACCTTGGGCATTTCCAGTACCACTCCAATAAATAGGATGCACCCCACTATTACAAGCAGCATCATGGGCCAGCCCTGTATTAATGTTTGGCTCAAGCCCATAAGAATCCGAGTTGGCTCCGGAAGTGGCGCATCCATGGCTTCAAACATAGCCACAAAGGTTGGCAGCACATTGGTGAGAAGAAAAAACACCACTAATACTGCTACAACCACTAGAATGAAAGGATAAAAAAGAACCTGGAGCAGTTGACGACTATTTTTATCTTCGGTTTCATAGTGCTCAGCCATTCCAAAAAGGATTTCTGATAGATTTCCGCTGATTTCTCCGGCTTCAACCATAAAAACGAAAAGAGCCGGAAAAGATTTCGGATAAGCGGTCATGGCCTGGGAAAGACCTTCCCCGGATCGTATTCGATGGCCTACTCCCAAGATATCCTTAGAAAAGCCTTGATCCTTTGTCTGATCACTGAGAAGCTCCAAACACCGGGCAATGGGAACTCCGGCACTGAGAATAATATGAAACTGTCTGCAAAACCGGCTAAAATCTTTGGTCCTAACACCAATGATCCGAAAATTCAAATCCCTGTTTAAATTAAACATGACCTTCTTTTCTTCTGCAATTTCAAGGACCAAAAGGTTTTGATTGTGAAGAAAAATGGCCGCTTCCCGTTTTGTTTTAGCTTGAAGATTTCCGCTGATGGTCTCACCAAAGGAATCCTTTGCTTTATAGGCAAATGTTTTATCCATGGGATCCACTAATGATGCCATTCATTTTCAAACACTAATATTTCCAGTCCCTCTGCTAAGGAAGTTTCCCCATGTAAAATATGTTGCTTCAAGGATACCTCAATGGGGATCAACCCTTCCTCTAAGGCAATTTTACGTATGGTATCATAATTTTTCCCCAGACTGATGGCTTCGCGAATGGATCTTGTCACTTTGAGAACTTCCTGAACAGCAATACGCCCCATATACCCAGTCCCATGGCACAACGAACATCCTACCTGGATAATAAAGCTTAAGATCTTTATTCAAAGCTCCTAGAAGTATTTTTTCTTCGGTAGTTGCTAAGCCTTCTTTTCGGCAGTTTGGACAAAGCCGCTTAATAAGCTTTTGAGAAATCACTCCCCGAATAGCCGAAGACAATAGATATAAAGGAACTTTCATATCCATTAATCGAGTGATGGAGGATATGGCATTATTGGTATGAATAGTGGACAAAACCAAATGTCCGGTAATCGCCGCCCTTGTTGCAATGGCCGCGGTTTCTTCATCACGAATTTCCCCTACCATAATAACGTTGGGATCCTGGCGTAAAATAGAACGCAGTCCCAAAGCAAAAGTTAAGCCTGTTTTTTCATTCACCTGGATCTGATTAATATCCTCCATCTGAAATTCTACAGGATCTTCAATGGTAATAACATTTTGTGTTTCATGATTCATTCCATTAAGCAGGCTATAAAGGGTTGTGGTTTTTCCACTTCCTGTGGGACCAGAGGCTAAGATCATCCCATGTGGAGACTCCATAATTTCCTTTACCAGTTTCTCCTGCTCTTTTGAAAACCCCAGATCCTCAATCTTCATTAAAAATTTATGCTGATCCAATAATCGCAACACAATTTTTTCACCGTTAATGGTGGTAACAGGGATAATCGCAGGTCAATTTGTCGTCCTTCAACCCTGGTCGTGAAAGCGCCATCCTGGGGAAGACGATGCTCGGCAATATCACACTCACCTAAAATTTTTAAACGGGTGACTAAACCCCTCCATGTTTCTTCATCCAGGCGCATCAGTGGCTGCAACAGCCCATCAATACGAATTCGTACTTGGATTTTTTCGGAATAGGCCTCAATGTGTATATCACTGGCACCCCTGGAAACACCTTCTTCAATAATTTTATTCACCAGGGCGACAATTGAATGCTCTTCATTAATACTATTTGTTTGCCCAACCTTATAAAGAGCTTTTTCTTCTGACACCGGGTTTTGATTATAATATTTGTGAATTAGTCTCAGAATGCAGTGCTTCTCAGTCACCAATATTTTAAGTCGCTTTTTCGCAATTTGTTGCAAACTTCGAATCGCCTCTTCATCCGTTGGATCGGCCATTAAGAGAATTAAACTTCCTCCATCCGATTGATTAAGCGGGAAGATTGTAAACTCCACAGCTTGTTCCTGAGTAATCAATGAAAGCGACCTTGGATCCATTAGATCCCGATTGGGATCGTAAACTTCAAACCCCCATTCTTTATGGAAAATCAAAAGTAATTTTTCAGGAGCAATGATCCGATCCTGGAGCAATACATCTAAAACCGAAACCCCTGCTCTTTGGGCTTTTGGTATTCTGAGCGCAATGTCCTGCCGTGTGATTTCTTTATTTTTTAGAAGCATTTCCAAAACCAACTTATTTTCTTTCATCACACCTCCGATTAATCAAGCTACTTGAAGTATAACTGATTTAATAGAGAATTTCTATAAAAAAAACTGCTATTACAGCAGCTTCTTGGATTTTCCTACATATCAAATTTTTTTCGGATACGGAACCCTAATTTTTGCGTCAAAATACACCATAAAAGATTAATCCCCAAATTTATGAAAAAACCATGTCTTTACCAATTGAGTCAACAATATATAGCAGATCAACATAAAAGCCAGCAAAATCCAATAAAGTGGTGGTAGTGGCACAAACCCCAGTGTTGTGGCTAAAGGTGAAACGGTCAGCCAAGCACCTACTGAAACAATGATGATAGAGGAAACAATCAGAGGCCAACTCGCTCGACTTTGAAAAAAAGGGATTTTATTTGTCCGAATAACATGAATAATCAGGGTTTGAGTAAAAAGTGATTCTACAAACCAGCCAGTATGAAACAAAGCAGGATTATCCCAGCAATTAAACACATAAAGCATGATAAAGAATGTCAGATAATCAAATATTGAACTTATTGGACCAATGAATAAAATGAATTTCTGGATTCCGCTAATTTGCCATTGACGGGGTTTCTTCATCCAGTCAGCATCAACCTGATCCGCAGGGATGGTCGTTTGTGAAAAATCATACAACAGATTATTGGTCAAAACCTGTATTGGCAACATTGGCAGAAATGGCAGAAATGCACTTGCCCCTAAGACACTGAACATATTACCAAAGTTAGAGCTTGCCGCCATCCTGATATACTTAATAATGTTTCCAAACACTCGGCGACCTTCCATTACGCCTTGCTCTAATACTAATAAGTTATTATCCAGAAGAATAATATCTGAGGATTCCTTGGCAATATCCACTGCACTGTCCACAGAAATTCCTACATCTGCAACCTTTAAGGCTGGTGCGTCATTGATCCCATCACCCATAAAACCCACAACATGACCATTGCTTTGTAAGGCATGAATAATTTGTTCTTTTTGATTTGGTGCAAGCTTAGCAAATATACTGGTTGTATTTACCGCTTCAGCAAGCTCCGTCTCATCCATTTTTTCAATTTGGGAACCGACCAGAATTTTATCAATGGAAAGGCCAACTTCCTTACAAATATAAGCCGTTACAATCTCATTATCCCCTGTCAGAATCTTAACATCTACTTGCAATGCGTTTAATTTTTTCAATGCCTCTGAAGCCGATTCTTTTGGCGGGTCAAGAAAGGATAGAAATCCCAGAAGAACAAGTTCCGCTTCATCTTCAACTTCGTAAACAGGCAAATCTGGAGCACCCGGTAATTCCTTATAGGCTAAGGCAACTTCACGAAATCCCTGACTGTTCAAATCACTCACTATTTTTTTTGCATTTTCTTTGTATTCAGGTAGCATAGGAAAGATTTTACCGTCAATTTCAACACGGTTACAGCACTCCATTATTTCTTCCACAGCACCTTTACAGATCAGTGTATTTAAACCAGTTTCATCCTCCATAATAACCGACATCCGTTTCCGTATAAAATCAAAAGGAATCTCGTCAATCTTATTGTATTTCACGTTTGCTTTCAGAGTTTCTTCCAGTTCACCATGATCCAGAATAGCTTCATCTAAAAGGTTTTTTAATCCGGTATGATGGTAACTATTAAGGTAACCATAATGCAATACTTTAGTGCTTGGTTCTCCACGTACATCGATATGCTTCTCAAGTATAATCTTACCCTCTGTGATGGTACCGGTCTTATCGGTGCACAATAAGTCCATTGCTCCAAAGTTCTGAATGGAGTTCAGACGCTTGACGATTACCTTTTTTCGGGACATCATAATTGCACCCTTTGAAAGGTTTACTGATACGATCATTGGCATCATTTCAGGAGTTAAACCCACTGCCACTGCCATGGCAAATAGGAAAGCTTCCAACCAATTTTGTTTGCTAATCCCATTTATAAGGAATACAATTGGCACCATAACCCCAATAAAACGGATCATCAACCAGGTGAATCCGTTTATTCCTTTATCAAAACTAGTCAATTCCCTTTTTTCTACAATACTGGCTGCCAATGAACCGAAATATGTTTTTTCTCCGGTGTGGATGACGACAGCCAAAGCCGTTCCACTCACTACATTTGAACCCAGAAAGCACAAATTATTCAGCTCAAGTGGGTTATTCAAGTCTTTTGGGGATGGGTCAGCGTTTTTCTCAACAGGCAATGCTTCCCCTGTGAGAGCCGCCTGATTTAGGAATAAATCTTTTGCGGATAAAACTCTTACATCTCCTGGGGTCATATCTCCTGCAGATAAACGAATAATATCCCCAGGCACCAACATCTTAAGGGATATTTCTTTTTCTTTCCCATCCCGGATGACATCCGCCTTATTGCTAACCATTTCTTTAAGTTTTTCTGCTGTATGATCTGCACGGAGCTCTTGGAAAAAGCGGAGGACAACGCCTAATACTACCATTGTTAAAATGACAAGAGTCGCGCGTATATCCCCGGTCAGATAAGAGATAAATGCCAGTACTGAGAGTAAAATAACTAAGGGATTCTTTAAATTATTAATAAAATGCACAAACACTGATTGACGCTTTTCTCGAGCGATTTCATTAAACCCATACTGCTTTATTCGAGAATCGGCTTCATCTTCACTTACTCCTGTTAATTGAGTATTAAGTTTCTTAAGAACGACATCTGTATCTGCGACTGCCATTTCTAGTAGTTCAGCGGAAAAAGATATTTTTTTCTCCTTATGTGGACTTTCCGGTTGATGCACTTGAGGTGCGGACATTTTTCTGGACTTATTCATGCCGTTAAACCAATACTACGTCTATAAGCTACAGGACTCATTCCCCCTAGCGAAATCTTGATTCGGTTCTCATTATACCACCTAAGATAGTTACTGAGTTTATTGATAAACTCAACAATGGAAACATTTTTCCATGATCGACAATAAAACATCTCCACTTTGAGCCTCCCAAAAAAACCTTCACATGCAGAATTATCTGGCGAACAGCCCTTCCTGGACATGGATCTGATCAATTTAGCATTCTCCATTCTTGATATCCATCCCGGCCAACGATAATCGACTAAAGAAAAGGGATTGCTCCCTTTCCCTCGTCTAAGAACCGTACGTGAGAGTTTCCCGCTCATACGGCTCAAGCATTTCCTCACCTTTTCAGGCGGCATTCAGTGAGTTTAAGAACATCTTTCTTTTCACAAAATATTTTTCGTGTAAAAATGGATTTTGCGAAATCTGTAACTTAGGGTGTCGGATGATTTTTATTCTTCTCATATTGATGAGAACATATTCATCTGACATGAACAGCCATCTTTTCATATTCTTTTCATGCCAATACCTGTTAAGTCGCCACCATTTATTTTTATTCGGGTGCCGGTGTTTTGCCCATTGTTGTAATAAGAGATATAGGGTGTTGTTGACATAGGAAAAAGCGTGACTTGCCACCACATGTCTGTGGTAATTAGACCATCCTCGAATCACTTGATTTAATCTGCGGATTAGTTCGGATTGACTGCTTGCTTTTCCTTCTTTCAGAATAATCGTCGCGCATTTTCGTATCAGAGTTTTTATTGAATTCTTTGAGGGTTTAACAATTAATTTTCCTTTAAACTTTCGAAATGTCCAACCAAGGAAGTCGAAACCGTCATCGATATGCGTAATCATCGTTTTCTCTTCAGATAAAGTCAGCCCTCGTTTTTCAAGAAACTGGCTAACAAGATCTCTGAGTTCTTCCGCTATTTCTTTTGTATCTGCGGTAATGATAAAGTCATCAGCGTAGCGCACCAGATTTACTTTGGTTTTTGCCCGATAATGATTTTCTATGTTCCCTTTTGTATTACGATGGTATTTATCCTGAATTAATTTTTCAAGACCATCCAGCGTCATATTTGCATATAGACTTGAGATCGCTCCACCCTGAGGTGAACCTTTGTCTGTTGGGAATAGGTTACCCTGATAGATGAACCCTGATTCTAAAAATTGCTTCATTATTCTTTTATCCGTCGGTATATTCTCTTGTAACCAACCATGGTTGATGTTGTCAAAACAGCCTTTAATATCGCCTTCAAGTATCCATGCCGGCGAGCATTTTCTTGCCAGGACACAAAATATCTGTTCACAGGCATCTTTGGCACTTCTTCCTTTGCGAAAACCAAAAGAGATGTGGTCACCGGTAGTTTCGGCTACGGGTTCGAGTGCCAGAGCATACAGTGTCTGCATGGCTCTGTCGTACATAGTGGGGATTCCCAATGGTCGTTTCTTGTTTTTGCCCTTTTTTTCAATGTAGACTCTCCTAAGCGGTTTTGCTCGATAGTGCCGATCTGAAAGTGCTAATACCGCCTTCATTTTTGATGCTGAGGTTGACCACAGCTTTTTGTCTACTCCGGAAGTGTTTTTCCCCTTATTCGAGGTTACCTTTTTTACTGCGAAGGCTTTTGCATAGAATGAATGTGTTAACAGGTATTGTAATCTTTTGACCTTGTTCATGTCGCCCTTCACTGTTGCCTTGGCAATTCTGGTTTGTAGCCTATTGACATCTTTTTGCACCTGTTTCCAGTCAATGAAATCCCATTGGAGAGTGAGTGTATAGGTGTCTCTTAGCCTCTCGGTTTGATCCGTCGTTGAGTTACTAAAATTCATAAGTTTACGATCCTTTCCTGCCAGGAAATACCATGGGATAAGTCAGCACCCTTTCGAGTTGGAGCAAAGTTTG
>Ga0209540_10001839_pt1 | contig 15514 bp, 11 predicted proteins | sample BarGraIncu01121A_FD_184501 | JGI IMG/M metagenome (GOLD analysis project Ga0209540, IMG submission 184501) | Arctic peat soil microbial communities from Barrow, Alaska - Barrow Graham LP Incubations 011-21A (SPAdes) (version 2) | ecosystem: Environmental > Terrestrial > Soil > Wetlands > Peat... | reverse complement strand
TGCCCGGCAGCAATTTTTCGTAGAAAACGAGCGCAAGCGGTTGCGTCATGCAAACAGCCTGCAGTGGAAACGGGAAAATTGCAAAGCTGTTTTTGCCCGGTGCGGCCTTACATCTTTTTTACAAACCTTTGACCCCCCAATGACAACTTCCGGCGGCCATCAGGCACAGTGGTGGCATGAAAAAAACATTGCTTGTCCTTGGTCTGGCAACCGGTCTGGCGGTCAGTCTGTTTGCCGGAGAAACCCTGCACCTCAATCTCGTTCCGGACCGCGATGTCCTGCTGAAGGGCCGGCCGCAGGAGGTTGTCGTGAAAATTGACCTCAGCGCGATTGCCGACCGGCAAAAGCACCGGCGCACCCCGCTCAACCTCGCCGTCGTCCTGGACAAGTCCGGTTCGATGACCGGCGCCAAGCTGGAAAAGGCCAAACAGGCCGCCCTGCAACTGGTGGATCGTTTGACATCCAAGGACGTTTTTTCCCTGGTCGTTTACAGCGACGAAGCGCGGGTGCTCGTGCCGGCGCAAAAAGTTGAAGACCGGGAGGCGCTGAAGGAAAAAATCGCCGGCATCGAGGCCGGCGGCAGCACCGCCCTTTATGCCGGGGTCAAAACCGGCGCCCGGCAGATCCAGGAATACTTTTCCAGCAAACGCATCAACCGCGTCATCCTGCTTTCCGACGGGCTGGCCAATGTCGGCCCCAGTTCCACAAGCGACCTGCGCCGCCTCGGCCGGCAACTGGCCGAATCCGGCATTGCCGTGACCACGATTGGCGTCGGGGACGATTACAACGAGGATTTGATGGCCGGCCTGGCGGAGGCCAGTGACGCGAATTATTATTATGTCCAGGACACGGAGAGGTTGCCGGAAATATTCGCGAAGGAACTGGGCGAAATGCTCACCGTCGCCGCCCGCGAAATCCGCATTGAAATCACCTGCCCGGACGGGGTGCAACCGCTCGGTTTCATCGGGCGCAGCGAGAAATTTGAAAACCGGAAGGCCAGCGTGAACTTGAGCCAGTTCACCCTCGGACAGAGTCGCTATCTCCTGCTGCGCTGTCTTGTGACCCGGCCCGAACCCGAAGTCGCCCGCGTCAAGGTCAGCTACACGGACGAACTCGACAACGGCAGTGAACAATCCGCCGGCGGCGTGGTGAAAGTCCGTTTTACCGACGACCCGACAGCAGCCGACCGGTCGGTCAACACCGCCGTCAACGCGGAAAAGGTGCTGATGCTCACCGCCGAAGCCAAGGACAAAGCCATTGCCCAGGCGGATGCGGGCAATTACCAGCAGGCCGCCGCCACACTCGCCGTGCAAAAAGAAGCCCTCGGTGCGGCCTGTGCCAACGCGCCCGCCGAGGTTCAAGTTCAAATCAGGGCGGAAACCAGCAACTTGGGCGACTTCAGCGATCAACTCGTGAACGGTAAATACGACGGCGCTTCCCGCAAATCCTTGCAGTCGCAATCCTATAACACCCGCAATTCAAAGTGAATTCGCAACCACCAACCGCTATCAACCCATTCACACCATGAAAATTCGATTCCTATTCGCCCTGGCCGCGGCCACGCTGCCGTTCACATCTGCCTTCTCGCAGATTAACGTGTCCGGTTCCGCCGAGGTCAAGGTGGCACCGGACGAAATCCGCCTCAGCGTCGGGGTGGAGACGCGGGATGAAAATCTCGATGTGGCCCGGCAACAGAACGACGAGCGAATTGCCTGTGCGCTCGCCTTTCTCAAGGGAGCCGGCGTGAAGGAAAAGGACGTGCAAACGGATTTCATCAGCATTGAGCCGGATTACAATTACAACAGTTCCCACGTCAAACCGGTGGCCTATATCGTCCGGAAATCCATCGAAATCCGGGTGACCGCCATCACCAACTTTGAAGGCATCGTAACGGGCCTCCTGACCAATGGCGTGAATTACGTTCATGGCATTGATTTCCGGACCTCGCAGTTGCGGAAATACCGCGACCAGGCACGGGCGATGGCAATTCAGGCCGCGAAGGAGAAGGCGGATGCCATGGCCTCGGAATTGGGCATGAAATGCGGGAAAGTTTGCAGCATCAACGTGAACGACTGGAGTGGCGGGTGGGGCGGGTATGGGAATGGTTGGGGGCAGCGCTGGGGAAATAACTATCCAGCCCAGAACGCCGTCCAAAACCTTGGAGACTCCGGCGGAGCGGCGGATTCGGCCGGAGAAACCTTCTCCGTTGGCCAGATCAGAGTATCTGCCACGGTCAATTTATCGTTCTTAATGGAGTGAAATTTTGAATTTGGAGTGCGGTGACGTGTCACCGCTTTCAAAGCGCCGACGTGTCGGCGCACTCAGAATGAGCTTGGTTATGAACGCGGACTTGGGATATTTCCCGAAGGAAACCAATGAAAAAAGTCGCGCTGGTTTTTGTGCTGGCGGTCCTCCTGCCGAGCCTGGTGCTCGCGTGGCTGGCGGTGCGTTCGCTGCGCGACCAGCAGTTCCTCCTCGAACGCCAGCAATCGCTGCTCTGCCAGCACGTGACCGACACGCTCGCGCAGAACATTTCCGATTATCTCGCCCAACGGCAGCAGGAATTCGGCACCCAGGTCGAAAGTCTTCTGGCCGGCCGGGACGCGCGCACGGCGGCCGTTCGGTTCGACAGCGAACTGCGCCAACGCTGGCCGCTGGCTGACGTCGGTTTTTGCGTCACGGTGTCGGGCCAGATTTTGTCGCCCGCCCCAAACGCGCGCGGCGAGGCGCGGACGTTCTACTCGGACAACGGCGGCTTCCTCGGCAATCGCGAGGCGGTCGAGGTTTATCAAAGCGCCAATGCCGGATTTAACAATCCGGACAACAACGGGGCTTTGAACTTCGACCGAAATGCGGCCAGCCGGCCGGGTTCGGTCAACGGTTCATTCGGAGGCGGTGCCAGTCAAAAACCGGCGCAACCAACGCTGGCGACGGCCGGTTCTGCCGCCCGGACGCCGCAGGAGCAGGTTGCGTATGCCAGCCCGTCAGTTGCGCCCAGTCCCGCCGCCCAATCGTTAGAAAAGCAGAAAGACGAGGCTGGCAGCTCTTCCAGCCAACTGGGCGCCGCCCGCCAATCGCCGGCTCAATCCCTTAATTACAAGGAGGCGCAAACCCGCAAAGTCAGCCCGCAAAGCAGCTATTACCAGCTTGCCGACCGGGACAAGACCGACACCGTCGCTGCCAAAGAGTTGCAGAGTAATTTGTCCAAAGCGATTCCCGCCGAGGCGGAATTCGGCCAGCTCATCGGGAGCGGCACGGACGGGATGCTCGCGCGGTTCCTCCAGAACAAACTCCGGCTCATGTTCTGGCACCGGCTCAGCACCGAACCCGACCTGATCTTCGGTGCGCAATTGAACCTGGACCGCGTCGTGGACGGCTTGCGCGGTCTCGTGTCCGCCGGCCCGGAAATGCGCGATGAAATCTGCATTGCGGTCCTCGACGACAACGCCAAACCCGTGGCGCTTTCGCGCGCCGGTTTTCAGGCCGGTTGGAAACGCCCGTTTGTAGCCACCGAAATCGGCGAGGCGCTGCCGCATTGGGAGGTGGCCGCTTATCTCCTCAATCCCGCGCAACTGACGCAGGCGGCGCACACCGCCAAACTCACGCTCGGATTGCTCGTGGCGGTGCTGGTGCTCGCCATCGGGGTGGGAAGCTGGCTCATCGTCAGCAGCCTGAATTCCGAACTCAAACTGGCGCGGCAGAAAACCGATTTCGTCGGCAACGTTTCACACGAATTGAAAACGCCGCTGACGTCCATCCGGATGTTTTCCGAATTGCTCGCCGAGGGGCGGGTGACCGACCAGACCAAGCAGCGTTCGTATCTGAACATCATCACCGCTGAAGCCGCGCGGCTCACCCGGCTCATCAACAACGTCCTCGATTTCTCGCGCATGGAACGCGGTGAGAAGAAATACAATTTCCAGCCGTGCGACCTGGTCGAAGTCGTCCGCGCCGCCGCGCAAACATTCCGCCCGCATCTGGAGGCCGGCGGTTTCAAGTTCGATTGCGTGCTGCCGGACACGGCTGTTCCGGTGCATGGCGACGCCGATGCGCTGTCGCAAATCATCGTCAACCTGTTGTCCAATGCCGAAAAATATTCCAATGGCGGAAAGGAAATCGCCCTGCAGTTGACCCGCCGGGAAGCTCCCCTGCCCCACGCGGAAATCCGGGTGCTCGACCGCGGGTCGGGCGTGCCGCGCGGCAGCGGGGAGAAAATCTTCGAGAAATTTTACCGGGTGCACGATTCCTTGAGCAGCGGCGTGCAAGGCTCGGGCCTGGGGCTGACCATTGCCCGGCAGATCGCCCGCGCGCACGGCGGCGACGTGGTGTACGAGCCGCGCGAAGGCGGCGGAAGCTGTTTTATTTTGCGTCTGCCGCTGAAACAGATTGAAACCACGGATGAACACCAATAAACAAGAATTTGTTCGCATCGAATGCACCCCTCGCGGGCTGGCTTGTAGCCGTCCCGCTTTGCGGGATGAGTCCGCGCATTCTTCTTTCCTGTTTAATCAGCGCCGACTCACGTCGGCGGCTACGGCCTATGAAAACTAAAATTTTGATCGTCGAAGACGACCCGCATATCCTGCTGGGACTGGAGGAAGTATTGAAGAGCGAGGACTACGACGTGGCGTCGTGCAATCGCGGCGACCAGGCGCTCGACGCCGTGGCGAAACACCGGCCGGCGCTCATTGTGCTGGACGTGATGTTGCCGGGCTTGAGCGGCTACGACATCTGCAAACAGCTCCGCGCCAAAAAAGTCGCCACCCCCATCCTCATGCTCACGGCCAAGGGACAGGAAATTGACAAGGTCGTCGGCCTCGACCTTGGCGCCGATGATTACGTGACCAAACCCTTCGGCGTGCGCGAACTGCTGGCGCGCATCCAGGCGTTGTTGCGTCGAACCGGCCGAGCCGGCGACAAAACCGGGTCCGACAGCGTTTTCCAGATTGGTTCAGCGACGATTGATCCGAAGACTTTTCAGCTCAAACGCGGCAAGACGACCGAGGAGTTAACGGCGAAGGAATTGAAGCTGTTGCAGGTGTTTCATGCCCATGCGGGTGAGGTGTTGTCGCGGGACAAGTTGTTGAACGAAGTCTGGGGCTACAATTATTACGGCACGACGCGCACGCTGGACCAGGTGATCGTGCAACTCCGGAAAAAGCTCGGCGACAACGGCACCGAATCCAAACATCTCCTGACCATCCACGGCGTCGGCTACAAGCTGGTGGTGTGACAGAGCAGAAACTTTTTGACACGAATTGCGCAAATTGACACGAATTTTCCGGTAGGGCTGTGCTGCCGCACAGCCTTCAGGATTTCCGTTGTTGGGTGTCATCCTCGACCGTCACCTGGTTGGCCTCAGCCCAGGCGATGACTTGCTCCTTCACGGCTTCGTCGCGATACCGGTGCCACTGGTCCAGCAGTCCCAACCGGCGCGCGGTATCTTTGAAATAACGGAAAGAACCTTTGCCTTTGATGGCCCGCCACAATTCCTCCGCGGCCTGGGCGTTCTCCACTGAGCCGATGAACCGTTCCATGTGGCGGTATTCGTGGAAGTCGAACTTGTCGGGCGCGTCAATGAACCGCTCACCGGCGTCCTCGGCCACGGCCCTGGCGATTTCCAATCCCTCCTTCTGCCAGTCAGGCAGATCGCCCAATTCGTCCGGTTCACCTTCCTCGAACGCGCTCAGGATGTGCCGGTCCACGCTGACAATGCGGCCGGTCTGACGGTCAAACCGGGTGACCGACTCTTCCGACTCGAATTCGAGCGCATCAATCAATTCACTGAGTTTGGCGGACGGATTCATAATTTTCCTTTGGAGGTTAATCGTACCCGCACCAGCAAATCATTCAACGCCGCGCGCGTTTCTTCGCCCGGCAGTTCGGGCATGTCGGCAAATCAGGCGTGGGATTATCGCGAGCGGACCAGCACCAAGAGCCAAGGCGGTTTCTTAGTGCGCTTCCTGCAGGAGTTGTCTGTTGCGCATTGCATGTTCGTAGTTTGGGTTGATTTCGAGCGCCTTGTTGAAGCAAGACAGCGCTTGGTCAGGCTGCCCGTCCAATCGCAAACAGAGCCCTAGCTGCAGTTGAAAAATGGGAACACGCGTGCACAAAAGAAACAGGGCTGAACCGAAGTTCAGCCCTGTTTTTTTCAACTCTTCCGCCTACGCTTCTGGCTACGGCACGATCGCGCCGGAATAAAGTAAATAGGGTCAAAAGAGACAGCACAAGCGCCCCTACACGCCGAGTTCTGTCTGCCGGCCTTGCTTCTTCGACTCCGGCGCTTTTTTGAAGGTGTCGTCCAGGCTTGTGGCGCTGGTGGGGCGTTCGATGCCTTTGCCTTCCATCAATTCTTTCACCGCGCGGAGTTGCAGGCCGGCGTCTTTTGTGCGTTGAGTCCAGTAGGTGACGACGTCCTCCACTGAGCGATTCCCATGACTGATTGCATCCTCAAAGCACCAGAGGAACAACTCGATGGCGTAACGCTGATAAGCATTATAGTCTTCTACAGGGCTCAAGGCGGTGTCTTGACACGATAAAAACGTTTTGACTGGCTGGAGAAATTGGGGTCGGCAATCTGCAGTATCCCACCGAGGCCGGATACGTTGGTGACGACGAGGGTGTTCCAGGCGTTCAAGGTCATATCACTTGTCCACTGGACACGGTAGGAGCCGAGTGGAAGGCTGGGGAAACTTAAGTTGATGTTCTGATTGCTGAATTGGATGCTGGTCAAACCGGGCGTGGCCAATGCCTGTTTGAGCGCTTGCACCAAGGGGCTGGATTGTCCGCTCTGATGGTCTTGGGCAAGTTCCCAGATCATCACCCCTCCAAGACCATGGTTGCGGGCATAGCTAACCTTGGCCTGGCAGGTGCGTTGATCGTCGTAGGAAATGAATGTGTTGTTTGTGGGATTTGCGTTGGTGATACTAAGATAGGCCGATTGGGCATTGGTATCCCAATGGTATAAATTCGATTGATAATAATCGGTCATGATGGTGCTGTAACGAATGGCAGTGGCGGTTGGCGCTTTAGTCCATGATTGCCGTGGCTGGGTAATGCTAACCGACGAAGTGCCACTACCGCCGGTCCAGAGGTATCCATAGAAGGCGATGCCGATGCCCAGTTTGGCCGGAGCGACTCCGTTGGTGAGGAAGTTTTTCACCGCGCCGTCCACGGAGGGGAGCAAGTTGCCGTTGCTTGGAAAACGGTAGCCACCATCATAGATGGGCGAATTAAACCATGTCACCCAGCCGTCATAAGGGCCGGACAGGTCATAAGTCATTATGTTGATCTGGTCAAACTGACTTTGAAGGGCGGCGAACATGACGTATTCTGCGGTCAAAGAATCTCCGTAAGGCGGATAAGCACCGACCGCCACCGTCAGTAATTTATGTTGAGAAAATCCGTTCAGGGCGGAGCGCAGACCATTCACCAGGTTGGTGTATTGCTGGGCATCGGCGGCGGGGAGCGGCTCCCAATCAATGTCCACACCATCGTAGCCACGGGTCGCCATGAAATTCGTGAGGTTGTTTATAAAAACCGGCAGGTTGGCGATGCTGGTCGCTGCTTGAAAGGCGCTTTCGCTGTCAGCACCACCCACACAAATGACCACTTTCACACCAGCAGTGTGTGCTCGCGACACCACATCCGCAGAATTGGCTGTTGTGATACCATTGGCATTACTGTTCAGAGAACCATTCGAATTGGGCACCACCGAAAAATGAATGATGTGAGTAAGCGCTGTAAAATCAATGTTGGATGCCGGCATAGAGGCCTGCTCCCATCCGGGATAATAACCTGTTCTCCAAATTTCGGCATGGGTAATCATGGAAAGAAGACACCATACACTAATTGAAAGAGCCACCTGCCGCTTTCGGTCAAACCACTTGGGACTAAAATTCATGAGCCACAATAACACAAAAAACTTTGCCTGTCAGTTCCAAGCTTACTTATGCACCGTGGTCACGCCTTGCAACTTGACGAAATCAGGGTTTGAAGGCGAGTTAACGTTTGATGGAACTGGGTATGTAGTGCGACCGTCCATCAGTTTGTAAATTTCAGAATGGCCATCACAGAATGAGAGTCCATAGCCCCGGCCGTGTCGGGTCGCCGGAAAGTCAGAGTGAAGCCCAGTATTAGCCCAAGAATTTTGGCCGGTCATATCCACCCAAAGGAATCCATCATTGATGCCAAAGACGCTGTTGACCGTTTGATATTCATCAATTAAGTACCACGTTGAGACCGGCGCCAGCATGTCACTTTCTTTCAGGTAGCAGCGATAATTTAAGCCACCAGATGGAAATATGGCAGCTTGCGCATGAGTGGTTCCGATCCAACCATTCATTGATACACTGCGCACTTTGGGAACGCCATTTATCTCGCTGAGATCCGCCGGGCAATGATATATGCCTAAACTATTATTGTAAGGCCAGAAGGTTCCCGTTGTGATACAAAGGGTATTGGTGGAATCAAGCACACCCGAGGTGACTTGTCCGTAGGCGGCTTTGTTGTCACTCATGTCTCCCTGAATCCAAGAACCCTTAGACAAACTAGCCGTCGGGTTATTTTGAGCGAATACTCCATTATTATCGCCGGCATACATTATGCCGCAGAGATTTAGTTGCTTCAGATTGTTTAGGCATTGAATTGCCTTTGTCTTTTCTTTTACTTTGGCCAGGGCCGGGAGGAGCATGGCTGCGAGAATGGCAATGATGGCAATCACGACCAGAAGTTCAATCAATGTAAACGCCGGCTGGCGGCGGCGAATAACCGGGGAAAGGAAAGTGTCCCTCGATGTTTGGCTCGTCATCATATTGACACTTCTATTGCTGTGTATTGGCCGGGATGACAAGGCCACCCCGGCCAATGAATTCAAGACACAATTGTTAATTACTGTAGTTGGGCGCGATAAAACCGCTGCGTCCCAACCACCGAATTCGTATAGGGCGACGTTGCCCCACTGACATTTACATATGGCCCAATGACATTTGTTGACGATTGAAGCGTGCCCGTCGGCCAGGTTATTACTATATTGCTGCCGGAACTCACAATGGTCAGGTGTGTCGTATTCAGAAAATGGTTCTGAATTTGTTGCGGCGTGAGCACTTTATTATAGACCGCTATATCATCCATGAGGCCGCTAAACGGCTGGAAATCTACGGGATTACGCCAGGCAAACACGGTTGCACCACTACCTACAGGAAGGCCCGGGGTTGTATTGTAGTTATAATTATAGCTAGCTTGGCCTCCCACAGGAACATTCCCGTTCTGAACGAATCCGCTGTCGGTTCCAGAAGCTTTTGCCACGCCATTCACATAGAGGGTAAAGGTCGTGCCATCATAGACCAGCGTCAGATAATACCATTGATTCGGAACTACTAGATCATTATCCGTGAGTGAAGCCCCCGCATAAAAACCATTGCGTGGCCACCAAGCCCAGTGGTTGTCGGCTGTTTGATATACCAGCCACCCAGTATTGCCTGCCCCATACGGATTACTCATGGAACAAAATACCGTGCGATAATCATTGCCATTGGCCGCGAGGGAAGCCGGGTTGAACCAGCCTTCCCAGGAGAATGAGCCAACCGGAGGATTAATTTCAATCGCAAAGGGAATGCTCACGGTCGCCCCATCGGTGACACCCAGGGCCGCGTTCGTATTGTGCGGAATACCGGTGGTTGCGCCAAAAGTGAAGCTGCCCGCCCCGGCAATGTAAGTTCCATCGAAACTGCCGGCGGTGTCAACCGCCACGGAACTGCCCGTTGGCTCGTCCAACTGCCAAAAAGCGACCGGCCCATCGGCCATGACAACTTTCCCATAGCCGGTCACGGGAACGGTGACGGGCCGGGCTATAACCGTCAGAGTCGCCGGGGCGCTATCAATGCTGGTGGAAGGATTGGTGATGCTCACATAATAAGTGGAAGCATCATTGGTCAACTGCACGTTGGAGAGCCACAACACACTGTTGGTCGCGCCGGGGATTATGGAGGCATCCCCATTGCGCCATTGATAAGTGATCGGCCCAGCACCCTTGGCGACAATCTCAAACACTGCCGAACTGCCCACGGTGCGGGTGATGGACGTCAGCGGAGCAACGATCTCAAGGCTGACAGTCACCGTAAGCGTGGCTGCGGTGCTGATTGCGCCTGGGTTGAAAGAGTTGGTGACCGCCACACTGTAGGTATTGCCGTCATCGGTAATTGCGGTGGTAAAGCTATAAGCCGCGTTGGTTTGTCCGGTTATCGGGGATGCACCCTTATACCATTGGTAAGTCAGCGGTGACGCTCCGTCCGCCAGCACATTGAATTGCACGGTCTGTCCCGCATTGACGCTGACCGAAGCCGGATCTGTAAATATCAACGGCGGTTCCGTATTGCTGCGGAACGAGTTGGTTCCAACCTGATAGTGGGTTTGAATCTGCGCCAGCGTCAGGGCATTGGTATAATAGGCGGCTTCATCAAGTTCCCCGTCCCAATTTCCATATCCGTCGCCACGATTGCCCAGAGCAAGAGAATTAACCCCGGCATTATTGACGGAATTTGCCTGATAACCAGTCGCGTTTTGGGTGCCGACCAGAACACCGTTGACATAGAAACTCATGTTGGTTCCATCATAAGTGCCGACCAGGTGATACCAGCTAAACGAGGAGTAATTGGGATAGGAGATCCAGACGCCCGACGGCGTAACAAAAGCAAACGCGCTCGGCGAGTCAGGTGTCTGGTAAACGTACCAGCCGGAGGGGCTGCCGACGCCCCAACCGGAAAAGTTGCCGATGGGACAACGGTAATCACCGCCAGTGGGTATGCTGATGGGGCGGGCCCAGATCTCAAATGAAAACGGACTGGGCTGATTAAATTCCGGATAATATCCGGCGCTTACATAATCGGGAAAATGTGATGCGGATACGGCGATGCTGTTGGTGTCAATGCCGGACCAGCCCAAAAAAGGAAACGCGCCGCTGACGATGTAATTGCCGGGAAACGCGCCCGATGCGCTGCTGTCAGCAGCGACGGTGCCAGAGGTTTCTTCCAGACGATAGTAAGCGATCGGATGATCCGCCAGAATTGTGCTGGGATAATCCACCGCTCCCGCTGTGCGGACACCTGACAATACCAACGCTGCCGCGAACGGCAGCAACTGCTTTTTCCACATGGTTAGTTTTCTTGTTGTTAATTTCATAGGCTCATGGACGGTTAAGGTTTTTTATGTTTGCTTTTCCACTTTAATTATTATTCCCATTCTGTCAACCCCCTGTATTGGGGGGTGGAGCAAAGCTGCCGCCGGCGGTTTTCCGCCGCATTCATCGCAGGCAAACCAGCAAACTATTTTTCCAAATATCGGATCACCGCTTCCGTGCGGGTGCGCACATTAAGCTGCTTAAAAAGCTTTTTGATGTGTCCGTGCACCGTCCAGACACTGATGCCCATTGCCTGCGCGATTTCCTTGTCCACACAACCTTTGCTTAAAAGTGCCAGCACCTCACGTTCGCGGCGGGTAAGCTTGGCCAGCGTCGAATTGTCATGGACGGAATGTAATTGAAGCAGCTCTTGAAAATAATATTTAACGCGCAGCAGAAAATCCTCTGTCATCAACTCCGAACGGGAGGTGACACTTAAAATCGGCTCCAGCAACCGATCCGGCTTGACCCGTTTGACCAAATAACCGCTGGCACCTCCCGGCGTGGAAACAAACATCTGGTCGCCGTCCACATGAACCGAATAGGTGAGGGCCGGCACTCCCGGTTGAATGGGGGCGATGGTGCCAGGAGATTTGAAGCCGATGCGGCCGGCCAGATTATGGTTCAAGAGAACCATGCGGGGCTTGTGGAGAGCCAGGGCACGGGTGAAGGATTCCACCGAGTCGCAGGGAACGCTGCCAAATCCGGCTTGCTGGTCAATGCTCCAGCACAAAGCCCGGCGAATGCCCGCATCCAGTTCAACCACCAGCACGCGCTCGCGCTGCCGATTGGGATTGGTCGGCAAAGAATCAGATGCCAAGCCTGCCCGCTTTCCCACCAACGTGTGAATGGTGGTATAAGTCCACAACACTGGGTTCATACACCACTCGAAGCTCACGATCAACTCGCGGGGAAAATGTTGGAAGACACTGTTCCAACCTTGCTTCACTGCCATCTGATAAATCTGGGCTGCTTTGGCGGCGGCCGTCTCCAGGTCTGGTGTGCCGAGCGGAAAAAAATAACCCACCCCGGCATGATCAATGCGCGTGGCCAGATCCTGCTCTGATTCACCAGAGGCCGGAAAGCGATAGCGTCGGAGAATCAAACGATCTTTCCAATTGCACTTTTTGACCTTGCCGGTTGACTCAACATTCGCAAAACCTGCATTGGGATGTTGCTTGGACATCGGCTTCATGAAAAAGCTTTTGTCCGCTGTCGTCAACCCGCAACCGGACAATTGTTATGCAGCAGCAATTATAAATTTGCCTTCTTCCGCACCCGCCACTTGGAAGCTACCCGACCTGACAACCTGTTTTGCCGCCTCATTCCAAAACGTCAGACATTGCTTCAACCGATTGTTTCTCCAGTTGGCGTTTGGCTTGGAATCCACTTTTTGCAATGGGCGACGAAACCGCGCGGAAAGGCTCCCATTCCGGCTGGTTCTCGAAAACCCAGTGATAATAATCCGATTCCTTGAGCTGGCTGCCCGCCGCCTCGTCCAAGATAAGTGTGCATTCGGGATGCAACTGCAATGCGGTGGCCGAAATCATACTGGTGATCGGGCCTTCAACGGCCTTGGCGACAATCGCCGCTTTTTCCTCGCCGGTGGCCAGCAAGATGCAGCAGCGGCAATCCAAAATAGAACCAACCCCCATCGTAATCGCGCGATGCGGCACCAGCTCGGGCCTGGGAAAAAGCGGCACATTCTGGGCGCGCGTCACCGGCGAAAGAATCTTCACCCGCGTGCGCGAGCGCAGCGCGGACAGGGGTTCGTTGAAACCCAGATGGCCATTTTGACCAATGCCGAGCAGTTGGAGATCGATGCCGCCGTTCTTGGCAATCAGCCGTTCGTAATTTGCGCATTCGGCGACCAAATCCGCCGCCATGCCATCGGGCAGATGCGTATTCTGCAAATCAATGTTCACTTGCAAAAACAAGTGGTGATTCATGTAGTGCCGGTAGGAATTGGCATGGTTGCTTGACAGGCCGACGTATTCGTCGAGGTTGAACGTGCGACCGGCCGAGAAATCGAGACCTTCCTCACGGTGCATTTGGACAAGTCGGGCATAGACCGATTCCATCGTGCGTCCCGTGGCCAGTCCCATCACCAAGCGCGGATTGTCCCGCAATTCCCTGGCAATAACCCGCGCCACCAAGTCGGTAGCGGCATCCGCATTTGGTCGAATGACGACTTCCATAAAAGTTAGTTTGGTAAAATTATATTGATATATTGACCTCTTGGATTACAAAAGATCGCTGTTCAGATTGAAATGTTATCGAAGGTGGTCATTGCAACAACCCCCCTGAATTGGGGGTTGAATAAGTAGGGTTTCCTGTGAAAAAGTTGGCGCGTGCGAGGCGCTTTGTGTTTGATTGCACCGGAATTACGATGAACCCCTATCATAACTTTGTTTCCTCTTTTGCCCAACTCGTCGCGGCGGGGAAATCACTGCCCTTGGTGGCATTTCTCCACACCACAAACCCAAACCCCTGCCGAATGTGCCTGCGGCAATCATCTTTTCGCCGCACCCGGACGATGAGTGCATCGGCGGCGGCCAGGGCGGTGCGGCTCCTGATTTCACGTTTGCCACCCTCTACCGGTTGCGTCGGTGGAAAATGGACGCAGCGAAAATGTTTACCAGGGCGGCAAACAAATCAGCGCCACTGAAAATCCGGGCAGCCTGCTTGATTTGATCCGTTGAAACCGCATCCGAAACCGTAATCCAAATAAAATATATGAACGAGAATCATGGCACGGCGAAGCCGGGTTACAATCGTTTTCTCCTGCTCGTCGCCGGCTTGGGCGGACTGCTTTACGGCGTGGACGTAGGAATTATTTCCGGCGCGCTGCCTTATCTGGAAGCCACCTCCAAACTGAATGCCGGGCAACTTTCATTCATCGTCGCCGCCGTTCTGCTGGGCAGTGTGATCTCAACCCTTTTTGCCGGCCTGCTGGCCGACCGGCTGGGGCGCAAAAAAATGATGGCGTTGAGCGGCATTCTGTTTGTCATCAGCATCCCGATGATTGCGCTGGCGCATGGCTACGAAGCGCTGGTTCTGGGCCGGTTGCTGCAAGGCATCAGCGCCGGACTCATCGGCGTCGTGGTGCCGCTCTATCTTGCGGAATGTCTCGGCGCGGCGGATCGCGGCAAAGGCACGGGAATTTTTCAGTGGCTGCTGACGCTCGGAATTGTTGCCGCCGCCATCATCGGCTTGTATTTCAGCGGGTGCGTTGACGAAGTGAAAAAACTCGGCGACGCAGACAAATTGTTTGCCTTCAAGGATCACGCGTGGCGCAGCATTTTCTGGGTGTCACTCCCGCCGGGAATTTTGTTTGTCATCGGCAGCCTCATGGTGGCCGAGTCGCCGCGCTGGCTCTTTCGTAACGGCAAAAAAGACGCCGCCCGCGCCGCCTTGCTCCGTTCACGCAGCGAAGCGCAGGCGGAAATTGAATTGCAGGAAATGGAAGCCACTGTCGTCGCCGAAAATGCCAAATCCACCGGCACGAAAGTCAAAGAATCATTGCTGCGCCGCAAATACCTCATCCCGTTTGCGCTGGCCTGCGTCATCCTCGCCTGCAACCAACTCACCGGCGTCAATTCCATCATCGGCTACAACGCCACCATCCTTATTCAAGCCGGCCTCGATGACAATCAGGCGCATAAAGGTTATCTGATTCTCACGCTCGTGAATTTTATTATGACCATCGGCGCGGTCGTTTTGGTGGATCGCAAAGGCCGGAAATTTCTACTCTCGCTCGGCAGCGCGGGCGTCATCGTCTCGCTCGTCTGCGCCGGAATGATTTTCCATCAGACCGAGAAACTGCGCGTGGATTGCAAGGACGCCGTGCAAACGCTGGTCACCACGAATCAAACGCTCACGCTCGGTTTCGATGCGCCCGCCGCCGCCAATTTTCTCGCAGGAAAAAGTTTCAGCGGCCAGCCCGCGACGCTCATTGTGATCTATTCCTACGGCGATTTTCGCGCGGCAACCAGCGTTGCCCGTTCGGATGACCTTGCTGCAAAACAGGTCGAAATCACTCGCGACGGCTGCCTGCCGCCGAACAAGGTCGTCGCCTTTTTTTCGAATCCATTTGCCGATCTTGACGCCGCGCGCACGGCTCCGTTGAAAATTGAAAACGCGCTTGTCACGCCTGTGCCGAGCGAGCGGAACGGCTGGTTGACGGCGATTTGTCTTTTTATTTTCATGGCGTTCTTCGCTGTCGGGCCGGGCGTGTGCGTCTGGCTCGCGCTCTCCGAATTGATGCCGACGCGCATCCGTTCCAACGGCATGAGCATTGCGCTGCTCATCAATCAGGCCGTCTCCACCACCATCGCC
>Ga0209540_10001836_pt1 | contig 15535 bp, 12 predicted proteins | sample BarGraIncu01121A_FD_184501 | JGI IMG/M metagenome (GOLD analysis project Ga0209540, IMG submission 184501) | Arctic peat soil microbial communities from Barrow, Alaska - Barrow Graham LP Incubations 011-21A (SPAdes) (version 2) | ecosystem: Environmental > Terrestrial > Soil > Wetlands > Peat... | reverse complement strand
TCTTTCCTCAGGCCTTTTCCAGGATGCGGACAAGTTCGGCGTTTGCCTGTTCGACAAGCGCTTCCTCGTCGCAACCGATGACCTGGCCATCACGGTAGACGATTCTTCCATTGATGATCGTACAAGCTATGTTGCTTGTGGATGCCTCGTAGACCAGTCGACAGTACGCGTTCGTGTGAGCTCCCGGTTGAGCGAAAACGTCCCGTCCAGGGTCCACGAGCACAATGTCGGCTCGCTTGCCCGGTTCCAGCGTTCCCAGTTCTTCGTCCATTCCGAGTGCTTTTGCGGCATCCACGGTCACCATCGAGAGTACCTGTTCGGGAGTCATCGCCTGTGGGCCATATTGCGGTCGAAACGCCGTTGCCAGAACACCGAGCTCGCGTATGGCGTCCATCCTCCCTCCATACAGGGGACTGTCGAATCCGGGCAGGACCGGCGTTCCCTTCCGGACAAACTCGGGGAGGCGAGACAGAGGACGACCGAGTTTCAGGTCAGCTGCCACGTTGATGACAACGCTCGCGCCAGCCTTGCGGATGACGTTCTGTTCCAGTTCCGAGACAAACGACGGGTTGACGAGGAACGTGTTCTCTCCCAGGACTCCCAGCGTCTCGAGAGAAGCCAGTTCCTGAGGGCCGCTTTCGCGGCGCATGCGCTCGACCTGGCTCTTGTCCGTTGTCAGGAGGATCTTGAGGGGGTAGCCACCCGCATCGGCGAATTCCTTGGCCTGTGTCAGGCACTCATCTGTACAGAACAAAGGGTTTGTGGTGTTCACGCCATATCGCAGCAGGCCGTCCTGGCCACTCGATGCAATGTCGTGGGCAAGCGCCTGTGCGTCGGACATCTGTTCGCGGAGCGACATACGCAGAGCCTCAGGCCAATCCGGAGTGCGGTCGGCCAGCATGCATCCGCCGATGAGCCTGAACCCGAGCGTGCGGGCTGCCTGGAGGATCTGGTCCGTGTGGCGCATCGAGCCGCCTTCGAAGAGCGTCGTGACGCCGCTGCGAATCAATTGACGGATTCCGAGTTCAGCCGAGCAGCGAACCTGTTCGGGAGAAAGGCCTCCAACGAGTCTGAGAGCCGTTCTCTCGCGTTCTGCATCGTCCAGGATCTGGTCGGTCTGACCACGGAGCAGACTGAAAGCGAGGCGAGCGTGGCCGAAGATCAGACCAGGAAGGACAATCATGCCTGAGGCGTCGATCGTGACGTCAGGGCGTTCGCCGCGGCCGATGGCAGTGTCGATGCGCTTGATACGTCCGTCAGCGACGAGCAGGTCAGCCTTACGGGGCTGACGGTCGCCACCCATGGTCAGCAGTGTTCCGTTCTTTATGAGCAGCTTGTTCATAATGGTTGTTGCTTATTGTACCCTGCGTGCAACTTTTTGTCAAAGCGCGGATACCTTTGCGAAACCATGTATACTGTTTTGGATAGGAGGCACCATGAGTCAGACAGTCATGATAGAAGCATTGGGACAAGGGATCGATGCCCGGACTCAGGCGCTCGACAATGTGTTCCACTGGATGGAGCCTCAGGGGCTCAATGGCAAGCGAGTTCTTGTGTTGCTCGGCGACATCCCTGCGCCCCTGGACCTGGTGGAGCGGGCGGTACGGACGCTGTCCGGGGCCGCCCGAGTCGACCTTGCCGCAAAGTCTCTGGCAGGCTATGATCAGGGATATCGCAGCGCCTTGACGAGCCTGCTGGGTGAACATGGCGACCTGATTGAGATCATCTCCGGGGAGTACGAGTCCCTGGCGGTGCCCAGGAGGTCCTACGCACGCCAGCTGCACAAGATGGAGACCACCGAGCGTCGTTACATCAAGCAGGTGTTCGTGTCACGGTGTCTCGCCGAGGCTGATCTGTTCGTCGTCGTGCGCGGCCTCGAGCTCAACAGGTTCTCCGGCGTCCACGGCATCTTCGCCACGGTCCTCGACTGCCTTGCGACAAAGACGCGGACGGAGGTCCTGAGCTATGCTGCATATGGACTGATGGGAGAGGCCCTCCTGGATGTCTGGTCGGCGATCAGAGGATCCTGCCTGTTCGGTGTCATCGATGGCGAGCGCGCCCGCGAAGAAACGTACGGAAGAACCGCCGAGACCGGCGTGATCCTGGCCGGTATCGATCCCGAGGAATTGGACGGCTACGCGCTGATCGCAAGTGGCGGCAGGGTCTCCTGGTCACCGTTCAGCTCTTCAGCGTCGGCACGTATCGGCAGGGGACGTCGTGGCAGGACGTCGGACGTTGTGTCCAATATCGCGCTGGATGAACTGCGGGCACGAGTGCCCGACGGGTTCTGGCAGAGGCCCCCTGTCCGTACTGCATTTGGCGCTCCACCTGTTTTCCGGTTTTCCAGGCGTCCAGAGAGCTTTGACACGCTTGTCTGCCCAATGGGCGCGATCGAGGAAGGACAAGACGGCGTACCGCTCGTCAGGCGTGCGGCGTGTGTCACCTGCGGGTGGTGTCTCAAGGAGTACGCCGAGGTATCGACATACAGGAGGTAGGCCTTCAAGCAGCTCAGCATGAAAAAGGGGCGCACGTGTGCGCCCCTTTTTCATGCTCTGTGTCCGTCCGTCCGGGCCTAGCTGAAGGAAATAAGATCCTCGCCGGATTCGACCGATATCTCTGGCGCCTTGAGACTGGCTGTATCGATGATACTGACGTCTTTGTAGTTCTTCGAGATGTTCTTGTACGTTGTGAGATAGTTCTCATACCCCATCTTCTTGGCTACGAGCAGAGCCTCGCCGACAAATCCCGGCGCCTCGAGGCGCATTGCCAGGTCTCGGGCAATCGACAGCTCAATGGGAGACAGAGCGACGACGGTAAGCCTGATCACCTGCCGCATCTCGTCTGGCACGTTCTGCAGGTCCTTGGCCGAGACGGCGAGTTTGGAGATACGATTGCGATACCCGCCGCGGAAGAGCTGTGCCAGCGCGCCGGCATCGGTGACAACACCGTCCTGCAACAGCGTGTCGAGTTCGGCATCGCCTGAGAAGACGGAGGGCTGTTGGGCCGGCGTGTTTGCTGGAGCCGGTGCGAGGGGGGGTACGGGAACACTGACGCCTGCTGCGGCGCCAGCCGCAACCACCGTCTGTTCGAAAGACTCCTCATCATCCAGCAGTCGCGACAGAAGGTCCGCGCCAGACGGTGTCGGCGGATTGATCTCCGACAATTTTGCCGCAAGGGATTCGTGGTCCGGCTCGACGGGTTCGATTTCGACAGGAGTTGCCTCGGGTGTTGCTGCGACTTCAGATGTCTCTTGTGCAGCCGGCACCGTCTCGTTGGCAGATGGGACTTCCTCGTGGACTGGTGTACTCATCTCCTCTGGCGAAACCGGCTCTTCGATGGAACCAGCTTGCGGGGCAACAGGAGTCTCTGGAACAGAGATCTCTTCCGCCTGAAGTGCTTCTGGGGTTACCGAAGTTTCCTCGGCAGGCATGGGTTGGTCGATAGGCAACATGGTCTCAGAAGCCTTGCTCTCCGACTCGATGGGCTGGACCGGAGCTTCCTGTCCAATGGGCCTCAGTTCGGGTTCAGGGAAAGGTTCGAGGAGCGTTTCCGGGGGCGGTTCCTGGGCCGGGAGACTCTCCTGCGGAGGCGTGAGAAAGGCTTCCGAAGGAACGTCGGCTGGAACTGCTGGAGTGGCCGTGACGGGCTCCGATAGTTTGTCCTGAGTCGTGGGTGATTCTCCCTCGGGCGGGGTGAACTCCAGAAGTGGCGGCTCGGCCGATGCAATCATGGCGGCAGGCACAGCGGACACTGTCGTGGGCACCGCATCTGCGCCAGGGAAGAAGCCAAGTGGCTCCAGCGAAATCTCCGGGACCGACGGTGAGTCGAGCCAGGCATGAGATGATTCCTCCGCGATCGCAGGTTGGGTTGTCGGTTCCTGTACAGGCGGTGTTTCCGGCTTCTCCTGGGTTTGTGCCAATTGATCCAGTGGTGTTGCAGCCGAAGGTTTTGGGCCTTGTTCCACAAGACCGAACTCTATGGTGTTTTGTCCCTGCCCTGCTGCCCTGAGTGACACCCGGGGCAGGCGCTTGTGCATATTGTGCCGGGGACGCAGAACGAGGATGAGGACGATAAGGGCAAGAACGACGACGATCCAGAACATCCACACAGCCACAAGTTCAGGCGTCACCGAGAGGCCGGACACCGTGCGTCCCAGAATTGGCACAACCAGCACAGACAGAGGCAGAAACAACCGGACGGCGAGATCGGTAATCGCCTGCGTCGCGGTCTGGAGAACCTTCAGTGCCTGACCCGAGACGAAGAAATCGCGGATGCCCATATATAGAGAAGCAATAAACGCGCCAGTCGAGCGAGTCGCCTTCTGGATCCATGCGCCAGTCGAGCGAGTCGCCTTCTGGATCCATGCCCACGCCGTCTGCCAAGGTCCCGACGACGGTGATTCCACGGGAGCGGATGTTTGCGTCGAGACGGCTAGCGGATAGGCCGTACGCGCGAGATCGGCATTCTCCATGACGACGATGTTGTGTCCAGCCGAGCTGGACGAATCTGCCTTAGCATGCACCGCGGGCACAAGCCCCGCAACGGCGCAGCAGAGTACCAGAAGTCCTGTCAGAACGCTTCTCGCTCGTTTTCTCATGCTATGCGCACCACCCTTGTAGCAAGAATGTTACAGGCCATTCACCGTTTTGCAATAATGCCGGACCTGTCCATGTGCTGTCTCGCTCGGTCAGCTTGTGCAGACTGATACAGCAAGTATAATGCCAATAACGAAAAGAGTAATGCACATTCAGGCGTCAATGCGGAGGCGTGCATGCCATTGGCTGGCGATCTATCGGGATTCAGCGTCGATGAGGTCATTTCGCTTATCATGAGGGGCGGCAAATCGGGACGTCTCGTTCTGAAAGACGACGCTGCCGAGAGCTCGCTGTACTTTGACGCGGGGGCGATTGTCGAGGTGATCCACGGTCGCGTTCATGGCCCGGTAGCCCTCGCCAGTGCGCTGGCCGCATTCTCTGCTGGACAATTCACGTTCTACGAGGACGAACAGATACCGGCGCCCTCGATGCACGTGGACGAGTCCCAATTGTCGAGTCTCTCGCAACAGACGCACATCGAGACGGACACGATGGCACCTGTGCTTCCTGACGTCGACGAGAAGCTGACGCTGATGCTGTCATTCGCAGACCCTCCTTCTTTGAAGCCATTGCAGTGGCTGCTCCTGGCGCAGATTCCCCAGCGTTGCACGTTGCGGCACCTGAGCGAGGGACGAGACCCGTTCGCGGTCAAGAAGGCTCTGTTCCCCCTGCTCCTCAGCGGACTCGTGCGGCGGACTGGGCAGATCATGCCTGCAGGTATCACCCGAGTCCGTCTGGCCGTGGTCAAGGGGTACACGCGCGAGGAGGAAGCCGTCGAACTCGACCAGGAGATCGTTGCTGGATGGCGTGCGTCGGGGGTCTTCGCGGGGCGGGTGCTCGTCGGAGGGCATGTCTTCACTGCATTGGCGAGACAGGGATTGGGCAAGAGCATCGTGATGTCTGCACCTGCTTGCCGGCTGTGCGGTGTGCGCGACACCCAGGAGGTCGACGTCACCCTCGCGCCATGAGAGGCTGCGCTAAGACTCAGGATATCAAACCCCCGGCCGTATGGCCGGGGGTTGCCACATCACGACTGAGCTGTTCTCGACAATCAGGACGTGACGATATCCTTCTCGATGAGCTTGAAGACCTTTGTGGGACACTTGGCGACGCAGATGCCGCATGAGGTGCACAGGTGCTCGTCCACTACAGGGAGTCCGCGTTCCATGTGGATGGCTGCTTCGGGACAGGACTTGACACATATTTCGCACTTGATGCAGCCGGTCTTGCATGTCGCGATGACCTTTGATTTCACGGGATTTCTATTGGAACACAGGGGCATGGCGCCCTTCTTGGCGCGCGAGATTCTGGTGAGAACATTCTGAGGACAGGCGTCTACGCACTTTCCGCACCCGGTGCACTTGACGATGTCCACATGTGGAAGGCCGTCGTCTCCCATATGGAGCGCGTCGAACGGACAGACTCTGGTGCAGTCGCCCAGGCCGATGCAGGACCACTGACACAGCTTTGTGCCTCCCGATATGATCTTGGCGGCGCGACAGGACTGGATGCCCGCATATTCGGCTTTGAGAGGGGCCTTGTCTTTCGATCCCTGGCACACGAGAACGGCAATCTGGTCGACTGCGCTGGACGTGAGGCCGAGCAGTGCGGCAATCTGGTCGCCTGCTTTCTTGCCGCCCGTCGTGCAACGGTCGGGAGTGGTTGTCTGATGAGCGACCGCAATCGCGTAGGCGTCACAGCCCGCGAAGCCGCAGGCGCCGCAGTTGGCACCAGGGAGGATGGCTCGGACTTTGTCGACCAGTGGGTCACTGGGGACCGCGAACTTCTCGCGGAAGAAGCCCAGGGCAACACCAATGAGCAGACCGAGGACGGCAGCGATGATTGCTGTTTCGAAGATGATCTTCATCGCGACCTCATTTGATAAGTCCTGCGAAGCCCATGAACGCCACTGCGATGATGCTTGTGGCGAGGTACAGGATGGGCGTGTCCATCATGAAGGCGGGGATCGGGGAGTTCTTGAGCCGCTGACGCACCCCCGCCAGGAGGAGCATCGCAAGCAGATACCCCAACGACACGGCGACCGCAAAGACAATGGACTGCACGAAGTTGTAGTTGCTTGTGATCTGGTCGAACGTGACAGCCAGGATGGCGCAGTTGGTCGTGATCAGGGGCAGATAGATGCCCATGGCGTGGTAGAGCGTGGGCACGCTCTTCTTGAGATAGAACTCGACCAGCTGGACCAGCGCGGCGATGACGACGATGAAGACCAGGATCTCGAGGAACTCGAGCCCATTCGGCTTGAGAATCCAGTAGTAGATGGGCCATGTGACAGCTGAGGCCATCACTGTGACAAAGGTCACAGCCAGCCCCATGCCTACAGACTGTCCTACGTCGGACGTCATGCCGATATAGGAGCAGAGCGCGATGAAGCGCATGAGGATGATGTTATTGATAAGGAATGCTGCAACGAAGATCTTGATCAGGTCAGTCATACCCCCTCCTATGCCTTTTCGGCCGAGCCGTTGTCGGGCAGCGTGCAGCAGCTATCCTGGGTCGGTTCCGGCTTTCTTCCTGCCAGCAGTCTTCGACGCAGGTCATTACTTGCTGCCATCCAGAGGGCGAAGACGAGAAAGCCACCGGGTGGCAAGATGAAGAAGATCATGGGTGCAAAGGATGATGGCATGATCTGGCGTCCCAGGAGGGTACCGTTTCCCAGCAGCTCCCGGACAACCGAGATGGCGATAAGGACCCACGTATATCCGATCCCCATGCCAAGACCATCGAATACGGCGTCAAGAACGGGCTGCTTGGAGGAGAACGCCTCGACGCGTCCCATGATGATGCAGTTCACGACGACGAGCGGAATGAAGACGCCCATGGACTTGGAAAGGACGGGAAAGTATGCCTTCATCTCGAGGTCCATGATGGTCGTGAATGCAGCAATGACAATCAGGAAGATGGGCATGCGGATGCTTCCCGGAATCAGGTTCCGGAACAGCGAAATGATGAGTTCGGACATGACCAGGACAAAGGTCAGGGCGACGCCCATACCGATGCCGTTGGCAACCGTGGTCGTTACGGCCATCGCAGAGCAGAGGCCGATCATGATTACAAACAGCGCGTTTTCGACGATAAGACCATTGACAAAGATACCGAACAAGCGTTTCACAGGCCACCTCCTGCAAGAGCCTTGACGAGAGCGTCCGCAGTCGCTTTCACGAGGGCTGTGGCCCCCCTGCTACTGGATGTAGCCCCTGAGGCTGCGTCGATGTTCGTGCCGACCTCGAGAGGGGCGCCTGCTTTTTTGCCCGCGAACTGCTGGGCGAATTCCGGTGCGAGAATCGGGCTGCCCTGGCTGTCGGTGCATTCAAGAATCTGGACACCGAGAATGGTTCCGTCAGTCGAAACGCCCACAAGAACGGTGACTTCACCGTCATAATTCTTTGCCTTGGCTTTCGCGGATGCGCCGACGATAGTTCCGGCCTTTGTTCCCACCGAGGTTTCCAGGATGGAGACGCCAGGAACGCTGGACGTCGCGGGTTTGGAGGACGTCCGGACGGTGTCGGCCGACGGAAGGACAGCGCTGGGGCTCGGTGAGGAGCTTCCAGTGCCGAGAACTTCGGACGCGGCCTTGCCGACGGCCTGAACCAGATTGGTGATGGCTCGGCTCGTAATAGTTGCGCTGGTGATGGCAATCACATCTTTCTTGACGACGAAGCCGTCCGTGAGTTTCTTGCCGGCGAATTGTCCCGAAAACGTCGTCTTGCTGGCCTTGTCGACGTAGTATGTCGGACTCGCGGCATTTGCGCCGAGACCGGGGGTGTCCTTGTTCTCGAGGACCTTCACACCTGTGATGGTTCCATCGATGGAAACGCCGACGATCAGGGTCGTCGGGCCACCGTAGCTGGGCCCGTGAACCTTGACGGCTATGCCGAGTGACCCTGAAGGGCCGTTTGCTGTGTACGCTGCATCGAAGACAATGGTGGGGTTCGTGGACTTCACCGTGTCTGTTGGGGTGAATCCAGTGGCCTTGGGGAACACTTCGCGAAGACCGGCCTGAAGGTCGGCCTCCTGACGTTGTGCAATGGTCTTGCTCGTGCTGTTGTAGACGAATGCAAGTCCGACACAGCCGACGATGGTGTACATTGCCAGGATGAGTCCCAGCTTGATCATCTGCCAGCGTTTCATGCGTTCACCTTCCTGGGCTTCACGAATCCGAACTTGCGGGGGATGATCTTGTCCAGATAGGGAACAACAACGTTCATGAGCAGGATGCCATAGGTGACGCCCTCAGGGAAGTTGCCGAGCTGACGGATGAGAACCGTCATGAGTCCTGCACCGATACCAAAAGCCCACTTGCCAATGGGTGTCACCGGGGTCGTGACATAGTCTGTGGCCATGAAAAAGGCTCCCAGCAAGATGCCGCCGGCCAGCACCGAGAAGACCGGGTCCCGTCCAAACAGCCACGACGCGGCGAATACCGCGGCGATCATGGCGACTGGTGTCCGCAGGTCGATGACTCGTGTCACCACCAGGAACGCCGCTCCCAGCAGGAGCAGCAACCCAGACGTCTCACCGATGCAGCCTGCGCGGTTGCCAAGGAACATCTGAAGGTACAGAGCCGACTTTCCGCTGGCTCCGACACTCTTTATGACGTCGGCGATGGTTCCACCCAGCTTCAGGATACCCAGAGGCGTTGCAGTCGTTGTTGCATCGACGACAGCCGCGTGCAGAGAGGGAGACCAGCGCGTCATGAACGCCGGCCAGCTCATTAGCAGAACGGCACGCCCCACGAGAGCAGGATTCGCGAAGTTGCCGCCGAGGCCGCCGAACAGCTCCTTGGCCACGACGATGCCGAACGCGGAGCCGACCGCAGCCATCCACAACGGTGAGGACACCGGCAGGATGAGCGCGAGCAGCATCCCTGTGACGACCGCGGACAAGTCGGTGACGTGTGTCTCACGGCGAAGCGCTTTGCGGAACAGGAACTCAGCTGCAACGGCACTGACGACGGATACCGCAGTGACCAGCAGCGCCCGGGGTCCAAAGAAGTAGACGCCGCCGGCCAGGGCCGGGAGCAGAGCGATGATGACCATACCCATCGTTTTCTGGATATCGTTGCCGGTCACGAAGTGTGGTGCACCGGACAACACAAGCTTCATCGTCTTATTTTCCATGGCGAGCCTCCTTGGCACGCTGGTTGCGGAGAAGATCCTTGCCGAGCTTGAACCGCTGGGTCAGGGGAATACGTGCTGGGCAGACATAGCTGCAGGCACCGCATTCGAAACAGTCAACAAGGCCGATGGCGTCGGCACGATTCGCGTCGTTTGCGTCCAGTGCAGCATTCATCAGCATAGGCATCAGCCATGCGGGACAGGCATCTGCACAACGGCCGCAGCGGATGCACAGACGCTCCTCGTACTGCTTTGATTCAGCGGCACTGAAGAACAGGATGCCGCTGGTGCCCTTGGCGACCGGGGTCTGTAGCGATGGTACGGTGACGCCCATCATGGGGCCGCCGAAAATGACTTTGCGAACGTCGTTACTGATCTGAATCACGTCGGGAATAAGATCAGCGATCACTGTCCCGATGGGGGCGTACAGGTTCTTCGGCGTCTTGCAGGCTCCGCCTGAGACGGTGAACCCACGTTCGATCAGTGGCTTGCCGTCGACGAATGCTTCTTTGATGGCCTTGAGCGTCCCAACATTCTGACAGATGACGCCGATGTCAAATGGGAGGCCCTTCGAGGGAACCTCGCGACCGGTAACAGCCTTCATAAGCATCTTTTCTCCGCCTTCGGGGTACTTGGTTGCAACGAGGACCGTCTCCATATGCATCCCGTGAGCATGTTGCTGGAACTCGCGCTCGATGACTGGTACGGCATCGGCCTTGTTGGACTCGATGGCGACGACCGCTCTCGTGGCGCCCACAATGTGCGCTGCAATGGCCAGTCCCTCGACGACGTCCGCAGGCGATTCGATCATCGTCCGGTAGTCGATGTTCAGATATGGCTCGCACTCGGACCCATTTGCGATAATGGTGTCGATAGGCTTGTCGGCGGGGGGAGCCAGCTTGACGTCAGTGGGGAAGGATGCGCCTCCCATGCCGACGACACCGGCATCGCGCAGGCGTTTGATCGCTTCCTCACGGGAGCAGACAAAAGCGTCGAGTGGCGCCATGTACACCGTTTCATCGGTGCCATCAGCTTCAATGAAGACGGCCATGCCGTCCTTCAGATTGCTCTGCGGGGCAGGCTCGATCTTCTTGACGATGCCAGTGATCGACGCATGGACGGTGGCTGCCGGGCAGGCCTGAACGTCGCCGATCATCTGTCCCTTGACCACCCGGTCTCCGACCTTTACCAGAGGCTGGTTCTGAGCCCCGATAGCCTGTGTCAGGTGAATGACGACGGACTTGGGCGTCGGCACATGTTCGATGGGCAGGTCTCTCGTTGGTTCCTTGTGCTCAGGAGGGTGAATGCCACCTCTGAATGTTTTCAGATTCATCTAGACCAGCTCTCCTTTCATTTCAGGCTGTTCGACCTTGTGCCCGCAGTGAGGGCACGATCTCCAGTTTGTTTCCATGAGTTCGCCGCAAGCGGGACATACCGTGCGGAGTTCATTGCCACATGCGGGACAGAACCGGTACCTTGACTTTACTTCGTGTCCACAGATTGGACATTTTCTGTCCTGCTCGTCCATGAGGAATGCATAGTAGCTTCTCTCGAGCTTGAGAACGTCGTTGTTTAGCTTGTCCGCCATGTGGTCGTCCAGGGTCAGGGGATCGCGAATCAGAAAGTATATGATCAGTGGCAGCAACCCCAGGCCGACCACGGTGAAGACCGACCAGACAAGGGTATTGGCGCCTCTCCTCGAGGTGTCCTTGATGATCCAGATGAGGATGACAGCGACAAGGACGGCCGCACCCAACAGGATGGAACTGAGGTTCGGGACGACAGTGTTCTGCCAGAATTCAACCAGTAGCGTAGTGATGATATCACCTCCCAGTGCGAAAGAATATCATGGACGTACGAATGTGTAGAGACCCATGAGCTTGCGGACTGCTCCCACAAGGTACAGGGAGCCTGTCACGAGCAGCCACGAACCATCTGGCGTCAGGCCTCGGGCTTTCTCATATGCCTTCTCTGCGTCGTCTTCTACGACGATGGAAGCGTGGGGATGGTGGCGCAGGAACTTCTCCTCCAGCTCCCAGGGGCTGGCAGTCCGGCCGTTGTCAGGGACGCGGGTCAGGACGACGGTGCCTACCTCTGGAGCCAGTATCCCGGCGATACCGTCCATATCCTTGTCCATGAGCACGCCGAACAGCATGGTAAACCGCTGGCCGGGGAAATGGGCATGCAGTGATTCCACCAAGTACTTGGCGGCCGTCTGCGTGTGTGCACCATCCAGAAGGATTGTTGGAGTCCCGGGAACGAGCTCCATGCGTCCGGGCCAGAATGTCTGTCCCAGAGCACGTCGCATCGCAGGTTCAGGTACGTCGATGCCGTCCTTGACAGCCAGAGCGACGACCGCTGTGATGGCGCTTGCCGCGTTCTGGACCTGATGAGTTCCACGGAGAGAGAGAGCCACGTCAGGGAGCGAAACCTGTCGCCCAAGGACCGCACCGGCATAGTCAAACGTGACGGAGTCCGGTGTGAACCGCTGCGAGGAGAAGGCGTAGTCTCGTCCAGCAAGGGCAATCCGGTTTTCCATCGTCTCGGCCTGGGCGAGCAGAGTCGCCTGGGCGGCAGGGTAGTCCTGGTGGCCGATGACCGTGATGCCCCCCTGCTTGATGATGCCGGCTTTCTGGGTTGCGATCTCTTCGACGGTGTTGCCAAGCCGGTCCGTATGTTCCAGTCCGATATTTGTGATGACGGCAACCTCGGGCACAGGGATAACGTTGGTAGCATCGTACAGTCCTCCGAGACCGACCTCCCACACGACCATGTCGACCTTTCTGCGGGCGAAGTGCACGATCGCCATGGCGGTGAAGACCTCGAAAACCGTGACAGGATCATCTTCCGAGATGGTGCCAATCGCACTCCATACAGCGTCGAACGCGTCAAGAAAGTCCTCCGGGGAGAGCATGGTCCCGTTGACCGAGATGCGTTCACCGACATTCACGAGTGAGGGACTGATGTAAAGGCCGACGGTGTAGCCGGCTTCCTCGAGGATACGTGCCGTGAACGCACAGACGGACCCTTTGCCCTTGGTGCCTGCCACGTGAACGAATCGGAGCCCCCGTTCCGGATTTCCCAGGCTGGCCATGATACGACAAATTCTCTCCAAGCCCAGCTTCGAGCCGAATTTGGAGAGTGAGAAGACGCAATCGAGTGCTTCAGCGTATGTTGTTCTTCGCTCGCGAGTCTGCACGCCGTGCCAGGTCTAGCCCTGCTCCTGCAGGAAGGTTGCAATGAGCTGTTCCTCGGCCTTGAGGTCTTCCAGTTTCTGCGTGTCCTTGTCGACGACTTCGGCCGGCGCACGTGCAAGGAAGTCTTGGTTGCCCAGCCGAGCTTCGAACTTGGCGGTATCTGCGTGCAGGAGCTCCAGTTTGCCCGCGAGGACCTTGAGCTCGCCTTCATAGTCGAAGTCTGACTTCGCGAGGATCATGACCTGCATCGTCCCGTAGGCGCCTTTGATGTAGCGCTGGGTCGAATCCAGCTCCGTGCCGATATCGGCAAACCGTCCAACGAACTTGACTGCCTCTGCATTTGCCATGATCGCCGCGATGTCGCTTTCCGCCCCGGCCACCACCACGCTCTGTTTTTCGGTTGGCGGCAGATGGAAGACCGCCTTGAGGTTCCGGACTGCCTTGATGAACCCGATGAGGAAGTCGGCCTGCGTGGCGTCCTTGTCGTAGGTGGCCATCCCATCGGCTTCGGGGTACGCCGCCGTCACCATCAGATGGTCGCCGTTGTACAGCTGCTGTGTGATGGTCTCGGTGACAAATGGGACAAACGGGTGGAGAAGGCGCAGCGTATTTTCCAGGACGTACGCCAGTACCCAGCGGGTTGCGGGTGCCCTGGCCTCGTCGCGGAGCGGGATCTTCGCCAGCTCGATGTACCAATCGCAGAAGTCGCCCCAGATAAACTCGTAGAGCCGGTGCGAAGCCTCGCCGAAGTCGTACACGTCCATTTTGGCCGTCACGTCGCGTGTTGCGTCGGCCAGACGCGTCAAAATCCATCGATCGAACAGTCCTAGCTGATCGTCGGACGGACGGGGACCGGCCAGTGTTTCCTTGACGTCGACACCGGCGACGACGAAACGCGTCGCATTCCACAGCTTGTTGATGAAGTTCCGCGACGACAGCAGCTTCTGGTCGGAGAGCAGGATATCCTGTCCTCCGTAGGTGGAGAGGGAGGCCATCGTGAATCGCAGAGCATCGGTGCCATACATACTGATCAGGTCCAGCGGATCCACCTGGTTCTTGAGCGACTTGCTCATCTTCCGTCCCTGCTCATCGCGGACAAGGCCCGTAATGAAGACCGTATGGAAGGGGACGTCATCCATGAACTCGAGACCAGATATAACCATGCGGGCGACCCAGAAGAAGATGATATCGTAGCCGGTGATGAGTAGAGACGTCGGATAGTAATACGTGAGAGAGGCGGTCTGTTCGGGCCATCCCAGTGTAGCGAACGGCCACAGGGCCGAGCTGAACCAAGTATCCAGGACGTCACTTTCCTGGGTGATATGACTGCTGCCGCATTTCGGGCACACGTGCGGGGCGTCGACGGAGGCGATGACCTCTCCACAGTCTTCACAATGGTAGACCGGGATGCGGTGGCCCCACCACAACTGACGGGAAACACACCAGTCGTTGATGTTTTCCAGCCAGCTCTCATAGACTTTCCGCCATTTGACCGGCAGGACCTCGACTTTTCCCTCACGCTCAGCCTTTAGTGCCCTGGCGGCCAGGTCCTTCATGCGCAGGTACCATTGGTCCGTGACGATGGGCTCAATTGTAGAGGCGCAGCGCGAGCAGTGTCCAATGCTGTGTTCGTAGTCGTCCACCTTTTCCAGCAGCCCCAGGGCGTCGATCTCGGCCACGATCTTCTCACGGGCGAGGGCGGCAGTCATGCCACTGTAGTGCAAGGCGTTCTCGTTCATGAGGCCGTCGAGACCGATGACAGCCATGCTCGGAAGGTCGTGTCGCTTGCCGACTTCGAAGTCTGTGGGATCATGGCCGGGAGTGATCTTGAGGGCGCCCGTGCCGAAATCCAGCAGCACAGCTTCGTCCGCGATCACCGGGATCGTCCGGTTGGCAACGGGGACGATGACCTGTTTGCCGACGATGTCTGTGTAGCGTGGGTCAGCCGGGTTGACCGCGACGGCTGCATCCGCGAGGATGGTCTCCGGGCGCGTGGTGGCAATCGTGACAGACCCCGAGCCATCGGCGAACGGGTATCGGACGTACCAGAGATGACCCTTCTCGTTTGCGTACATGACCTCGATGTCGGAGATGGCCGTGTGGCAATGGGGACACCAGTTGGTGATACGCTGACCCTTGTAGAGAAGGCCTTTTTCATAGTAATGGACGAAGGCGGCTTTGACGGCGCGCTCATACGGTTCGTCAAGTGTGAAGCGCAGACGGTCCCAGTCGGCAGAGACGCCGAGCTTCTTGAGCTGGGACAGGATGATGCCTCCATACTTCTCTTTCCACTCCCAGATGCGGCGGACGAATTCGTTGCGCCCAAGTCCTTCCCTGGTCAGTCCCTGTTCCTTGATCTGACGCTCGACGACCGCCTGTGTGGCGATGCCGGCGTGATCCATGCCTGGCAGCCACAGCGTCTCGAACCCCTTCATGCGCTTGTACCGGATTGCGATGTCCTGAAGTGTCATATTGAGAGCGTGTCCGATGTGCAGGTACCCAGTGACATTGGGTGGCGGCATCATGACAACGAATGGTGTTCTGTCGGGGTTGGGCTCCGAATGAAAAGCCGCCTGGCTGAGCCATAGACTATAGATCTGTTCCTCGT
>Ga0209540_10001834_pt1 | contig 15539 bp, 12 predicted proteins | sample BarGraIncu01121A_FD_184501 | JGI IMG/M metagenome (GOLD analysis project Ga0209540, IMG submission 184501) | Arctic peat soil microbial communities from Barrow, Alaska - Barrow Graham LP Incubations 011-21A (SPAdes) (version 2) | ecosystem: Environmental > Terrestrial > Soil > Wetlands > Peat... | reverse complement strand
TTAAATTTTTTAAAAGGAATTTTGTTGAAAATTGCATTTTGTTTAATCAACTATTTCTTAAAAAATCTGCAAATCTGATACAATCAAACTTAATTAAATCCTTTATGAATACTTTATATCGGATTTCAATAGTAGCTCAAATTGTCTTTTTAATCTTTTTAAATTTCGGCTGTAAAAAAGATAAGCCTAAACTCCCTGGCATTACGACAAAATCTGTTACTGAAATTTCATATACAACTGCTATTTCAGGAGGAGAGGTGACAAATGAAGGAGGGGCTCCTATTGTCTTTAGAGGTGTCTGTTGGAATACATCTGCTGATCCAACCATTGCGAACAGTATGACTATTGATCGTGGTGGATTAGGTGTTTATACAAGTAATATTAACCAACTTGATCCAAATACAGTGTATTATGTTAGAGCCTATGCAACCAACATTGCTGGAACAAGCTATGGAAATCAAATGACATTTAGTACTAGCCAGGTTGCAATTCCTGTTCTGACAACGACAGCAATTACTTCTATTGTGCAGACAACTGCAGTCTCAGGAGGGAATATTACAGCTGACAATGGTGGCGCTGTGACGGAAAGAGGAGTTTGTTGGGACACTTCACAGAACCCAACAATATCAAATAGTAAAACAGCTGATGGAATTGGAACAGGAATTTTTACAAGCACATTAATCGGATTGAATGGTAACACTACCTATTATGTACGAGCATTTGCAACAAATATTGCTGGTACAGTATATGGTGACCAGAAAAGTTTCACTACTCTATCAATTCCAACAGTTACAGCAACATCTGCGACCCCCATTACTTCGATTTCTGCATTAGTTGGTGGTAATGTTTTATTTGACGGCAATGCCCCAGTAACAGAACGTGGTGTTTATTATGGTATATCTGCTAACCCTGAAACAACAGGGACAAAGTACCCAATTGGAACTGGAACAGGAATATTCTCATTCAGACTTAATGGGTTAAATCCTAATACTATCTATTATCTTAGAGCTTATGCAACAAATAGAGTTGGTACTGCTTATGCCAATGAAATTACTTTTATCATTTGGCTTAATAATCCTGGACCTCAAGTAAATGATATTGACGGGAATACTTATAATTCAATTGAAATTGGAACCCAGATTTGGATGGCTGAAAACCTAAAGACAACTAGATATAATGATGGAACAGATATACCATTGGTAACAGATGCGGGAACATGGGCTGATTTAGCCACACCTGGTTATTGTTGGTATAAAAACGATGCAGTTTATAAAGATGTATATGGAGCATTATACAACTGGTATGCAATAAACACGGGCAAATTATGCCCATTAGGTTGGCACGTGTCCACCGATGCTGAATGGAAAACCTTGACAGACTATTTGGATGATGTCGGTGGCAAATTAAAAGAAACTGGTACAACCCATTGGGAAAGCCCTAATACTGGAGCTACCAACGAAAGCGGTTTTACAGCCCTTCCAGGAAGTTGGCGTGATTTTTGGGGTTCATTCCATTCCATTGATCCTAACGGCAACTGGTGGTCTTCTTCGGAAAGTATAACAACAAATGCCTACAGCCGGAGGATATACCACGATCTAAGCATTGTAGACAGACTCTTCACCAGCTTAAAGAATGGACTTTCTGTTCGCTGCATCAGGGATTAATTAAGCAATTTGTAACCAGAAAATTTGTTAAACAATAAAATCCATAAACTAAACATGGCTCGGAGTTCATAAGGGTTGTGATAGTAAGTCATTGGGGATAACTGCTTTTAGTTTAAGACATTGCAAATCCTGCCTTTAAATAAGTATATATTTTTTGCATTTTTATTACTGAGCTCATTACTAGTATGTTGTTCGAAAAAAGAAAATGGCTCTGATATAAATAAATTTGCACAAATATGTCCTATATTACAAATCATTGACAGCATGCCTGACAGCCCTAATATCACAATAATTACTTTTAAATATGAAAATAATGTTTGCGTAGGTTTTGATAGAAAGGTGGGTTCAATGGATACTTTGATTTATTCATATGATTTAATTTATACCCAAAATTTAATTACAACAATAAAGGAAAAGTTCAAATGTTCTGATCCATCCAGAAAAGATTGGGATTCAGTTATTTATAATATAAACAGAATAAACAAAGATGAAATCGTTATACAGGAAAATGTTTATGGTGATTTAGGTGTTTATACTACAAAAAGGCAATTATCAGATAACAAGATTATAGAGACATCTGATTATTCTCAAAGTATTATGTACCTGGACAAATCACAGAATGTTGTTAAAGAAGAATTTTCTACCGTTGGAAATGCGATTCCTTATATGTCCCGATTATTTGTTTATGATCAGAAGCCAAGTCCCTTATACAATTTACCTTTTGTGGTTAAAATGGCAGCAATGAATAACCTGTTGGGGTTCCCTGGGAGTAGTGGCTGGACAAATAACATTATTAAATTTACTAATATTGGCAGTGATGGAAAAACTGATTTTGAGTTCAATTTAGAATATAGTGATTATTTATATGCTGTTACAAATCATTCATATTTTGGAGCAATCAGATATTATTACGGGAATTGCTATTTAAATAATTAGTTCTGAATAAATCAAAAAAAATATACACCGGATAGCTCTTTGCCATCTTTCTCGAATGGCTGATTTGACGGAATATATTTGATAAGGCAACTCTTTCCCTTCAAAGTGCACTGCAGTAAATTTTCTTTACTAAAAAATTATTGTCAGGGAAATAAAGGGTTTAAAATTGCGAACCATGAATATTTAGTATTTGTCGTTAACCTCTTATTGGACACTTAAAACACCTTCCATAACGAAAAAAATACTTTTAGTGATAATCTGCAGCCTTTCATTAAGTGCAGGGTTTGCGCAGTGGCAGCCAGCCAACAACGGATTTTACGGCACAAATGTAACTGCATTAGCTATTGACCCGGCAACAAATTACCTGTTTGCTGGTACCTGGGGTTATGGTGCTTACTTATCAACCAATAATGGCAGCTCATGGACGGCAATAAACAATGGAATATCTGGTAAAAGCTTAAATGTCATTACAATAACCATAAACGGAAGTAATATCTTCATGGGGACTCAGGATGGTATTTTCTTGTCATCTGACAATGGCAGCACATGGACATCAGTGAATACTGGCTTGCCTGGGGACGGCTCACCTGTGTACTCAATAGCCATTAGCGGAACCAATATATTTGCAGGAGTTTATGGGGGCGTTTTTTTATCAACAAATAATGGCAGCACCTGGACAAACGTTAGTGCGGCCCTGACTGAGGGTTTGGCTGTGTACTCAATAACCATAAGCGGAAACAATATCTTTGCAGGATCTAATCGTGGTGTTTTCTTGTCAACCAATAACGGCAGCAGTTGGACAGCAAGGAATAAAGGTTTGTCAGGTTTCGTCTTTTGTGATCAGGCAATGACCGTGAACGGAAATATTATCTTTGCCGGGACATGGGGTACCGGTGTATTCTTATCAACCGATAGTGGCAGCATATGGACTGCAATTAATAACGGAATATCCGGGGACGGATTATTTATACAAGCAATAGCAATTAACGGAAGTAATATCTTTGCAAGTACCCAGGGTGGGGCTTTTTTATCAATGGATAATGGCAACACCTGGAAAGAAGTAAATGGCGGTTTCTCAGTCTTCGGATTAAGTGTGCAAGCTATTGTGATGAACGGAGACAATATATTTGCAGGAACCGTTCGAGGTGTTTATTTATCAACTGATAATGGGAGCACATGGATAGCAGAGAACAACGGACTTTCAGGTTTCGGCTTAGTAGTGCAAACAATAGCTAAAAACGGAAACAATTTATTTGCATGAACTTATGGTGGTGTTTACTTATCAACCGATAATGGTAGTAGTTGGACTGCTATGAATACTGGCTTAACTGTGGGTGATGTGATAACTATAGCTACAAGCGGAAACAATATCTTTGCAGGAACCGGTGGTGGTGTTTTCTTATCAACCAATAATGGCAACAGTTGGAAAGCAGTGAATAACGGCTTATCATTCAAACCAGCCGCCCATCCGTACAGGCTATACACTATATACTCATTAGCCATTAGCGGAAGCAATATCTTTGCAGCAACTGGTAATGGAGGTGTTTTTTTATCAACCGATAATGGCAATAGTTGGACAGCAGTGAATAACGGCTTATCAGGTGACGGCTTAAGTGTGATTACAATAGCAATAAACGGCAGAAATATCTTTGCAGGAACTGGAGTTGGTGGTGTTTTCTTATCAACCAACAATGGCGGTTCATGGACAGCAATGAATAACGGCTTATCAGGTGACGGCTTAACCGTGGACGCATTAACAATAAGCGGTAACAATATCTTCGCAGGAACCAGCGGAGGTGTTTTCTTATCAACCAATAATGGCAGCACATGGACAGCTGTAAATAGCGGTTTATTTGGTACCAGCTTAAATGTGAGAGCAATAACCATAAACGGTAGCAATATATTTGCTGGAACTTATCTTGGTGGAGTTATCTTTTCAACCAATTATGGCAGTTCATGGACAGAAGTGAATAACGGATTAGGGGCTTTACATGTGTGGACTTTAACCATTAGCGGAACTGATATCTATGCTGGAACTGAAAACGGAATATGGAAACGGCCACTGGACGATATTAAAATTTTAAATGTTTCAGCAAATGAAATAAATATAGCTTCTTCAGATAATAGTATAGCAACTTTCAATATAAATTCAAATACTTACTGGAAGGTCTCAAGTTCAGAAACATGGTTAACAGTCAGTTATGAAAGCGGTTCTGGAAATGCTGCAATTACATTGACTGCTATGGAAAATACAACTGACTCACCCAGAACAGCAATAATAACCATCTCCGGGGGCTTTGATGCAAATAAGACAATAACCGTTACACTGTATGGGAATGGGACTGAAGACAATAAAATCAACATCTATCCTAATCCGGCAAATAATGTTTTGTTTATTTACGGAATAACTCAAAATACCAAAGTATCAATATTTGATCTGAACGGCAAGTTAATTTTGAGTAATTATCTTACAGAAGCTCAAATTAATATAAGCAATTTATCAGGTGGAATCTACATAATAAGATTTGAGAATAGTACGGGAATCGTTACCAGGAAATTTGTTAAACAGAGAGATCCATATTGATTATTCCCTGGAAGCCTTGGTATATAATACATAAATAGTATCCATGTAAATGTTTTAGAACTTTCTGTTCGCTGCCTGAAGGATAATTAGTTTATAGCCTTCCTTTATTCTTTTTAACATAATACTAACTTTCAATATCCTTTAATCATAATGCGGAATTTACCAATAGTTTCTGTAATAATACCTTGCAGAAATGAAGAATTATGGATAGGCAGATGTATTGATTCTGTAGTGAATACTGATTATCCGAAAGAATTACTTGAATTATTTATTGTAGATGGTCTAAGTACAGACAACACAGTAGAAATTGCTCAGGAATATGCTATTAAATATTCTTTTATTAAAGTCTTAAAAAATGGAAAACACATATTTCCTTCTGCAGTAAATTTAGCTTACAATAATTCAACCGGAGATGTAATTATAATTTTAGGTGCTCATGCAACATATGAATTAAACTACATCTCAAAATGCGTTAAATATTTATTTGAATTAGATGCTGATAATGTTGGAGGCGTGCTGAATACGGTCGGATTAAATGAATCTGCAATTGGTACGGCAATCACAAATGTTCTATCGAGTTCTTTTGGGGTGGGTAATTCCACATTCAGAACCGGGTCTGATAAAATTATTGAAGTCGATACAGTTTTCGGCGGATGTTATAGAAGAAGTGTTTTTGAAAGAATTGGAAATTTTAACGAAAACCTGGTAAGCACTTCTGATATGGATTTCAATACCCGATTAAAGAGATCAGGTGGGAAAATATATCTGGTACCTGAGATAATAGCCACTTATTATACTCGTTCCACCTTTCCAAAATTTATGAAAAACAATTTTAGAAATGGTTATTGGGCTATTTATCCTATGAGGTTCCTTGACTATATTCCGGTATCATTGCGACACTTTATACCATTATTTTTTTTAACAGGGATTCTTGGTGGAATATTGCTTTCATTTTTTTCAATAATCTTTTTATATATTTTAATATCAACTCTGGCTCTTTATTTTATTGCCTCTGTCGTTGCTTCGCTTAAGTTTTTGAAGCAAAGCAGATTCAGTGTTATACTTCCGTTTTTGTTTCTGTTACTGCATTTGTCTTACGGTTTGGGTTCGCTTTTCGGATTAGTTAAAGTTTTCTTACATAAATAGTTTTATTTTGCATTTTTTAAAAAATAGCCATACATGGTGACAAATTATAAGAAAACAGAAGAACAACATTATGATTACAAAGCACAAAAATTTCATGATCATCAATTCAGTTATTCTGATTATGTTTTGAAAGGCAGTAAGGAATTATATTATAAACTTATAAGTGAAACGCTTTCTGAAAAATCTGATTTTGAAATTCTCGATTACGGCTGTGGAGGTGGTGATAAACACTTTCAATTTGCCAGCTCAAAGAATCATATCATTGGAATAGATATCTCTTCAAAATCTATAGAAATTGCCAATCTAAAAGCCAAAGAACAAACACTGAATGCAAAATATCTTGTAATGGATTGTGAAAAAATGGAATTTGCTGACGATACGTTTGATAAGGTTTTGGATTTTGGCACATTCTCAAGCCTGAATATGGAAGTGGCTGTAAAGGAATTGTGCAGAGTTATGAAGAAAGGTGGTATTATGATCTGCATCGAAACATACGGGCACAATCCTTTTATGAAAATTAAGAGGGGAATAAGTGTCCTTACTGGCAGAAGGACTAAATGGGCAGCACAACATATAATGAAAAAGAAAAGCTGGGCTAATATTTCTGGTCATTTTGAAAGCTGTAAAATATATTATTCTCATTTTTTGGTTCTTTTCCTGCCATTTCTTCTGAAAATTACGCCTGTACCTTACAGAGAGAAATTCCTTTTGAATATAGAAAAGATTGATTCTGCAATTCTAAAATTCAAATTCCTTCAGTTTTTAGCTTTTAAAACAGTAGTTGTCTTCAATAACCCAAAAAAATGAAAAGAGTTTTTGACTTCATATCAAGCCTTATTGGATTAATTGTATTATCCCCAATTTTACTTATAGTTGCTGTTGCGATAAAACTCCACGACGGAGGACCGGTGTTTTATCTGGCCCCCAGGGTGGGAAAGAATGGCAAGATCTTTAAAATGTTTAAATTCCGGTCCATGGTAATAAATGCCGATAAAATAGGAGTGTCATCGACAACTTCCAGTGATCCAAGGATTACCCCTGTAGGCCGTTTTGTGCGAAAATCCAAACTGGATGAAATACCGCAACTCATAAATGTTCTGATAGGAAATATGAGCTTTGTTGGTCCAAGACCAGAAGTAAAGCAATTCACCGACAGGTTTAATGAAGAGGAAAAAGCTATTCTCAAAGTGAAACCAGGTATTACAGATTATGCATCAATCTGGAATTCAGATGAAGGGAAAATTCTGGAAGGGTATGATGATGCAGATGCAGCTTATGAGAAATTAATCTGGCCTGAAAAAAAAAGGCTGCAGCTTAAATATATAAAAGAACAAAGCTTTTTCGTTGACATTAAAATTATTTTTCTTACTCTTGTGGCAATTATTAAAAAATAATGGTCTTCACAGGGCCAATATTTAAAGTGAAAGTAAATGACAACTAAAGAGCTGGCTAACAGAATCCGTATTCATGCCGTAAATATGACCCATTCCGGAAAAAGTTCTCATGTAGGGTCGGTGTTATCAATAGCCGATATATTAGCAGTCTTGTATAATGACGTGATGAATGTATTCCCTGATGACCCAAAAAATCCTTCAAGGGACAGGTTTATCCTTAGTAAAGGACATTCTGGTGCAGGAGTTTATGCTGTACTGGCTGAAAAGGGCTTCTTCCCGGTAGAAATGCTGGCAACACATTATCAGAATGGTTCCTTGCTTTCTGGTCATGTAAGCCATAAGGGTATTCCAGGGGTAGAATTATCAACTGGTTCCCTTGGACACGGACTACCTATTGCGACTGGTATGGCTTATGCTGCAAAACTTGATAACAAAAGTCACAGGGTATTTACGTTATTGAGTGATGGTGAATGTGATGAAGGCTCAAATTGGGAGGCAATTTTATTTGCAGCTCATCATTCTTTAAGCAATCTTATTGTAATTGTAGACTATAATAAAATCCAAAGTTTAGACAGGGTAGAAAATACGATCAGGCTGGAGCCATTTGAAGAAAAATGGAAGGTATTTGGATGGGATACACATTCTGTTGACGGACATAACATAAGTGAATTAAAAGAAACATTATTGTCTGCAATTAATAATAGAAACAATAATAAGCCCATTTGCATAATAGCTAATACTATAAAAGGCAAAGGAGTTTCATTTATGGAGAACACCGTTTTATGGCATTACAGGAGCCCCCAGGGAGAAGAGTATAATGAGGCTATTAAAGAACTAAAAAAGAACCATGCGTAATTCATTTATTGATGCTATAGAAAGGTTTGCTACTCCTGAAACAATTGTTATGACCGGAGATCTGGGCTTTGGTGTACTTGACGGCTATAGAAGAAAATTTCCTAAACAATTTATAAATGCAGGCGTAGCAGAACAAAACCTGACAGGGATGGCGGCAGGCCTTGCATTGGAAGGGAAAAAAGTATTTACTTATTCTATTGCCAACTTTAATACCCTGAGAGCAGTTGAACAGATCAGAAATGATATTGCATATCATAATCTGAATGTTGTTATAGTTGCGGTGGGTGGCGGATTAGCTTATGGAGCTTTAGGCATTACCCATCATGCAACTGAAGACATAGCAATATTGAGAGCTATACCCAACCTCAAAGTAATTGCCCCTGGAGATACCCGCGAAACATTCGAAATTACCAGAAGGTTGTTATCTGAGAATTATGGGCCAGTTTATTTAAGACTTGGCAGGGCCGGGGAGGCAACGCTGCATACAGATTCAAGCATCAGAAATCTTGAAATCGGGAGAATATTACCTCTGATAAATAATAAAGGGTCAAAAATTGCAATTCTTTCAACGGGAGGGATGCTGGAAATCTCTAAAAAAATTCATGACGAATTGGATAATATCAATATCAGATCATCCGTTTTTAGTGTCCATACTTTAAAACCTTTGGATTCTGACGCAATTTTTGAGATATCTGAAAAGCACGATTATATATTTACTCTCGAAGAGCATTCCAGAATAGGTGGTTTAGCAAGTGCTATTTCCGAATCTCTGATTGGGAAAAACATTAGCCTCTCTAAATTCACCCAATTCGCTTTGCCTTCTGAATTTACTTCAATTGTTGGGGATCAGGATTTTTTAAGAGATTATTATGGAATTTCAGCAGAAAAAATCCTTAGGAGAATAAAAGAAATAGTGAAATAATTTTTTTCAGATTTTTTGATATGAATGTTTCTTTTGCTTACTCTATTTTAAATAAGGATATTAGATCATTAGTAAGATTAATTGAATTTTAATTAGACAATACAATGGATAAAAAAGTAAAATTTGTCAACCCTGTCAAGAATTATTTATTAATTAAAAAGGAAATTGATGCAGCCTATTTTGAGGTTATGTCAAACGGTGATCTTATTGATCGTGGACATTTAAAATCTTTTGAGACAAATCTTGCGAAGTTTGTTGGAACTAAATATGCAATTGGAGTTAATAGTGGATATGATGCACTTTTCCTGTCTTTAAAAGCTGCAGGAATTGGTCCAGGTGATGAAGTCATTGTTCCATCACACACATTTGTTGCTTCGTGCTCTGCGATAGCCAATACAGGAGCTACGCCCGTTCTGGTTGACGTCCGAAATGATTTTAATATAGATGTTGACTTAATAGAACCGGCTATCACATCAAGAACAAAGGGCATCATGCCAGTTCATTTAAGTGGTATTATGTCAGATATGCCAAAGATTATGGAAATATCGAAGAAATTTAATCTGATAGTAGTTGAAGATGCATGCCAAAGTCTCGGTTCAAATGTAAACGGAATTGGGGCCGGTGCATGGGGATTGACTGGATGTTTTAGTTTTTATCCGTTCAAAATACTCGGTGGATATGGTGATGGAGGAGCGATAACAACCAATGATAAAAATGTAGAAGAATTTGCAAAAAGGATGCGCTATAATGGAGAAGACAGAGAAACCGGCGAATATCATGGACACGGCTATACTTGTCTTTTGGATAATTTACAAGCTGCATTTCTGGATGTTAAGCTAAAATATCTTCCAAAATGGATCGAAAGACGAAAAGAAATAGCTGAAAAATATAAAAACGGACTTTCTGATATTCAGGATCTGTTGCTGCCTAATTATAACAAGCCGGGATTTGATCATGTCTATCAGAATTATACTATCCGATCCAAACAAGGAAACGAATTTTCCGAATTTCTTAAAGCAAACGGAATCGAAGTATTTACCCAATTCAGAAAACCATATTACAAGCACTTGGCATTAAACCTTGAGGATAAAGGTTTCCCTGAAACTGAAGCTCTGAGCCGGGAAGTTTGTTCATTACCTATGAATATAGAAATGGATGATTCTGAAGTAGATTATGTCATTAAAGTCGCTCGATCATTTTACGGAAAATAGAAACGGGATTATAATTATTTAGTTAATTATCGAAACACTATCCTATTAATTTGAATTTATTATGAAAGAATTATCGAGAATAACAGAAACATTCACGGAGTCAATAATTCGTGAAATGACCCGAATTAGCGATGCATGTGGTGGATATAATCTCTCCCAGGGTTTCCCTGATTTTGAGAGTCCTCAGGAAATAAAGGATGCAGCAATTGAAGCAATTAAGCAGGGGTGGAATCAATACCCGGTAACTTTTGGTGAACCGGAATTGAGGGATGCTATAAGTCAAAAAGCAGTCTGGTATAATAATATTAAGTGCAATCCAGAAACTGATATTACAATTACTTGTGGTGCAACGGAGGCGATGATTGCCAGTTTAATAGGGATTATTAATCCGGGTGACGAGGTAATTATATTCGAACCATTTTATGAAAATTACGGACCCGACGGAATCTTGTCAGGAGCCAAACCAAGATATGTTACTCTTTATACTCCTGATTGGCATTATGATTCAGATGAGTTGGAAAAAGCTTTCAATAAAAATACAAAAGCTATAATAATAAATACACCAAACAATCCAACAGGCAAAGTATTTTCTGAAAACGAGTTGAGAGAAATAGGTGATTTATGTATGAAATGGGATACTTATGCCATTACCGATGAAATATATGAACATATTTTATACGACGGGTCCAGACATATCTCAATGGCATCCCTGCCTGGTATGGAGGAAAGGACAATAACTATAAATTCTATTTCAAAAACATATTCAGTTACCGGATGGCGGGTCGGCTGGGCCATTTCCACACCCCAGATAACATCCAGAATTAGAAAGGTACATGATTTTTTAACAGTTGGTGCACCCTGCCCTCTTCAACATGCTGCTATAGCTGCACTTAATTTCCCTAAAAGCTATTATGATTCGCTTCAGAAGAAATATTATGATAAAAGAAAGTTATTATATGATACTCTTTTTGAAACAGGTTTCGAGCCATATTTGCCAAAGGGGGCATACTATATTATGACTGATATTACCAAGCTCATGAATAAAGTTGGTATTGACGATGACTTTAACTTTAGTAAAAAGCTTATTGAAACAACTAAGGTGGCTACTGTACCAGGTTTCTCTTTTTATTCAGACAAGAGAAATGGAAGAAATCAGATTCGATTTACTTTCTGTAAAAAAGATGAAACTTTAAATACCGTCAAAGAGTTGCTTTATAAAATGTAAAGATCTTCATTGCACATGTTGTTAAGAGACCCAAAACATGTTTGATAAATTATGATCCAGGAATCATCAGTTAATAAAATCAACCAACTGAACTTTAATCAAAATTCATCTATAACGAAAGATAAGATTGAGATTTCTTTTCTCAATGTTGTTTTACTTTTGTATTTATTCAGATCTGCAGTACCTCAGTTTAAGTATCCGTTTGCTCTGATATTTATCGGTTTTTTATGTTACTGTATTATGATATACAGAAATAAAATCATTTCCTCTATTAAAGATTATGCATCTGCTTATTATTTGATACTGATACTTTTTGTTCTATTGGTTTTGTCTCTCATTTTTTCTAATAAACTGTACCTCTCTGTATTTAAAGAAGCAACTGAGACAATTGTTATTTTGTCATTATTCTTTATCCTTACTCTAGTAATATCGTCAAAGTCTAAACTGGATCTTCTTCTATCAGGTTTTATTACGTTTACGTTAGTTTTTTCAATTTTTATTGCAGTTATAAATACATATGTTTTTTATGAGATACAGAATTTTTATGGATTCTATCCTACTCATGATTCTCAAAATAAATACATACTCAGCTCTTTATTATTAGACAAGAATTTTGCATTGTTACCAATATTTTTCGGATTTATAATCATATTATATAAATTTTCCGGCAATGTGTCTAAACTAGAAGTTGTTGTTTATAATATTCTTCTTTTGTTCTTTTCATTAAATATCATTCTATCTTCTTCAAGAAGAGGACTAATAATCTTATTCCTAATTATTCTTGTTCTGTTTTTGTTATTATTATTTCAACGTTTTCTTAGGACCAAGATGCTGATATTTAAAAGATTAATATCAAATATTACTATCTATTATTTATCTTTGGTAATTTTTCCTGTATTTGCTTTTTTATTTATTGCCTATGGTTCTTATGATTTTAAAGTAGGAACATTGAAGATATTGGGAATAAAAGATATTACCTCTGCAAAAAGGGCTATAACGTCAACTATGTTTAATCATTTTTCACGGTTTAACAAAGTATTACCCTATGCCAATTTCAATCAAATACTATGGTCTACCAATTTTGATCCAAAAGATCCCGATAACGGATGGGGTTTTGGTTATTATAAAACTATTTTTCCCTTAGTAGGAAGAAATTCAGAAATAGTACCCGAGGGTTCGAAAGGATATTTATTAGATAATTCGTGTACCTATGGTTATTCTCCTCTGCATGCATATTCAAATACTTTTATTGGCAAAAGCAAAGTCGATGATCATGAAATTGTTGGTGCGTCTGTTTATTGTTTTGTTTCCAGCGATTTCAATGGTGACAAAGTTTGTCTCCGGGCTGACGGTTCCACATATGGAAAAAGGGTTTCTGAATATGATTTGAAATCAAAAGGGAAATGGCAATTTCTGTCTTTATCTGCAAGTTGTAATAAAGGTGATGCTCCTGTTGCCTTATATTTTAACAAACTGGGAGTTACTGATTTCTATTCATTAAACGGATTTGTAATATTTGCCTACCCTCTATATAAAATTTCAGATAACGCAGAATACATTTTATCGCTGAATTATTTGTTCGGGGAAAGCAATATGGAGACAAAATTCAAACATTATTTTAAAATTGATTTTCCCAATAAATACTATCTTCTGTTAGATAAACTAACCACAGGAGTCCGAATATCTTCCAATGATAAACTGGTTTACTTCAGTGAAAGAAATAGATCCCCTGTTAAATCTTCCTTTTTTGATCTTGCAGATCTTACAGTCAATAAGGTCACTTTGCTAGTTTCTTCTCTAACATTTACAGCATCTATCGATTCTGTATATAAAGATCCTGATTTATTCAGAAATTGGATTAAAAATATATTTAGAGAAGATACCAGTTATTATGAGACACATGCAAAACTAAAAGTTGACACAATAGTCAAGTTCTTTGTCGATGACCGTCTCTCAAGATGGGAATTTGCACTTCAAATATACACGAAGGAATATTCCTGGTCGGAAAGAATCTTTGGTGGAGGTTTTAAGTTTCTAAACTGGTATGGATATAATTTTCTGAATGATAAGTCAAAAACAGATTATCCGCATAATCCCTTTCTATATATTTTGTTATATTCAGGAGTTATTGGTTTGTTAATCTATTTATTCTTCCTCTACAGAACTTTTTATTATTATATCAGATATTTCAAAATATATCCGTTGTTTTTTGTTTTCTTTTTGTTGACTTTCTATTTTACATTTTTCAGCGGAGGAAATCCATTTGATCCGCCAATTATGGGCTTTTTTGTTATCCTGCCATTTTTCATCCATTCAATTCATAAAAAAGATAAGACTGAATCCATAAAAATATAAATGAAAGAGAACAAATCATTTTGGGATAGTTATGCATCAGAGTTTGATGCAATCTATGGAACAAAGAATTCATGGATAAATAATGCAATAAACAAAATGTTCCGGGGTAGTATGAAAATCCGTTTTGAGAAAACGATGCAGATCATTCCTGAACAAGATGTCTCAATAATCGATATTGGCTGTGGCCCGGGTCAATATTGTTTTTCGTTAGAACAAGCAGGTAACAGGAAAATACTGGGAATTGATTTTTCTGAAAGGATGATTGAAATTGCAAAAGATCATGTTAAAAATTCTGGCGGTACAAATGACCTAAAATTTGAGGTAGTAAATTTTCTGGAATATGAACCAGGTAAAAAATTTGACTACAGTATAATGATGGGTTTTATTGAGTACTTCAAAAATCCTGAACAGGTAATTTTAAAAGCTCTTGGTATGACGGGGAAGAAAATTCTCATAAGTTTTCCCGTTACAGGAGGTCTTTTGGCTTTTCAACGGAAACTAAGATATCGGAGCAGATGCTATTTAAGGCTTTATAATTATGAAGATATTCAGAGATTAATGGAAAGTTTAAATATCAATTCCTATACAATCGAGAAGATAGGACGAGACTTTTTTGTTACTATTAATTTAACCTGAATAAAATGGAAGCTCTGATGTCTGTTGATGTCGAAGAATGGTTTCATATTCCAACCGGCCTCGATAATTTTCTTCCATTTAATGAATGGGACACAGCTCAGCAAAGAGTGCAGTATTTTCTTCCCAGAATATTGGACTTATTTGAAAAGAATAGGGTAAGAGCCACCTTTTTCTTTCTGGGATGGATTGCTGAAAAACATCCTGACTTGGTAAAAGAGACCGTTCGGCATGGTCAGGATATAGGGACTCATGGTTATGCACATAAACTGATATTTAATCAAACACCCGGTGAATTCAGAAGCGATATATATAAATCAATGTCTGTTCTGGAAAACATAACAGGTCAGAAAGTAATTGGCTACAGAGCTCCCGGATTCTCTATTACGCCAGACACTGAATGGGCTTTTGAAATCCTTGCAGAACAAGGTATTAAATATGATTCTTCTATTTTCCCCGGTAAAAGATTCTATGGGTCTCACGAGAAGTTTGAAAAAGCACCAACAATAGTTGATACCCAATATGGTGAAATAGTAGAATTCCCTCAGTCTCTTATAGATTTTGGTTTCTTTAAATTGTCATGCTTTGGAGGAGGATATTTCAGGTTGTTTCCT
>Ga0209540_10001832_pt1 | contig 15540 bp, 14 predicted proteins | sample BarGraIncu01121A_FD_184501 | JGI IMG/M metagenome (GOLD analysis project Ga0209540, IMG submission 184501) | Arctic peat soil microbial communities from Barrow, Alaska - Barrow Graham LP Incubations 011-21A (SPAdes) (version 2) | ecosystem: Environmental > Terrestrial > Soil > Wetlands > Peat... | reverse complement strand
CTGGCCGCGCCCATCGACCAGCAACGAATGACCCATAGGTTTCGAGTGCAACCTGCACTCGGCGAGTCCCTCCGGGGTGAGGACAGAGGCCCCCGCTGTTCTGCTGGACAGACAGCGGGGGGCCAGCAGTCGCGTCACAGGACATTTCGCCTGCATTGGTCTGGAAGGCAGGAAGCCCAGGTCCGTTCCGAGTAGGAGCTAGGGAACGACAGCGTTGAATTCAACGCCTACTCTGTCGGTTCGTTGCGTAGCTCAGAGGATCGACGCGCGCGGGCATTGCGACGTTTGAGGGATCGGCGTTCGTCTGCGGACATCCCGCCCCAGACCCCGTCGTCCTGGCGGGACTCCATGGCCCATTGCAGGCAGGTCTCAACCACTTCACAGCGACCGCAGACGGCTTTTGCTGTTTTGATCTGGAGAAACGCGGGGTTGGTGTTGCCGATTGGGAAGAACAGCTCGGGGTCTTCGTCCAGGCAGGCAGCGCGGTCGCGCCAGGTCACCGGGATCGGGCTCCCCGGGTCGAGGTCCTGGAGCGCGGCATCTTGCGAGTCAGCTCAGGCGCATTGTTCGGGGTCACCGTGCTCCTTCGGAGTCACTACGGTCATACAGGAGTTAAAGTCCGGTATGAAGATGGTAAGCACCAACGGTCGTGAGCGTCACCTAAACCGTCGTGTTCGTGACCGAAACCGTCATGTTCGTGACCGCGTGTTTCAGCTGTCGTGCCGCAGAGCTACCCGGGGCAGAGCCCAGCGCGTGCGGAGCGGGTGCGAGATCGGCGGCAGGTCAACCGCCACCGATCTCGCACTTCCACCCTCCGAATCAGAGGATGGCGGCTTTTGCCAGCGCAGACGCCGTGCCCAGACCGGCCGAGGCCGCGGCCTTCTGCACTGCCTTGGCCACTGCCGGGACAACCCGTGCATCGAAGATCGAGGGGATGATGAAGTCCGAAGACGCGCCGTCCTCGGCGACGATGTCCGCGATCGCCCGGGCTGCCGCAACCTTCATCGACATGTCCACGGACCGTGCGCGGCTGTCGAGCAACCCGCGGAACAGGCCCGGGAATACCAGGACATTGTTGATCTGGTTCGCGTAGTCACTACGGCCGGTGGCGACCACTGCCACGTTGTCCGGCATCTCCTCGGGCATGATCTCCGGAGTCGGGTTGGCCATCGCAAACACGATGGCATCCTTGGCCATCGTGGCCACCCACTCGGGCTTCACGAGACCGGGACCGCTGACGCCGACGAAGACGTCAGCACCCACCAGAGCCTCCTCCAGCCCTCCGCGCCGTCCATCGGGGTTGGACGTCTCGGCGATGGATCGCTTCTGCTCGTTGAGGTCAGCGCGGTCCGGGTGGACGATGCCGTTCCGGTCCACCCCGATGAAGCTGCCGACGCCCGCGTGCTGCCACAGCTTGATGCAGGCCACCCCGGCCGCACCCATGCCGAGGAAGACCACGTTGAGATCTTCAAGACGCTTGCCGACCACTTCGCATGCTCCGTAGAGGGCGGCAAGCGAGACGATCGCGGTGCCGTGCTGATCGTCGTGGAAGACCGGGATGTCCAGCTCTTCCTGGAGCCGTCGCTCGACCTCGAAACAGACCGGCGCCGCCACGTCCTCCAGGTTGATGCCACCGAATCCGGGTGCGATCGCCTTGCCGACAGCGACCAGCTCCTCGACACCGGACGTGCGCACGCAGATGGGGTACGCATCCACGCCTGCGAGCTGCTTGAAGAGCATCGCCTTGCCCTCCATCACGGGCATGGCCGCCTCTGGACCGAGATCACCGAGGCCGAGTATCGCGGTGCCGTCAGTCAACACGGCCACCGAGTTCGATTTGATGGTGTAGTCCCACACCAGCTCGGGCTGCTCCGCTATCTCGGTGCAGACCCGGCCGACGCCTGGGGTGTACGCCATCGCAAGGTCGTCACGAGTCAGCACCGGGAACTTCGGGGTCACCTCGATCTTGCCGCCGCGGTGCCGGTCGAACACCCGGTCGCTGACAGACAGAAGCTCCACGCCGGCAACCGACTTGGCCGCCTCCACGACCTCCAGTCCGTGGGACTCTCCGCGGGTCTGGACCTGGATCTGCCGGACAATGACGTCGTCTTGGTGCTCGATGATGTCAATGGTGTCCAAGAGCGCGCCTGCAGCACCAAGTGCCGAGGTCAGTTTCCCTAACGTGCCGGGAACGCGCTGAAGTGACACGCGCAAAGTAAGCGTGTTGCCGGCGGACGGACGGATCATCACCATGGTCTTGCACCCATTCTCAGGTCGGCGGGTCGTCTCGTGCGGCCCGTTGCTGCCAGCCGATCGGACGCTGAGCCAGGTCAGGTCTCTGGCCGGTTTGGGTCTCACTGTAACTTGGTGTAAAAGGGGCGATGCGGCGGGGATTCCCAGCGGCCCGGTGAGAGGCGCTGGATCATCAAGATGAGCGATCTGGGTGATCTGCACCGCGATTCGTCAGACCTCGTGATGGAGCAGCTCGGCCGGAGGGTTCTGCTCTGCGCTCACGTCGGCTCTGCGGCCGATGAGCTCCACGGTGTACATCGCGGCAAGAACCATAGCTCCGCCGAGTAACATCCGGAAGGTCATTGACTCACCGCCCAATGCCACCGCAAAACCCGCAGCAAAGACCGGTTCGAGGGTCATCACGATCGCGGCGCGAGTGGCCGGCAGATGGGACTGGGCCCACGTCTGCGCCCAGATGGCCACGGCACCGGCCATCAGGGCCATATAGAGCACCGACGCCCACCCGCCTGCGCCCTTGGGGAGCTCGACGCCCCCAGGCGCCGCGGCCACCAGAGAGACCACTGCGATCACGACCATCTGGACAGTCGAGAGGCCGGCTGCGCTCGCCGGTGAGGAGTACCTCCCCAATCCGATGATGTGCAACGCGTAGAGGGCGGCTGCGATCAGGGTCACGCTCTCACCGAAACCGAACCCGAAGCCATTCAGGGACAACGTGGCGAGCCCAGCCGTGGCCATGAGCACGGCAAACCAGGTCGATCGCGGGATGCGTTCGCGCAGCAGGACAGCGGTGAGGATGGGGGTCAGCACGACGTAGGTGCCGGTGATGAAGCCCGAGCGTGAGGCCGACGTGTGCGCCAGGCCGACGGTCTGCGCGATCTGCGCAACGCCATACACAATCCCCAGGCCAACCCCGATCTGAATCTCGCGTTTGTTCAGGGCCAGCATCGGACGCCAGAACACTGCCATCATGGCTACCGCGGCGATCGTGAAACGGACAGCGAGGAAGTCAGCCGGGGGCATCTCCTGGACCACGTCGCGGATCAGGAAGAAGGTCGAACCCCAGATCGCCGTGATAGCGACCAGCAAGAGCGTTGCCATGTTGCGGGAACGAGTCGTAGTCACCGGTGATTGAGTCACCGGTGATGCCGTCATGGGTGATGGACCTCAGACCACGGTCAGCGTGATGGTCGAGCCTTGTGGCGCTGTGGTTCCTCCATCGATCGACTGGAGCCTGACCGTTCCGAAGTATCCACCGAACGCCCGGTCGACCTTCACGGTGAAGCCCAGGCCCTCGAGGATCGACCTTGCCTCCGCTTCCTGCTTGCCGATGACGTCGGGGACCGGCACAAGCTGAGGACCCTTGGAGACGACCAGGGTGACCAGACCCCCTTCGAACAGGGTGCCGGTCGCCGGGGACTGGCTGATCACCGATCCCTTGGGCACGGTGTTGCTCCAGCCCTGTTTGGTGGCGTCGACCGTGAGCTTGGCCTCGGTCAGTGCCTTGACGGCCTGGTCGACGGGTTGGCCGGTCCAGTCCGCGAGCTGGATCGGTTGACGGCCCTGGCTGATCACCAGCGCCACCGGCGCGGCCGGCCTGACCGAGGTGTTCGCGGCGGGCGACGACGAGATGACCTGGCCTTGCGGCACGGTCTCGCTGAACGCCTGGGTGACCGCACCGACAGTGAGACGGGAACTGGTCAGCTGTCCCTCCGCGTCGGCCTGCGTGCGTCCGACCAGTTGGGGAACGCCATATCGTTCTGGCCCTTTTGAGACGGTCAGGATGACTGTGGTTCCCCTACGAACCTCGCGCCCGGCTGGTGGGTCGCCGGCGAGGACCACTCCAGCTTTGACGGTCTCGTCGAAAGACCTGACCACCTTGGTGTCGAGGTGGGCCAGGGCCAATGCCTTCTGGGCGACGAGGCTGGTCGAGCCGACGACCTTGGGCACAGCAGTTTTGGCGCCCGGCCCTGCGGCGAAGAAAAGCAGGCCCGCCGCAACTGCGACCAGGACAAGTGCGAGCACCACAACGGGCCAGTTGCGTCCACGCAACCGGGCGATGTGGGGGAGATGCCAGCGACGACCGGGGGGGACCGACCCAGCGCCGTCGGATGACATGGCCGAAGGGACCACCGCGGTGCGGGAAAGCCTGAGCGTCGGGTTCGCGGCGGCGCCGAAGGCGACCGCAGGCTGCCGGTCGAGCTCCGCGGGTGAAAGTGCCTGACGTGCCCGTCGCATCTCATCGAGCATCTCGTTGGCGTCCCGGGGGCGTTTTTCGGGGTCGCGGGCGCTGGCCCGCGCGACCAGCCGATCGAGTCCGGCAGGGACCGTGCTGACCCTGCTCGAGGGCAGCGGCACCTCGCTGTGAACGTGTTGGTAGGCCACGTGGATCGGTGAGTCACCGACGTAGGCCTTCGACCCGGTGAGCATCTCGAAGAGCAGTAGCCCGGCAGCATAGACGTCACTGCGGGCATCGGCGATCCCCCGCTCGACCTGTTCGGGTGAAAGGTAGGCGACGGTGCCGAGAAGGACACCGGTCTGGGCGGTGGAGGTGGTTGTCGCGATCGCCCGCGCCAGGCCGAAGTCGGCGACCTTGACGGTGCCGTCATCGCGCAGGATGACGTTCTCGGGCTTGACGTCGCGATGGATCAGACCGGCGCTGTGTGCTGCCCCGAGAGCCTGCAGAACCGGATCGATGATGTCCAGGGCGGCGCGCGGGGTCAGTGGTCCCTCGGAATGCATCACCTGTCGAAGGGTCAGGCCGTTGACCAGCTCCATGGCCAGGAACACATGGCCGTTGTCCTCGCCCTGGTCGAAGACCGCAACGACATTGGGGTGGCTCAGCTTTGCCGCGGAACGGGCCTCGCGGCGGAACCTCTCGACGAAGGACTCATCCTTGGCAAGGTCGGATCGCATGACCTTGAGCGCCACCTTACGATCGAGGCGTTGGTCCAGAGCGATGTAAACCGATGCCATCCCGCCGTCCGCCAGATGCGCGAGCACGCGATAGCGCCCATCGAGGACATGATCGATGAGCGAGAAGGCAACCGGGGAAGACACATGCCGAGTCTACGGAACTCAGAAGGATATCTTGCGCAGGGCAACCTCAAAAGCATCCAACAGGTCATTCGAGCGCCCGCTGCCGCAGCACGTCCGTCGATGTGATTTGCCCCATGTCCAGACAGTGAGAGTCTTGACCTGTGGCTAATGACAGCATTCCGGATGCACCCGCCGATGACGGACTCGACAACGACGATCTTGAAGCCCTCGTGGGTGAGTGGCTCACCGTCCCGGATATCGGGGAACGGATGGGGCTTCGACTCAGCGACGTCCGCCAGATGATCGAGGACCGGCAGGTTCTCGCGGTGCGGATCGGCCCCCGCAACGTGGTGTCGGTGCCGTCCAAGTTCTTCAACGATGAAGGGCCGTTGCCCGAGCTCCCCGGCACGTTCACCGTGCTCGGTGACAGCCGGATGACCGACGCGCAGATTCTGAGATGGCTGTTCACCCCTGATGACACTCTTCCGGTGCAGGGTGCTCCCATGGATGCGCTACTGGCTGGTTTCAAGACCGAGGTGCGCCGCCGAGCCATGGAAGCGGCCTACTGACCATGGCGTCCAACTGATCGTGAGGCCGGCTTGAAGCATGCCTCGTATGCCGCGATGCTGGCTTTCGTTCTGATCGGGACCCTGCCCCTGCACAGGTACTTCCGCCTCGGCGTCTTTCGGCAGCCCTTGCGCCTGCTCGGGGCGATCGTCCCGGCCGCCGTGCTGTTCGTCGCCTGGGATCTGTCGGCAACCGCGGCTGGACAGTGGCGTTTCGACCCCGCCCAGACGTTCGCCGCTCGGTTCTGGGGACTGCCGCTGGAGGAGTACGCCTTCTTCGTGGTGATCCCTCTGGCCGGGATCCTGACATTCGAAGCAGTGACTGTCGCACGTTCCAGGCGACGCAGGCCATGACCGTCTGTGCCGGATGACCTCCCACACCGCATGACTTCCTACACAGTTGCCGCCACCATCGCCGTGCTGGCGGCGATCCTTACGGACCTTCTCATCCTGAGGACTGCCCTGGTGCGCTCACGGACCTGGTGGACGGCATACGGCATCATCGTGGTCTTCCAGCTGATCACCAATGGCTGGCTGACAGGGCGCGGCATCGTCCGATACAGCGACCACGCCATCCTGGGCTCGGAGCGCATCCTCTTCCTCGGCGATGGCCGTATTGCCTATGCGCCGGTCGAGGACCTGGCATTCGGGTTCGCGCTGGTGCTCATCAGCTGTGCCGCGTGGGTGTGGACCGGTGCGAAGATCCGAGCGACTCGGTGACCCTGGCGCCGGCCGTGCGGGCTGCCACGTGCCCGGCCGTGGCCAGTCGCTGCCAGGGCGGCACGACCAGACGGCGCTCGAACACGTTGAAGTCGTTGTCGATCACCCGATGCAGGATCCGCCGGTAGAGCGTGAACGCCATCTCCAGGCACGGCCGGCTGCGGGAGTCGACCATCTTCAGTCCCGGTTTGGCGACGACATAGAGGCTGACTGCTCGCCGCACCTCGAAGGCGACCAGGGAGCGCACCTGTGGTGAAGGCGCTCCGGTGTGAACGGCCCGGGCGAGCAGGGCCTCGGTGACCCCGAAACGTGCCAGGTCGGCCTGCGGCAGGTACACCCGGCCCCGGGCGTGGTCCTCACTGATGTCGCGGATGAAGTTGGTCAGCTGGAAGGCCTCGCCGAGGGCTGCCGCACGGCCCAGGGCGTCGGGCCCCTCGGCGCCCAGCAGTGGCGCCATCAGCTCTCCGATGACGGCGGCGCTGCCGCGCATATAGCCGCGCAGGTCTTCCCAGGTGGCGTATCGGGAGATCGTCAGATCCATGACCATCGAGTCCAGGAACTCCTGTAGCAGCTCGGGTTCGAGCCCCACAGCGCGCATCGTTTGCCACGTCGCGGTCAGCAAGGGTTGCCCGGGGTCAGGCCGGGTAGGCGATCTCATTGTTGCCATTGCCTGGTCACGCCAGGTGAGCAATGTCGCAGGGTCAGGACTGGTGGGGGCGTCCACGAGCTCGTCGGCCACCCGGGCGAAGGCGTACAGGGCCCATACGTCGGGTCGTCGATCGCGCGGCAGCAGGAGGGTGGCGAGGTAGAAGGTACGACCGTGGGCCGCGTGTATCCGCCGGCAGTGCTCGTACGCCGCGGCGAGATCCGGCGTCACGTCGCTCACCGCCCCGCTGTTGAGTGCGTGGCTGCTCAACGCCACGCCAGGGAGCGATACGCGGGATCGGGGCCGGTCAGTCGTTCGGAGGCAAGGCGTCCGCTGATCAGCACCATGGGCACTCCCACACCGGGCGTGGTGCTTGCGCCGGCGAAGACCACGTTGTCACCCAGCGTGTTCGGGGAGCGGAAGGGCCCCGTCTGTCCGAACGTGTGGGCAGCCGCGAACGGTGTGCCGGCGCCGAGGCCGCGGTGGGCCCAGTCCGCAGGGGTGATCAGCAGCTCGGCTTCAATGGCCTCGCCGAATCCCTGGTAGCCGGCGTTCTCCACGGCGTTGAGCATGTGCTGGCGATAGGGAGCCCGCAGCCGAGCCCAGTCAAGTGGCTGTACATGGTCGAGGTTCGGAACAGGAAACAGGACGTATGCCGCGCTGTTGCCAGCCGGGGCCAGCCCGGGATCGGTGACCGACGGCAACGAGACCAGGAAGGACGGGTCGCGCATCAGCCGTCCGGCATCGAGGTCCTCGAATACCTGGGACCAGGCCCGGCCGAAGTGCATCGTGTGGTGAGCCGCATCGGGCAGCCACTGTGCCTTCACCCCCGCAGCAAGGACGACGCACGATGGTGAGTATTGCGTCCTGGCGGGGCGGCCTGTCATGGAGCGCCCTGGCGACCGGCCGAGTACCTCCAGCGCCGCGGGCCGGTCAAGGGTCATCACCACGGCATCGGGAACCCAGGTACGCCCGTCGAGGCTCTGCAGCTCGACGACCCGGTCGCCGCTCCAGGTCGTCGTCGTGACCTGCGTGTCGTAGACGAACTCGACGCCGGCCTTGCGCGCTGCTGCCTCCATCGCGGTAGGCAGGGCGTTCATCCCGCCGACGGGATAGGACACGCCCTCGACCAGGTCCATATAGGAGATGACCGCATAGATGGCGAGAGCCCGGGCAGGTGAGACACCGGCATACATGGACTGAAAGCTGAAGATCCGCTGCAACCGTTCATCGTGGAAATAGCGGGCGACCGTGGGAGCGAGTCGCGAAAAGGCACCCAGGCCAACGAGCCTGGCCAGCGACGAGTCGACCAGTTCGAGCGGGGAGTCGAAGTTGCGGTCGATGAAGTGGCGCATCTGCAGGCGATACAGCCGGGTCACGAAGTCGACGTATCGCCGGTACCCGTCGGCGTCTGCCGGGCCGGAGAAGGCACGAATGCGTTCGGCCATCGCGTCGGTGTCGCTGGTGACCGACAGGGCGGTGCCGTCAGCAAACCGGGCCCGATAGGCAGGATCGAGCGGCCGCAGGGTGAGCCAGTCCGACAATGACTCACCCAGGGCAGCGAAGCAGTCGGCGAGGAGGTCGGGCATCGTCAGCACGGTCGGCCCGGTGTCGAGCTGGTACGTCCCTCCAGTCGATGCGGGCAGGGACACCCGTGCCGCACTCCCTCCGGGAGCGCTCGCGGCCTCCAGGACGGTCACCCGGCGGCCGGCACCGGCAAGATGCATGGCTGTGGACAGGCCGGCGAGGCCGGCGCCGATAACCACGACATGGTCGGCTGGCGTGGCGTGCGTGGACCGTGCTGTTGGTGGACCGCTCACGTGGAGCGGGCGGTCGAGACGTCGATGAGGGCGTCCAGCGCCTTCCGGCCTTCGTCGGTCAGCCCGGTGGTCTTGTGAAGGGCTGTGCGGGCTGACGTGGTCAGGTCCAGGATCATCTTTTCGACGCGGTCGGGGGCACCGCTGGCGCTGATCGCCTCACGAAGGTCGTCCACGCCGGCCCCTTCCAGGTCCGGCGAACCGAGCAGCTTGTCGAACAGTGCCACGTTTGACGGGCTGGCCTGGTCCAGTGCCAGAGCGACCAGGACCGTGCGTTTGCCTTCACGCAGGTCGTCGCCGGCCGGTTTGCCTGTGTGCGCGGGGTCCCCGAAGACGCCCAGAAGGTCGTCGCGAAGCTGGAAGGCCTCGCCCAGGTCGAGCCCGTACGCCGAGAGCGCGTCCAGGTCGGATGCGCCGACGCCGGCTGCCGCGGCCCCGATGAGCAGGGGGTGCTCGATGGTGTACTTGGCGCTCTTGTACCGAATCACCGTTCGGGCGCGAGCGACTCGCTGGTCAGTGGTCAGCTCGTCCCAGCCGCGGGCGGACTCCAGGACGTCGAGGAACTGCCCGCCCATCAGCTGCGTGCGCATCCGGTCGAAGATCGGGCGGGCGCGAGCCAGCTCGGCCACCGGCAGCCCGGAAGTCGCAAGAAGCTCGTCGCTCCAGATCAGGCACAGGTCCCCGCCCAGGATGGCCCCGGCGACCCCGAAGCGGTCACCGCTTCCGGCCCAGCCGGCTGCCGCATGCTCATCGGCCAGGCGCCGGTGTGCCGCGGGCATCCCACGCCGGGTGTCGCTGTCGTCCATGACGTCGTCATGCAGCAGGGCCGCGGCCTGGAAGAACTCCATCGCGGTGGCGGCGCGGATGACGGCGCCGGTGTCCGGCCCCCCGCCGGCGCGATAGCCCCAGTAGAAGAAGGCCGCCCGGAGTCGCTTTCCACCCTGAAGGAGGGCACCGACCGCCCCCACCAGCGGGGTCAGCTCGTCGCCGATCTCGGACAGCACCTGAGACTGGAAGGAGATTTCGGCGTCGACAGCGCTCTGCACGCGCGCGGGCAGGTCACTGGTCTCCAGTGGATTCGACAAGCAGTCCTCCCGGATGGTGAGTTGTTTGAGCCTACGTGCAGCACGATCGCATCGTCCCGCCGGTCCCGGTTGCCTACGCTCGCCGGTCCCGGTCGCATACTCTGGCCGGTATGGCGCACGGAACCTCATCGACGATGCCGCAGGCCGAGCACCTGACCCGTTCGATTCCGCGGATGCTTGAGCAGGAGGGAACGTCATACAGCTTCGAGTTCTTCCCGCCCAAGGATGACGCGGGTGAGCAGACGCTCTGGGAGGCGATTCGGCACCTTGAGCGGATCCGTCCGACGTTCGTCTCGGTGACCTATGGGGCTGGCGGTTCGACCCGTGAACGCACGGTGCGGGTGACGGACCGGATCGCCCGCGAGACGACGCTGATGCCGATGGCTCACCTGACCTGTGTCGGGTCATCGGTGGCCGAGCTGCGTCAGGTTGTGGGGGAGTATGCCGGTGCTGGGATCCGCAACGTGCTGGCTCTGCGCGGGGACCCGCCCGGTGGCCCCGGAACTCCGTGGACGCCTCACCCCGAGGGCCTTAACCATGCGGACGAGCTGGTCGCGTTGATTCGTTCGCTGGGCAACTTCACAGTTGGCGTGGCCGCGTTCCCCGACGGGCACCCTGAGTCCTCAGGGCTGGACCAGGACGCGGACGTCCTGGTGCGCAAGGCCGATGCCGGGGCCGAGTTCGCAGTCACCCAGTTCGTCTTCGACGCCGACAGCTATGTGCGGCTGCGTGACCGGGTGGCCGCCCGCGGACGCGACCTGCCGATCATCCCCGGGCTGATGCCGGTGACGAGCTTCGCGCAGGTGCGCCGGATGGCCGAGATGTCAGGGACGCCGCTGCCGGCCGTTGTGGTTTCGCGATTCGAGGCGGTGGCCGATGACCCGGACGCGATCCGCGAGGTGGGTGTACAGATCGCCACCGAGCTGGCCCAGCGGTTGTTGGCAGAGGGCGCGCCGGGCCTGCACTTCTACACGATGAACCGCTCGCTGGCCACACTCAAGGTCTACGCCAACCTCGGGGTCTAGGGCTGGCGGGTGCACGTTTGTCGGCTTCACTCACCAGTGCCCTGGGGCAAGCGCTTGGCGGCGCGGTGAGTTTGATCAGGGATCAGGGATCAGGCGACCTCGGCGGGGTGGCCTCTGGTGAGCATCAACAGCTCGTCGTAGGAGGTCGGGAAGACCGCGCGTGGGTGGCCTGCGGCGGCCCATACCTGGCCGTAGCGGCTGAGGGAGACGTCGACGACGGTCTCGATGGGATGGCTGGGGGCTATCGGCGCCACACCTCCGATCGTGAATCCCGTGTGTTCACTCACGAAGTCAGCGTCGGCCAGAGAGATCGCACTGAGCGCCAACAGGTCCGCGAGCCTGAGTGTGTCGACCCGGTGAGCTCCTGAGGCGAGGACCAGCAGCGGCCGGGTTGTGTCGTCGCCGCGATGGGCCCGGAAGACCAGGGAGTTGGTGATCTGGGCGATCTCGATCCCCAGCGCATCGGCAGCCTGCCGCGCAGTGTGGGCGGCGTCGTCCAGGATCGTGATCTGACCGCGGACGCCGAAAGATGCCAGGGCGGCGGCAACCCGACGCACGCAGGGGTCGTCGAGAACGTTCCCGTTCGCATCAGTCATCTGCGCACGGTAGGGCAACAGGGTGCTTGGCCGGAAGATACCGGAACCCGCATCGGGGGATTGACGGGCTGTCGGAGCCGCGGTGTACCTTAGGATTAGTCGAACACATGTTCTAGTTTCTCGTTCGACTGGTACGTCCGGTTCTGCGGCGGGCGCCTCGACCCCGTCCGTCGCAGGCCGGACGGCATCCCTGAATCCAACCTCCCACACACGTCCGAAGGAGCCGACCATGGTGCGTCGTTATGAGGAATCTATCGAGGTCCGGGCAGGTGTCGACGTTGCGGACCCGTCACCCTCGGCCTTCCTGTGGCGCGGTCGGCTCTACATCGTCCGCGACGTGATCGGGCATTGGCGAGAGCGCAGGGCGTGGTGGCGTGAGGCCCTCGACCCCGATGAGGAGGTTGCGGCCCGTGGGCTGGACAGCCTCGAGCACGAGGTATGGCGGGTGGAAGCCAGTCCGGGTCGCCTCGCCGGCACTGGGGTGTACGACCTGGGAATGAACGACCTGGGCATGGACGACGGGCCCGCGCGCAGCTGGCGACTCCTGCGCGTGGCGGACTAGGTGGTGTCTGTCATGACGACTCGTATCGCGACCGCGCCGAGGGCACCCTTGGCCAGCACTGCACTGGACCTGCTCGACCGATCCCGGGCCAGCCTGCTGTCGGCCTGCCACGCCGACACCGTCGCCGAGCGCTACGTCGAGGCTCACCTGGCCGCGTTGCGGGCTGCGGCCGCGTTGTTGGCTGCTCGCAGCAAGCCGAGCCGGAGCTCGCAGCTACGCAGCGTGTGGGAGGTGCTGCCGCAGGTGGCGCCTGAGCTGACCGAGTGGGCGGTGTTCTTCGCTGGATCGGCCAAACGTCGCGCGGCGTTCGAGCGAGGTTCGGCCGGGCCGGGCGCGCGCGAAGCCGATGACCTTCTACGGCAGTCCGAGACTTTCTTCGAGCTGGTTCAGGGGGGACTCGGCCTACCCATGAGCCGGCCGTTGCCTGAGTTCATGGCGGTGGCCAGAGCGACATGAATGATGCCTTTGCCCACCTGCACGTCGCGTCCGGCTTCTCGCTGCGTTACGGCGCATCGACCCCGGCGACGTTGGTGGAACGTGCCTCAGCGCTGGGCCAGCCCGCGCTGGCCCTGACTGACCGCGACGGACTCTATGGCGCGGTGCGTTTCGTGCAGGCCTGTGACGAGGCCCGCATCGCCCCGGTGCTTGGGGTGGATCTGGCTGTGGGGCAGAGAGCGAATCTGGCTGCGGGGCGGAGACAAGTCAATACTGTTGCAGGGCAAGGGAACCGGGTGAGTCGTGTCAATCCTGTTCGGGGGGGTGCCGAGGTCGATCCCCGGTACCCGCGGGTCACGGTGCTGGCACGCGGGCAGGGCGCGGGCGTCGAACCTGGCGTTGGTTGGGGCAGGTTGTGTCGTCTGGTGACCCAGACTCACCTCAGTGGTGAACGCGGGGCTCCGGTCAGCAGCTCAGAGCTCATCGCCGAGCATGCAGTCGACCCGCGGACCGGAGCGCTGGCTCTGGTGGTCCTGCTCGGGCCGGGCTCTGACGTGGGCCAGGCCCTGCTGGCGCGTCGTCCTGACCTGGCACGCATGCTGTTGCGCCAGTGGGTCGACCTGCTGCCGCGAGGTGGCGTGGTCATCGAGGTGGTGTGTCACGGCGGGCCGGAGGGCACCCCGGCCAGCCTCGGGCATGCCGCCCGGCTGCTGGGTCTGGCCACGGAGGCCGGGTTGCCGACAGTGCTCACCGCAGCGGCCCGCCATGTCGATCCTGGCGGGGCCGTGACCGTCGACGTCCTTGATGCTGCCCGTCGCCTCGTGCCGCTGGACACGCGTCATCTCGACCGGGTCACCACGGCGGGTCATCTCAGCTCATCGGCCCAGATGTATGCCGTGGCCTGCGACGTCGCCCGGGCCGCAGGCGCCGGGGTCAGCGGAGGCGGCAGCGGTGAACATAGCCGAGCCCGTCAGCTGATGGCCGACACCGTGGCCCTGGCGCAGTCGTGTGCGCTGGACTCGCGCACCGACATCGGCATCGGTTCGGTGCACCTGCCCGAGCCGTCGACGCTCGGGATCGCCGCCGGCGAGAGCCCTCAGGAGATTCTGGCTGCTCGCTGCCGAGGGGCCATCGCCATGAGATACGGGGGAGCGGCCGACGCCGAGCTGTCAGCGGTGGCATCGCGGCTCGAGGACGAGCTTCGCGTCATCGCCAAGCTTGGCTATCCGACCTACTTCATGACGGTGGCTGCGGTGTGCGACCTGATCCGCGATCTCGGGGTGCGGGTGGCGGCACGAGGGTCGGGCGCAGGCAGCCTGGTCAACTACCTGCTCGGTATCAGCGGGGTCGAGCCGTTGCGTTATGGCCTTCTCATGGAGCGGTTCTGCTCGCCTCTGCGCGCCCAGCTTCCCGACATCGACATCGACGTGGAGTCAGCCCGGAGGACCGAGATCTACGAGCACGTCCTGGAACGCTTCGGCGGGGACCGGGTCACCTGCGTATCGATGATGGACACCTACCGGGCGCGTCACGCGATCAGGGACGTGGGCGCCGCGCTCGGGTTGCCGCCGGGCGAGATCGACGTCATCGCCAAGTCGTTTCCGCACATTCGGGCCCGCGATGTCCGGGGCGCTCTGGCCGAGCTGCCCGAGCTGCGCGCCAGCGGCCTGACTGCTCCTCGCCTGCGTGTTCTCTTCGACCTCGTGGAGCGACTCGACGGTCTGCCCCGTCACATCGCGGTGCATCCCTGCGGCGTGATCCTGTCCAACAAGGACCTGCTCGACCGCACTCCGGTCGAGGCCAGCTGGCTGGGGTTCCCGATGAGCCAGTTCGACAAGGACGATGTCGAGACCCTGGGCCTGCTCAAGCTCGACATCCTCGGTATCCGCATGCAGTCCGCGATGGCACACGCTGTCGATGAGGTGGCTCGGGTCGATGGCATCAGTATCGACCTCGACGACCGGGCGCAGGTCACTCTCGAGGATGACCGGGCGTTTCGGCTGATTCGGTCCACGCACACGCTGGGCTGTTTCCAGATCGAGAGTCCTGGTCAGCGCGAGCTGATCGGCAAGTTCGGGCCGGAGACCTTCGAGGACCTCATTATCGACATCTCGTTGTTTCGTCCCGGCCCGGTCAAGTCCGACATGATCACCCCGTTCCTGTTGGCACGTCAGCACTGGCGCTCGCCGGAGTACCTCCACCCCAGCCTTGAACCAGCGCTGAAGGAGACCCAGGGCGTCGTGGTCTTCCACGAACAGGTGCTCAAGATCGTTGCCGAGACCACCGGCGTCACCCTGGCCCAGGCCGACGAGGTACGCAGGGCCCTTGGGTCCCCTCAAGGCCAGCTGGACGTCGAAGCCTGGTGGCGACCTGCCGCGGCGGCCAGAGGCTATGAGCCTGCCGCGGTCGACCGGATCTGGGAGGTTCTCAAGGCTTTCGCATCCTTCGGGTTCTGCAAGGCTCACGCGGCAGCCTTCGCGTTGCCCACCTACCAGTCGGCGTGGCTCAAAGCTCATCATCCGGCGGCTTTCCTGTCCGGAGTGCTCACCCACGACCCGGGCATGTACCCCAAACGGCTGCTCCTGGACGACGCGCGCCACCTGGGCATCACGATCCTGGGGCTGGACGTCAACGCCTCGGGTGAGAGCTACCGGGTGGAACGGGTCGCGCCGTGGGCGCAGGGAGACTACGACGGTGGCGTGTTCGTCAGCGGTGTGACTGACAGCGGTGTGACTGACGCTGTCTCCGTTGAACAACAGCTGGTCGCCGACCTTCCCGATGGGCGGGCTTATGGCATCC
>Ga0209540_10001831_pt1 | contig 15545 bp, 18 predicted proteins | sample BarGraIncu01121A_FD_184501 | JGI IMG/M metagenome (GOLD analysis project Ga0209540, IMG submission 184501) | Arctic peat soil microbial communities from Barrow, Alaska - Barrow Graham LP Incubations 011-21A (SPAdes) (version 2) | ecosystem: Environmental > Terrestrial > Soil > Wetlands > Peat... | reverse complement strand
CTCAACGCCCGCTTTCCCCACCGACGGAAATCGCCAGATTTCCGTCGGCTACTACCAGCCGCGAGTCTCGAGCAGCTGGCTCTCGTCGAGCCCGGCGGTCGAGATCGAGACCATCGCCTCGCCCAAGCCCTGCGAGACGCGCGCGAGCACCTCGGGATCCTGGAAGTGCGTGGTCGCCTCGACGATCGCCTTGGCGCGAGGAGCTGGATCGTCCGATTTGAAGATGCCCGAGCCGACGAAAACGCCGTCGGCGCCTAGTTGCATACAGAGCGAGGCGTCGGCGGGGGTGGCGATGCCGCCGGCGGTAAAGGTGACGACCGGGAGCTTGCCGTTCTCGGCCACCCACTTGACCAGCTCGACCGGGGCGCCCAGGTTCTTGGCCTCGGCGTAAAGCTCTTCTTCGCGCAGTGACCCGAGGCGGCGGATGCCGCCGTAGACGGCGCGCATGTGGCGGACGGCATTGACGATGTCGCCGGTGCCGGCCTCGCCCTTGGTGCGGATCATGGCCGCGCCCTCGGCTATACGACGGAGCGCCTCGCCCAGGTTGCGCGCTCCACAGACGAAGGGGATCGTGAAGACCCACTTGTCGATGTGGTGCTCCTCGTCGGCCGGGGTCAGCACCTCGGACTCGTCGATGTAGTCCACCTCGAGCGCCTGCAAGATCTGCGCCTCGGCGAAGTGGCCGATGCGAGCCTTGGCCATCACCGGGATCGTCACGGCCGCCTGAATCTCACGGATCTTGGTCGGGTCGGCCATCCGCGCGACTCCGCCCTGGGCGCGGATGTCAGCCGGCACGCGCTCCAGCGCCATGACCGCGCAGGCGCCCGCGTCCTCGGCGATCTTCGCCTGCTCGGCCGTTGTGACGTCCATGATTACCCCGCCCTTGAGCATTTCGGCGAGGCCGCTCTTGACGCGCATGGTTCCGATTTCGCTCATCGCCCTCGATTCTACCCGTGGGATTAATGCGGGCGCTGATTACGACCGATCATTGCCGTCGCATCTTGCAACCGTTCGAACAGACCGGAGACCGGAATGAAGAAGGCCAGCGCCTGGCTCCTCGTCATTGGTTGGATCTCTGCCGTGCTCGGCGGCTTGGTCGGCATCTTCATCGGTGCCCACATCGCCTCAGCCAAGGCAACGACCGGACACGGGGAGCGGGCCTTCAGGTACGACGATTATTCGAGGAAGCAGGGCATCCCGATGGTCGTCGTCGGCTTGATGGTCTTCGCGCTCGGCGTCTGGCTCAGAACAAGAGGATCGAGCTAACCGAACAGGATCTCTCCAAGGAGCGCCTGGCTCCGAGCTGATACGGCCACAAGATCGGCCAAGAATGAATCAAGCTCCCGGGAGGGGGAGCCCCGGGAGCTTGAATCGAACAAAGGGAGAGCGGGCTTGCCGGAAGGACTAACGTCCTCCTCGCGTTCCCGTTCCCCATAGGGCACTGCCGCATTCGTGCACCGCTAGCTGCTCCTTCTACCGCGTGTTTGCGGTACCGCAGACTTGCCATCAGCCCGAGACCCTCTGTGTAACGCCTTGAAGGGACGCGGGCACAATTGACCGTAGTCCAGCTCCGAAGAACACGCATTCCCCCGAACGAGGGAACTCGCGCGGATTCACCCAAACGAGGGATCCAGCCAATTCGCAAATTCCCTGGATAGGCAGAAGAAAACGCTTCCAGCCGGCCATTGACGAATACTCAAGCACGGCCGGGCCGGCGGCGATAGGCTGACGACGGCGGGGCCCGTAGCTCAGTTGGTTAGAGCAGCGGACTCATAATCCGACGGTCGAAGGTTCGAATCCTTCCGGGCCCATTCGCTTTAGCAGGGGATTTGCGAAAAGGCGACTCGTGTAAACGGCGCCGCGGACACCGTGGTAGTACGTAGGGCTAAGGGCAGACGTCATCACGAACGCGAACGAGCCGTCCTGAGGCAGCTGGTTACCCTGTCAAATCTGGTTTGGCTCGCATCCTGGTGGAAGCTCTCACCGACAGTCTCGACCAGGTCGCTAGCGTGGACGGTTATGGCGTCGGCTACGTGCGGCGTTGTGCCGCCGGAGAGGCGCGAGAAGAATCCCACCGGTCTAGCCTACGCCCGAATCCGCGACCCTCCCAGAGCTGACCGGCGATCATCGAGCCGAACTGATGGCGAGCCGCCGCTAGACGCTTCCGCGCAACCCCGGGGGCGGCTTGGGATCGGGCCTAGGCTCAGGCCCCGGAAGCGGTGGAGTGATCCTTCTCATTCCAGGGAACTCCTCTCTGTGCTCGGGTGAGCCGACGGTTGACTGTCCTCAACCGTACGAATTGCCGTAGAGGATCATTCAGCGCATCAATCCTCCTCCATTATTCGTATCTTCTCAAGCCCTGGGTGTGTCTCCGAGACGCCCACGGGGGTCAGACGTGCTCCGGTGGTGCTCCCCTCCGGCCTAGCTCCGCTCCAATTCGCTCGGCGCTGATCGATTGCCGCTGCGCGCCAGTTGTCTCGGCGCTGATCGAACTATCCGTGCCCGAGCCCGTCCCTTACGGCCTCGGCGCACAGGTCTGCGGGTTTCCGACTCCGGGTGACCGATCAAATACGATTAGTAAATGCAGCGGAAATCGCCACAGGTCGTCGTCCTTGCCGTCCTCGTACTCGTGTTCACAGCCGCTTGCGGCGGAAGCTCCGGTACGAAGAGCGCGGCTACAAAGTCGACATCAACTCCTTCAGTGCTTCCCTTCAAGGCGACCTTCTTCGCTCCCACTCACCACCCGGTCGTCAAGAAGAACTGGCCGATCACGGTCACCGTCACCAACCTCTCCGGAAAGTCGATCGCGGCGACGCTACGGATGAACGTACTCCTTGGTGGCGCGCGCGTCGGCCGGATCGATAACGGCAAGATCTACCACTTTGTAGGCCGCTACCACGAGATCATCACCTGGCCCCAGAAGTCAGTCGGCTATCCGCTGACGTTGCAGGCGGTGGTCAAGGCGAAGGGAAAGACGAACAAGCTTCTCTGGGCCGTCTCGGTCATGAACAAGTGAAGCGCCGGCACCGAGATTCGCTCACTTCCCGACAGCCGTCGTGAGACAATCACATCGATCGGCTAGCCAATCGACCGTGCTGGCAGTCGGGGCTTCGAAAACAACCCCGTAGGCCAACCGAACGATTCGACGAGGACACGTGAGCGCGAACAACGGACATGGTGTAGCGGTCGTCATCGAGCACGTTCGCAAGAGCTTCGAGGGCGGGCTCATTCGCTCGCTCGAGGACGTGACCCTGCACATCGAGCCGGGCGAGTTCGTCTCGCTCATGGGCCCCTCCGGCAGCGGGAAGAGCACGCTACTCAACCTGATCGGCGCGCTCGACAAGCCCGATTCGGGCTCGATCAGCGTCGGCGCGCACCAGATCGAGAACCTGCGCAACCCCTCCGAGTACCGAGCTGGAGTCGTCGGCTTCGTCTTTCAGCTCTCCAATCTCATTCCGACTTTGAGCGCGCTGGAGAACGTTCAGCTGCCGATGCTCGGACGTCATCACTCGCGCAAGGAGCGAGAGGCCCTCGCGCGGGAACTGCTCAAGGAGGTCGGGCTATCGCATCGCCTGGACGCCAACCCCGGGACGCTCTCCGGCGGCGAGCGCCAGCGGGTAGCGATCGCGCGCGCGCTGGCAAACCGGCCCTGCCTCCTGCTTGCCGACGAGCCCACCGGGGCGCTCGACTCGGTCACCGGCGAACGCATCATGCTGCTCTTGAAGCGATTGCGCGAGCAGCATCAAATGACCACGCTCGTCGTCACGAACGACGTCGTCGTCGCCGCCACGGCCGACCGCGCCTACCGCATGCGCGACGGACGCGTGGAGCCACTCGACCAACCGCCTACTCTCGACGCAAAGCCTCAACCGGAGCAAGCCTGATCGCGCGCAGGACCGGGTAGATAGCGCCAAAAAGCCCGACCCCGAGCGAGAAGGCAAGCCCCCAGGCGAAAACACCGGCCGTGAAGTCCGGCTTGACGAAGGTCGAGATCAGGCCGTAGCTCGTGAAGAGACGTGCCGCCAGCACCCCGACTCCCAGCCCGATGCCCAGAGCGAGCAGGCAGATGCCGATTGCTTCGCTCACGATCAGCGCGGCGATGCGATAGGCCGGCCAGCCGATTGCCCGCAGAATGCCGATCTCGCGCGTGCGCTCAGAGACCGACATCGCCATCGTGTTCATGACGCCGATTCCGCCGACGATCAGCGCCAGCAGCGAGAAGATCCAGCCGGCGCTGACCAGGAGCCGGCTCTGGGTATCGACCTTGACGGCCTGGCCCGGCTCGGCCACCGGCAATATTCCCGGAACAGTGCTTGCGATCTCCCTGGCCACCTCGCTCGACGGCCGCCCGGGTGTCACAGTGATCGCGATGGTCGTCACCTCGCCCGGGTGGTTGCTCAGCTTCTGCAGCGCGGAGAGCTGCATCACCGCTCCGCCGTCCTCCGACGGGTCGCCCGTGTGGTAGACGCCGACGATGCGGAAGCTGCGCGTGATCGAGCGGAAGTCAGGCGCCCCGCTAAAGCCTTTGATTCTCAGCCTGCTGCCGACCGTCGCATGTAGGGATCTGAGCGCACCGTCGCCGACGACGATCTGGTTTTGCCCGGGGCGCTCTCCGCGCACGAGCACGAGCCGCTTCCAGGGGAACTGGCCGGGCTGCATTCCGAGGATGAGGAAGGAGGTCTGCTTGCCAACCGTGGTGACGTATAGCTCGATACCCGCCACCTCCTGTACGCCCGGCTCTCTCTCGATCCGAGGCTCCAGCGACTGCGGTAAGAGCGATTTGGTCAGATCGGTCGTGCCCGACTGGAAGAGCCCAAAATCGGCGCGGCCCAGATGAATGAGCTGATTGGCGGTGTTGGCTACTCCGTTCGTGATCGAGAGCAACGCCACTATCAGGCCGACCCCGATCGATACCCCGGCCGCGGTGAGAGCCGTGCGCATCGGGCGACGAAGCAGATTCTTCCGGATCAGCGTCGCCCAGGTCACACAAGGAATACTTCCCCTTTGGCGGCCTTCTCGCAAACTGGCCCAGACGGCGCACGTGACGCTCGAGCGCGCGATCGCCGGTGGGCGTGCCCGCAGGCGCGGTCGAGAATCGGCCGCGTCGCGCGACCAGGATGCCGGAGGGTCTCGCTCGAAGAGGCGCTAGATCAGGCCGCAGGCGCGAGCAGTGTTCGGCCAGGGATAGAAGCCCCGTCCGCTCTTGTAGGCACGTTCCGCCACCCACATCTGTTCGCTCGGGCTCCAGTGATCGGCCGTTCCTTTGAGGCGAAGTAGATATCGACCGTAGGAGCGCTGGAAGGAAAGATCCATCTGCAGACCGCCGTAGTAACCGTTACCGGTGTGAGCGTTCCAGGCGGCTTCGCCGCGATGAATGCACAGCCATTGAGACTTGTGAGACACGCTCCCTACCAACCGCCGTACATGAGTGGCCCGCGTCTGCCAGAGCCTGAGAACCCAGCCACGATACTTCGCGCTGGACACCTTGCGAGCGCTGTGGCTCGCGGGCGTCCTTGAAACGCCCATGACGTTTTGCCAGTGCCAGGTCGTGTGCCTCAACTGCCGTATTACCCGGAACTCGGACGTTCGTTTGTTGGTGGCGCCGGCCAGTGCCGGAGCAAGTAAGACGGCGATCACGAGCGCGGAAACAAGAACGCGCAAAGCGCTTCTTCGAATCACGAACAACTACTCCTTACGCGACAACGATGACCGATGACGCCCGGGAGAATTCAGTCGGGCCGCCTCGGCCTGACGTCACCGAAGCGACATCAGCTCCGTAAGGCTAGCAAAAGTATGTGTTGCGCAAGCAGCCCATAGCGAACATGTACTACGAGCTACATATGACAAACTTCAGGCAAGAAACGCCGAAAAAGAGCGGCTCAGCCGGATACACGCGATTACTCCTATCGAGCGATGCGCCGTTCCCCCAGCCTGACGACACTAGAAGTAGCCCCTACCCTGCGGACTCATGCAACTGCGATTAGGCGACACGATCCATACAGAACGTCTGGCTTCTTTCCTGGAAAGCCTGGGCCAGGCCACGATCGTCTCTGGTCCCAACGAGATCGAGCTCCTCGCCCCCGACACCGGCAAGGCCGGTGACATGGCGCGGCGAGAGATCGCCATCTACCTGCGCGTCTGGAGCGTTTTGTATCCCGATGCCGAGGTCTCGGTGGTCGGCGAAGGCGCCGGCGAATTGGCCGAGGCGCAAGCCGTAAGCGCGAGCTAGCCGCGCACGCCGTGTCGCCGTCGAGTTTTCTCCGTCACTATCCAAAGCCTCGTTTCCCAGCGTAGGACTAGCCTCGGGTAGGCGTCTGACCGCTCGAACGTGGATGCGCATCGCCTTGAAAGCTCGCCGCCAGGATCATCGAGCCGACGGCCGCTGAAGGGGCCTACTCACGCCCTCCTCGATTTGGGCATAAAAAATGCGCCGAGCCGGTGACGCTTTCGTCCCCTCTTCCTAAGAACCTCGGTCTCGCCGTTTCCGGCGCTTCCGCTGCCCCTTGGATGAGGCTCAACCTACTTGCGTTCCGTGCTCGACGCTCGATGATCTTCCCACGCTCGTTCGTCAACTTCAATACGGGAAAATACGTATTTCGCATCTCTTCGCCGAGTGAGGGGGCTCCCAACCCGAACAGGCTCGCTCAAGCCGATCGGCGCGGCTCCCAGAACTCGTTCCGAACGCGATTGGTCGCAGCCCCGATGGCTCTCCGTCAGGGCTCACGACGAGATCGAGATCGATAAATCCAGCGCTCGCCGACGGCAGAGAGGCTCTGCCCCCACACCTGGGCGACGGCGGAAAAGCCCGCTAGCGGCGCGCCGTTAGTGCTTGTGCCGGTGTCCGCCGCCGTGCCCGGCCATGCCGAGCAGGAAGACGACGAGCACCAGCACCGCCCACCAGGCGATGCTCAGAGTGCCGCTGTGCCAGCTGAGGACATCCCACATAGCCTGGAGCCTAACGGCCGGCGAGGCGTTTTTCTACCGCTTGCTCGCCTCGTCCAGGACCCAGACGGTTGGTGCTGAGACGACACCGGCTTTCTGCATCGTCTCGCGAAGGCTGTCGCTGTCGAAGAACTCTTGCGCCCGATCGTAGTCGTCAACCTGGAAGACCAAGACGACGTTGCGAGAATCCGAAGCGTCGCGGTAGACGCCATCGTCTTTTATTCCATAGCTTTCACGCGCAGCGCCGTGCTCGTCGTAGTACGGCTTCCAGGCGTCGAAATCTTTGACAGTGTGGCGTACGACGATAGTTGACATCTCGGCCTCCGCATAGAGTCGTTTAGGAAACGGGCCTCCTATCTTCCACGGCGCTCGGTTCTCAAACAACGCCCGAACATAGGAACGGACTCAACCGAGCCTGAGCACGACCAGCGCGATCGCCAGCGCGACGACCGCAGCGCTGAGGGCTCGCAGCGCCGCCTCGGGAACGGCTATCAGCGTACGCTCGTCAATCGCTTCTACGCTGCCGTCGCTGTAGAGAAGCGAGCCGGAGATCTCGCTCACGCGGCGGCGTACCACGCGCACCTGAGTCGAAAGCCGGCGCTGGGCCGCGGAAAGGAGGGCGGCGAAGAGCGCTGCCAGAAGCGCCTCGGCGCGCAGCGTTCCACTGGCACCGACGTAGGCGGTGAGCACGGGAAAAGCACCCCAGGCGAGCGCAAACCAGAGATCACCGTGGAAGCGACCGCCGGCCAGTTCGAGCGTGTAGGCGACGGCGATGAAGGCGCCGAAGGCGACGAAGGGCACCAACCAGAGCGTCCAGGCAATTGCCGCGCCCACCCCGATCGCCGTCGCGGCGCCGATCGACACGATCGCAACCGCGATCAACACACGGGCCGGTACTCGCGTTGCCAGCGGCCGCCCGTTCAGCTCGTCGAGCGCGTGAGCGCCCACGCCCATGGCCAGGAAAAAGGCCAGTAGACCCCAGACGAGCCGATGTGTCTGTAGTCCAGGAGCGAGCGAGGCGCCGATGGCCACATAGGAGAGATGCCAGAGCGTGTACGGCGGATGCAGAAGCGTCACGTAGTCTCGCCAGCCGCCCGAATCGAGCGCGTAGAAGGCCGGGCGGGAGCTGACCGTCATCTCCGCCGCCCCCAAATGACGATCCCGCCACCGAGCGAGAGCCTTTGGTAGCGCAGCTCTTCGATCCCGGCTGCGAGCCAGCAGTCGAGTATTCGTTCCAACCCGCCGTTCGAATAAAGCGCGCGGATGCTCGGACCAAGGAAGCGTCCCACCTCTTTCCAGCCGTCCGAGACCAACGCTCCGGCTACGGGAAGGCCCAACCGCACATACAGCTCCCAGGCGGCGCGGGGAAGCGGGCGCGGAGGAACGCCGAACTCGAGCGACGCAACGACGCCGCCCGGACGAACGACCCGTGCCAGCTCTCGCATCGTCGCTGCCGGATCGGCGACGTATCGGAGTAAATAGGTGAAGCTGAGCGCGGCGAAGGAGCCGTCTGCAAAGGGCAGATTCTCGGCTCGACCTTCGAGCAACTCGATTCGATCGCCGAGACCGGCCCATTCGATCCTCTCGCGCGCGTGCGCGAGCATTTCGGGACTCTGATCGAGCCCGACGACGTGTGCCCCGCTGCGCCTGGCTATCTCGATCGCTACGGCAGCCGTGCCCGTCGCCACGTCGAGCACCGTATCGCCGGGGCCGGCCTCGATGCGCGAGACGAGAAAGCGGCGCCAACGAGGGTCCTGGCCAAACGAGAGCAGGCTCGCGTAGCGATCGTAGGTCGGCGCTATCGGCGCGAAGAGAGCCTTCGCTAGCTCGGTCGGCGGCACCCCATCCACCGGCCCAGTCTACCCCGGGTTCGCGCGATGCGAACCCGCGACTTTAGCCTGACCTTAACGTCAGCTGGTTCGCGCTTAACCCGGCGATCGCAATTATGGAGTCATGAACGGAAACCAAGGCCTGTTTGGCCAGATGATGAGGCACGGCATCTTCGGCGACTCGTCACGCATGCACGATGCGGGAACGAGCTCGGTCGAGTGGGCGATTCTCGGGATCGTTATCGCGATCCTGGTCGTCGTCGGCTTGCTGCTTGTCGATCACTGCCGGTACCGGCGCCTTCACCGTCGGCACGGTTGGGATCATCACGGCGTGCCCGACGAGCCGTCGGCGATCGCACGCACGCGTTACGCGCGCGGCGAGCTGACGCGAGAGGAGTACCTGCAGTTGCTGGGCGATCTCGGCGCTCCGCCGGGAGAGAAAGAGACCACGCCCGAAAACGCGGTAGCGGAGACCAAGCCACGACGCCGGCGCGGCCGCCGGCCAAAAGCAAGCTAGGGAGCTAGCGGGAGAAAACGGCATCGGGTTCCATGCGCGGCGTATGGGGCCCGGTGCCGATTTCTCATCGAGTTCTACGCGACGACTTGCCCGAGCTCTCAGGCCGCCAGCGAGTGCTCGGGCCGAAGCGCGGGCGCGAACAGATCGCCCCGCCGTTCGACGCGCTCCAACACCTCGCCGGAGAGGAAGACGAGGTCGTCCGGCCGGCGGCAGCTCTCCACCTCGTGCCAGCTGACCGGCGCCGAGACCGTCGGCCGCTCGCGTGCGCGGAGCGAATAGACGGCAATCGTCGTCTTGGCGGCGTTGTTCTGGCTCCAGTCAACGAGAACCTTGCCCTCGCGCCGGGCCTTCCTCATGTTCGACACAACCAATTGCGGATGCTCACGCTCGAGCCGCTCGGCCAGTCGCCTCGCGTACTGGTGGACGTCCTTCCACGGCCGTTCGGGGCGCAGAGGCACGTAGAGCTGCAAGCCCTTCGAGCCGCTCGTCTTGGCAAGCGCGGACAGTCCGTCGGCATCGAGAGCCTGACGGATGAGCTCGGCTACGCGGCAGCACTCGACGATCGTCGCCGGCGCACCGGGATCGAGGTCGAAGACCATCAGGTCGGGCGGCGCGGGCCTGTGCCCGGCGTCCAGTCGCCACATCGGTGCGTGCAGCTCGAGCGCAGCCAAATTTGCCAACCAGGCGAGCGTCGCCAAGTCGTCGGCGAGCACGTATTCGACCTGATCGCGGTTCTTGCTCGAGCCCGGAGAGGCAAGCTTCACCGTCCGCACCCAGGAGGGAGCGCCGGCCGGCACGTTCTTCGCGTAGAAGAACTCACTACCTACGCCATGTGGATAGCGCTTCAACGTCAGCGGTCTGTTTTTCAGGTGCGGTAGGAGCACGGGAGCGATTCGGCTGTAGTAGTCGATCACCTCTCCTTTGGTGAAGCCACTCGCCGGATAGAGCACCTTGTCGAGGTTGGAGACCCGTAGCCGGTGTCTTCCGACTCGAACGCTGACAGGCTCAGAGCTCACGTCTGACTTCTCGCGGCCGTTTGTCCGAGCGAAGTCCGCGCCAGACGGGCTGGCGCAGGCGACCCCCTGCCGTCCACTCGCCGAAGCGAACCTCTCCTACCAGGCGCGGCTCCACCCAGCGCACGTCGCGAGCCTCGGTGCGCGACAGCTCCGCCACGAAAGGCGACTCCGGGCGCTCGAGCGACGTCATCCTTACCAGCAGGTCGTCGAGGGCGTCCTCGCTAAAGCCCGTTCCGACCCGTCCCGCGTAGACGAGGTTACGGCCCTCGTAGAAGCCGACAAGGAGCGAGCCGATGCGGCGCGCGCGGCGTCCGGCGCCGGGACGCCAACCGCCGATCACCACCTCCTGAACGTGTCCGTGCTTGATCTTCAGCCAGTCGCCCGAACGGCGCCCGGGAAGGTAACGGGAATCGAGGCGCTTGCAGACCACTCCTTCCAGACCCTGCTCGAGCGAGGCGCGCAGGAGCTCGGCGCCGTCCTTCTCGAAGTAGGGCGGCGCGTGCCAGTTGGTCCCGGCGAGCCCGAGCGACGCCAGCAGGCCTCGCCTTTCCCGGTAGGGCGCGTCGAGCAGCTCGGCGCCGTCGAGGTAGAGCAGGTCGAACGCGACGAAGGCGACCGGGTGCTCGAGCGCCAGATTGCGAGCCCTCTCGGCACTGGTCACGTTCATGCGCGCCTGCAGGACGCCGAAGCTCGGCAGTCCGCGCTCGTCGAGCGCCACGATCTCGCCGTCGAGGATCGCGTCGCTCCCGTGCAGCGCCGCGCGCAGGAGCTGCAGCTCGGGATAGGCCGAGGTCACGACGCGGCCGCTGCGCGAGCGAACGCTGAGCCGGTCGCCTTCCACGTAAACGAGAGCTCGAACGCCGTCCCATTTGAACTCGAAGGCCCAGCCGCGCTCGTCGCTGGGGAGACTCTTGCTCGCCCGCGCCAGCATCGGCGCCAGCCGAGGAAGATGCGTCGATCGCCGTCGCGTCTCGGTCGCGGCCATCGCGCTGCCTCAGGCCGACTTGCGCCGCGCCGGGCGCTTGGCGGCCGACTTGCGGGCGCCCGCGCCGCTTCCGTTCCCGGCTCGCTGCCGGCGCGCGGCCTCAACACTCTTCTCGAGCGCCGCCATCAGGTCGACGACGACACCCCTCTCCTCGGCGGCCGGTGGCGTAACCAGCTCGCGGCCTTCGACCTTGGCGTCGATCAGCGACTTCAGCGCCTCCCGATAGGCGTCGGTGTAGAGCTCGGGCTCGAAGTCGCCTGTCAGCGCATCGATCAGCGAGCTCGCCATCTCCAGCTCCTGAGGCCGTAGCTCGGCCTCCTGATCCAGGAACTCGAAGGCGACCTTCCGGATCTCGTCGGGCCAGAGCATCGTCTCCAGCACCAGCACGCCGTCACGCACCCGTAGCGTCGCCAGCGACTCGCGCTGGCGCAAGGCGATCTTCACCAGACCCACCCGGCCCGAGCGCTCGAGTGCATCGCAGAGGAGCCGGTAGGCCTTGGTCGCGGGCTCGTCGGGCTCCAGGTAGTAACTGCGAGCGAAGTAGATCGGATCGACCTGCTCGAGTGGTACGAACTGGAGCACGTCGATGATGCGCGAGCTGGTGAGCGGGAGCTCCGCGAAATCCTCGTCGGTGAGAATGACCACCTCGCCGCTCGGGAGCTCGTAGCCCTTGGCGATATCGGAGTAGGAGACCTCCTCGCCGTCGATCGAACAGACGCGGCGAATGCGAACGCGCCCGCCGTCCGAGGCGTGAACCTGGTGGAAGGAGACGTCTTTCTCCTCCGTCGCCGCATAGAGCTTGACCGGGATCGTGACAAGCCCGAAAGAGATGGCGCCGTTCCAGATACTCCTCATCTTTCCCTCCCTGTTTGGCAGAGGACTTTTGCCCCGCTTCCGGCGCCGGGAAACTCGCGCCCCACCCCACCTCGGTGCGGCTAGTAGGCGAAGACGAGACCGATCGCGTAAGTGAGGCCGCCGACGATCACTCCGGCCAGCGTCATCTCAAGCCCGGAGGCCCACCAGCTCCTGAGCGTGAAGAGCGACTTGGCGGCGCCGACCGCGACGTTCTCGGTCCTGTGAGAGAATCTTTCCACCGTGCGACGTCTCTGATTCCTACCCGTCTCAGTGCCCCTTTCCCACTCTGGAGGATCAGATGTCTACTCGTACCGATTCAAATCCGCACGACCTGAGCGGGCGCAGCGCGCTCGTCACCGGTGCAAACATGGGAATCGGGGCGGCCACGGCCGTCTCGCTTGCGCGCCGCGGCGCCGCCGTTCTCGTCGCCTATCTGTCGATGAACGACCCCGAGGACGATTCGACCTTCCCGCCCGCCTACCGAAGTGCCCGCTCGCGCGACGGTTCGCAGGTTGTCGAGGCGATCCGGCGCGAGGGTGGCCGCGCCGAGGCGCTGGAGGCCGACCTCAGCGACGAGCGAGCGCCGTCGCGGCTGTTCGAGCACGCCGAGCGAGAGCTCGGGCCGGTCGAGATCCTGGTTTTGAACGCGACCGGCTGGCAGTGTCCCGACAGCTTTTCGGGCGGGCGCGAAGACCAGGTTGGCCGGCCGCTCCGTCCCGTCACGACCGGCGTTTTCGATGCCCAGCTCGCCGTCGATGCCCGCGCGTCGGCTCTGCTGATCGCCGAATTCGCCCGCCGCCACGCGGAACGCCGTGCCCGCTGGGGCCGGATCGTCTCGCTCACCTCGGGTGGGCGCGACGGCTTCCCGGGAGAGGTCTCCTACGGCGCAGCCAAGGCCGCGCTCGAGAGCCTCACCCTCTCGGCCGCTTGGGAGCTCGGCGAGCAGGGAGTGACCGCCAACCTCGTTCATCCGCCGCACACGGACTCGGGCTGGTTCACGCCCGAGGTCGAGCGCGAAGCAATAGCTGCCAGTCCGCTTCGCCACTACGCGCAGCCGGAAGACGTGGCCGAGGTGATCGCTTACCTCTGCTCGCCGGCGGCCGGCTTCATTACCGCGAACCGAATTCAGATGCGTTGAGGGAGGAACGCTTCAACTCTGTTCCAAGCACTTCTTTCCTCGCCCTCCTCCGAGCCACCCGCCCGCGGGGTCGTTCGACAGTACCGACCCGGAGAGTGAAAGGACAATCCTCGCTGTGCCGATTTCGTGGCGAGTCGCAAACGCTCGGCCGGACCGGCCGAGCTCCGTAAGTCCCGCGACCGGGAACCAAAGGTTTCCGGTCGATACCTAGAGCTTGTAACCGATCTTGCGCAGCAGGTCGTGACGGGCGACGACGTCGTCCTCGGTCTCGACTCCGCGTGGGCTCTCTCCGTCCACCACGCCGGCGATACCGCGCCCGCGCTCGGTCTGAACGACGATGACCTCGACCGGGTTGGCCGTGGCGCAGTAGATGCGACAGACCTCCGGCACCTGCTTGAGCTGGTTCAAGACGTTGACCGGAAAACCCTCGCGCAGGAAGACGATGAACGAGTGGCCGGCGCCGATCGCGCTTGCGTTCTTTACCGCGAGCGAGATCAGCTCCTCGTCGTTACCGGCCCGGCGCACGAGGCACGGCCCCGAGGCTTCGCAGAAGGCGAGCCCGAAGCGCAGGTGCGGCCCAGTGCCGACAAGCGCCTCGTAGACGTCGTCGACGGTCTTGATGAAGTGTGATTGACCGAGGATCACGTTCGCGTCCTCAGGCTTTTCGATCTCGACGGTTAGGAACTCCATGGGCAACCTCCTGCGAGAATTCTCCGTTCCGGGAGCCGGGGATTCAAGGCCGCGACCATTATCATCAGCTTCCGGCGCAACTGCCGCCCGAGACAATGCAAAAAAACGAGCTCATCGACTGGCCGACGCTCTGCGTCTTCGGCGACTCGATCGCCGTCGGCTCCGGCGACCGCGAGGCGGGCGGTTGGGTCGCACGGCTGAGGCTCGACCTGAACGCGCGCGGGAAGATCTCGGTCTACAACCTCGGCGTCGACGGCGATCGCACGGAGCAGCTGCTGCGCCGGCTGGCGGGCGAGGCGGCGGCGCGTAACGCGAGCGTGATCGTGATCTCGGTCGGAGCCAACGACCTGGGCTGGCACGGTACGAGCGGGATCGACAGCCCCCTCTTCCGCGAGCGCTACGACAGCATCCTCTCGCAGGCCGAGCGATTCACCTCGCGGATTCTCGTACTGGGGCTGCTCAACGTCGACGAGGGAAACGAGTCGCACGGCGTCCGAAACGAGCAGGTGATCGCCTTCAACGACATCGTCGAAGAGCTGGCGCGCGTTCACGGAGCCGAATTCCTCGGCCTGTACGGACTGCTTTCAGCGGAGGACTTCGTCGACGGGCTGCACCCGGGCTCCTCCGGCCACGCCAAGCTGGCGCCACTGATCGGGCGGGAGCTCGCGCGGCTGGGCTGGGACGAGTAGAAGCACCCCGGCGCAACCGATCCGTAGAGCCAATTTCGGTAGGGATGTGCGTCCGAGAGGGTCAAGCCGTGGATGCCAGTGGCCGGAGGGTTGCAAAGGCGCACTGGTAGTGCGGTGAGCAGCCCTGCGGTTGCTGGCGCCGCGGATCGGCCGCCTCGGGCGTGCAGACCTATCAAAATGGGCTCTTAGCCAGGCGAACGGAAAAACTCGCGAGGGGGCTCTCCAGGCTGCGGCCCCCAGAAAGCCCCCTCCGCGTCGATCGGCGGCCGGAAGCGCGCCTACCGGCACGCCTTCGCCTTTGTTTTGGCCCGACTGACGACTTCGAAACACCGGCGAGGAGAACGCTCCCGGCGGAGGCGGTCTCTTCCGTCACGGCGATCTGCCAGACAGCTCCTCGCTCGGGATCGTGGTGTAGTCGTGGAAGCCGACCGCCAGCTAACCTGACCGTCTCGATGAAACGCCTTCTCGCTTGCCTGGCGCTTCTGGTCGTGGCGCTCGCCGCGGCCGTCGTCGCCGGCGCTGCGACCAAGCCGGCTGCCTTCCGAGGCACGACCTCCTCGCTCACGCCGGCGCTCAGGGCTCGCATGACCGGCGTCTCCTGGCACCGCGGCTGCCCCGTGCCGCTACGAAACCTGCGCCTGCTCACGCTCAGCTACCACGGCTTCGACGGCCGTTCTCACACGGGTCGCCTGGTCGTCAACCGCAGCGTGGCGGCGCTGACCGTCGCCGTCTTCCGCAAGCTCTACCGGGCCGGTTTCCCGATCCGGCGCATGCAGCCCGTCGACGCCTACGGCGGTAGCGACTTCCGCTCGATCGAGGCCGACAACACCTCCGCCTTCAACTGCCGCCCGGCCACGGGCTCCTCGAGCTGGTCGAACCACGCC
>Ga0209540_10001830_pt1 | contig 15551 bp, 19 predicted proteins | sample BarGraIncu01121A_FD_184501 | JGI IMG/M metagenome (GOLD analysis project Ga0209540, IMG submission 184501) | Arctic peat soil microbial communities from Barrow, Alaska - Barrow Graham LP Incubations 011-21A (SPAdes) (version 2) | ecosystem: Environmental > Terrestrial > Soil > Wetlands > Peat... | reverse complement strand
ACGGTTGTCGGGGATTTTGAGCCGGACCACATGGGGAGTGTTCGCCGCCAAAAGTGCTTTCACCTCCGCCTCGGGCAGCAAGCGGCAATGGCGGTCATAACCTGATCCGTTGGCCATCTTGGCTTTATCCTGTTCCGCACGCAGGAGCGTCAACCGTTCTTCGCTGCAAAAACAGCGATAGGCCTTGCCCTGGTCCAGAAGCTGTTCGGCAAAGCGGCGATAGGTTTCCGTGCGCTGCGACTGGAAATAGGGCCCGCGTTCCCCACCCGTTTCCGGGCCCTCGTCCCACTGCAGACCCAGCCATTTCAAGCTGGAGAAAATTTCCTGCAGCGCATCGGCTTGAAATCTTTTTTGGTCGGTGTCTTCAATGCGCAGGATGAAGGTGCCGTTATGATGGCGGGCAAACAAAAAATTGAACAGGGCGGTGCGGGCCCCACCGACGTGGAGATAACCGGTCGGCGACGGGGCGAAACGAACCACGGGAACAAGGGCGTTTTCAGGATTGCTCATATCGTTCATTTTTACCGCAATTCACCGGCCATGTCAATCCGTCCTGACCCGCGCATTTGCCGCAGGCGCGCGGCTTAGGGAATTATTATATTCGCCCGGCTTGCTTCTTGAAATTTGCCCCGGCTTATATTAGAATCGAAAATATGGACAACCTGATCGAAATCCACTGTCCGGTTTGCCATGCCAGCCTGTGGGTGGATGCAGACAAGAAAAATGTCGTGCAGCACAAAAAAAGCGAAAAAAAGACGATCTCATCGTTCGAGGAACTTCTGACCAAGGAAAAACAAAAAAAAGAGGCGGCGGACGAACGTTTTTCCCAGGCAAAGTCCCTGGAACAAGCCAAAAAGAAAAAAGCGGCGGATTTTTTTGAACAGAACATCAAAGAAAAATAAACTGCAAGTAGGAGAGAAAAATGGATTTCAACGAATTAAAAAAGGCGGTCCAGAAACAAGTGGCCATCCATGAACCCGATTTCATCAAGGACAACCCCGATTCACTGAACATCGGTTATATGGAATTGAACCCCACGCAAAAGCTCATTTTTTCACTTTCCACCTTCAAAGGCAAAAAGTATTTCAGCGTGCGCAACTGGTTCCAGGCCGAATCGGGTGATTGGGCGCCGACGAAAAAAGGCGTCAACCTGTCCTTCGAGAAATTCGAAGAGTTCGAGAACATGGTCAAGCTCTTTGCCCAAGCCATCCAACTGGATAAATAATCCGTTAGCCATAGATCCTTTCCCGTTCCCGGAGACCAGACATGCCCAAACAAATAGGGTTTGACAACGAAAAATACCTGCAGGAACAGACAGCCTCTATCCTGGAGAGGGTCAATTCCTTCCACAACAAGCTTTACCTGGAGTTCGGGGGAAAACTGCTCTATGACTACCATGCTTCCCGCGTGCTGCCGGGGTTCGATGCCAACGTGAAAATGCGCCTGCTGCAGCAGCTCAAGGACAAAGCCGACGTGCTGCTCTGCATCTACGCCGGCGATATCGAAAGAAAAAAGATCCGCGCCGATTTCGGCATCACCTACGATGCCGACGCTTTGAAACTGATCGACGACTTGGCTACCTGGGGCATCTCCCTGCGCGCCGTGGTCATCACCCGCTTCGCCAACCAGTTCGCGGCCAAGGCCTTCCAGAACAAATTGGAACGCCGCGGCATCCGGGTATACACCCACAGCTTCACCAAGGGCTACCCGACCGAGATCGACACCATCGTCAGCGACGAGGGCTATGGCGCCAACGAATATATCGAAACCGCCAGGCCCATCGTGGTGGTCACCGGCCCGGGACCGGGCAGCGGCAAGCTGGCTACCTGCCTGTCGCAGCTGTACCATGACCACCGGCGTGGCGTCCGCGCCGGCTACGCCAAGTTCGAAACCTTCCCCATCTGGAACCTGCCCCTCAACCATCCAATCAACATCGCGTACGAGGCGGCCACGGCCGACCTGAAAGACATCAACCTGATCGATCATTACCACCTCGAGGCCTACAACATCAAGGCGGTCAACTACAACCGCGACATCGAGGCCTTTCCGCTGGTCAAGCGCATCCTGGAAAAGATCACCGAAAACTCCCTGGTCTACCATTCTCCCACCGACATGGGGGTCAACCGCGCCGGCTTCGGCATCAGCAACGACAAGGTCGTGCGCGCAGCGGCCACCCAGGAGATCATCCGTCGGTTTTTCCGCTACCAGTGTGAATACGCCATGGGCGTGGTGGACAAAGAGACGGTGGAGCGCCTGCGCCTGTTCATGGAAGATCTGGGCGTGAAAGAAGAAAGCCGCTGCGTGGTCAGCCCCGCCCGGGAAGCAGCCTTAGAGGCTCAAGCGTCGGGGAAAGGCCACGCCGGCATCTTCTGCGGCGCCGCTATAGAACTCGAAGACGGCACCATCATCACCGGCAAGAACTCGCCGCTGCTGCACGCCGCCTCCAGCCTGATCCTGAACGCCGCCAAGCATTTGGCCGGCATACCCGACAGCATGCACCTGCTGCCACCCAGCATCACCGAGTCGCTGGGACACCTGAAAAAGGATATCCTGAAAGGACGGGACGTCAGCTTGAACCTGGACGAAACCCTGATCGCCCTGGGCATCAGCGCCAGCGGCAACCCTGCCGCCCAGGCTGCAGTGGAAAAGCTGTCCGACCTGCGCAACTGCGAGGTGCACATGACCCACATGCCCACGCCCGGCGATGAGGCCGGCCTGCGCAAGCTGGGGGTCAACCTGACATCCGACCCGGGCTATTCCACCCACACGTTATTCGCGGGCTAGCCCAGGCTAGATCGATATCAATCTAAGTGACAAGTAACCAGTGACCAGTGACAAGTAAAAAACGGCATTAATTCGAAACAGCGCGGTTCCTCGTCACTTGTTACTCGTCATTCGTCACCAATCTTTTATATTCTAATCACCTGGGCGTTCTTGATCTCGCCTTTGACGGTCGCATCGCCGCTCAGGTAGACTTTTACTTCGATATCCTCGCCGCGGACAATGATGCCGCCTTCCACCCGCGAGCCTTCGCTGATCCGGATCTCCAGGCGCTGGTGGTGATCGAAAAAACCGCCATGCCGGCCCTTGATGACGATATCGCCGCGGACAATGCTTTTTCCCCGCAATAGGATATCGCCGTTGACCGTGCTGACTTCCTCGTCCACCTCGCTGTTTCTCAATTCGATGCGGCCGTTGACCGTGCTGACGCGGCCATGGATCTTGCTGCCCGCGGCGCATTCGATCGCACCGTTGACCGTCTTGGCATTCCCGTCCACGACCACATTGGCGCCAAGGCGGATGCGGCCGTTCACCGTTTCCAGGGTCTGCACCTGCGAATCGTCCCCCACCTCAATGCTGCCGTTAACCGTATGGCTGCCGCCGTCCACCCGGCAGCGCGACCCCACATGGATGCTGCCGTTGACCGAGGTCAGGCCATGACTGCTCTCACCATCGCGAACATGGATGCTGCGGTTGACGCTGACATCGCAGCCCCAAAAAAATACCGCCCCCATTAGTAAAAATGAAATCGCCGCAATTTTCGTTTTCATGGTTCTCCTTTTCCTTTAATTATAACGAAACAGAGGGCTGAAAGGTTCCGTTTGACCGGTGTGAAATCACATTGGCATTACCATTAAAAAATCTTGCCCGGGTTGAGCAGGTTGCCGGGATCGAAAACCTTTTTGATGCTGCGGAACAATTCCAGCTCGACCGGGCTGAACTGGTAATGCATGAACGGCTTCTTGCTCAGGCCGATGCCGTGCTCGCCCGAGATGGTGCCGCCGATCTCGACCACGCGCCGGAATATTTTGTCCAGGACAACGTCCACCCGTTTCATCTCCTCCGCGTCGGCGGGGTCGACCATCAGGTTGGTATGGATGTTGCCGTCGCCGAAGTGGCCGAAGAGCACGATGCACAGTTTGAATTCCGCGGCCAGCGCATCGATGAATTCCACCATTTCCGGGATGCGGCCGCCGGGGACCACGATATCCTCGTTGATCTTTTTGGGCTTCAATTTGGCGATGGCCGGGGAAACATTGCGCCGGGTCTGCCAGAGCGTCTCCTGCTCGGCAAAAGTTTCGGCCCGCTCATAATTGACGGGAGCGGCCTTGGCGATCTGTTCTTTTAACAAAGCCTCCCTTTCGCCGACCTCGGCCGGGCTGCCATCGATCTCGACCAGCACCGCCGCCGACACGCGGGCGTCGCCGGGAATGCCCTGGAAGGCATATACCGCCTGCAGGGAACTTTTGTCCATGAATTCCAGCACCGAGGGTTGGACATGGCTTTGAATGACGCTATGCACGAAACGGGCCCCCGCGACCAACGAGGTGAAATCGACACGGAAAAGGATTCGCAGCGGCGGCAGCGGCAGCAGGCGCACGACCACCTTGGTGACCACGGCCAGGGTCCCTTCCGAGCCGATCAGCAGCGATCTCAGGTCGTAACCGGCCACGTTCTTGATGGTATGCGCGCCCAGGCGGACCTTTTCGCCGCTCATCAGCAAGGCTTCCAGCCCCAGGACATAATTGCCCGTGACGCCATACTTGAAGCAGCGCGGCCCGCCGGCATTTTCGGCCACATTGCCGCCCAAGGTCGAGGTCTTCAAGCTGGCCGGGTCGGGGGGATAAAAAAGCCCGGCCTTTTCCGCCGCTTCCTGCAGGTCGGCCGTCACCACCCCCGGCTCCACCTCGGCCAGAAAGTTTTCCCTATCCAGGCGCAGGATGCGGTTCATGCGCGTGAAAACCAGCACCAGGCCACCGTTGACGGCCAACGCCCCCCCGGTATAGCCCACGCCGGCGCCGCGCGGGACCAAAGGAATTGAGTAGCGCCGGCAGATCGTTATGACCTTTTCCACATCCGCTTCCTGCTCGGCGAACACAACCGCATCGGGCAGGTATTCCAGGCCCGTGGCATCATAGGAATAGGCCAGCATGTATTCCCGGTCGGTAAAAACCTTGTCCTTGCCGACCAGGGAAACCAGTTTCCGCAAAACACTTTTTTCGATCATCCTGTCCTCATTGCCCTTACGGTCGATTATAAATGATGCGGGCCGAACCGTCAAATGCATTTCCTGACAGTGAGGCGCTATTGATTTTTTTAGCGCCCTGGAGTAATATTTTTTTTATGAAAGATTACTACGAGATCCTGGGCGTGAATAAAAACACCAGCATCAACGATATAAAGAAGGCCTACCGCAAGCTGGCCCGCAAGTATCACCCTGACCTGAATCCCGGCGACAAGGCGTCAGAACAGAAATTCAAGGAGATCAACGAGGCGCACGAGACGCTGAAGGACCCGGAAAAAAAGAAGCAATACGACCTTTACGGCTCGCTGGGGGCCAATGCCAGCGGAGGCGGCCGCAGCGGCAGTAATTTCGAGGGTTTTGATTTTAGCACCAGCGGCAACAGCTCCTTCGGCGATATTTTTGAAACCATTTTCGGCAATGCGGGCGGTCCCCGCCCCCAGGGCAACAAAAAGAGCAGGAAACCCGAGCGCGGCGAGGACCTTCATTATTCCATGAGCCTGAATTTCATGGATGCGGCCAACGGCATCGAGACGCCGATCCAGATCAGCCACAAAGAATCCTGCCCCGCCTGCCGGGGCAAGGGCATCGACGCCGGCTCCGGCCAGAGCGTCTGCCCGACCTGCAAGGGACAGGGCCGCATTCAAAAGCAGACCGGGTTCATGAAATTCGGTTCCATCTGCCCGAATTGCGGCGGCAGCGGCATTTTGCCCGGGGCCGCCTGCCGCGCCTGCGGCGGTGACGGCCGGGTGGAAAAGATCACCCACTTGCGGGTCAAGATACCGGCCGGCGTGGACAACGCCTCTAAGGTGCGCATCAGCGGCAAGGGCAATGCCGGCCGCAACGGCGGCCCTGATGGCGACCTGATCATCACGATCCAGGTCACGGCGCACAAGGTGTTCCGGCGCAACGGCCAGGACCTGGAGATGACCCTGCCGGTCACCTATGCCGAGGCCGCCCTGGGGGCCAAGATCGAGATCCCCACCCTGGAAGGATCTTCCCTGTTCAAGATCCCTCCCGGCACGGCATCAGGACAGAAACTGCGCTTGAAAGGCAAGGGCATTGTCAATCCCAAGACCAAGGAGAACGGCGACCTGTACGTGGAGATCAAGATCGTCCCGCCTTCCACCAAAGACCTGAAAGTACGCGAATTGATCAAGGAGATCGAGAAAATATCCCCCTATGATCCTCGCGAGGAAATGCTGCGATGAAAGAAAAAACCTATTTTATATCGGCGGTGGCCAGCAAATACAACATCCACCCCCAAACCCTGCGCCTCTATGAAAGAGAGGGGCTGCTGATCCCTTCCCGCAGCAAGGGCAATACCCGCATGTTCAGCGACGAGGACTTGAAAAAACTGGAGTTCATCCTCAACCTGACCCGCGAAATGGGGGTAAACCTGGCCGGCATCGAGATCATCATGAACATGAAAGGGAAAATGGAAAAAATGCAGGATGAATTCACCCTTTTCCTGGAAGAGCTGAAAAAAGAATTTTTTGTCGGCAAAGAGGATATTTTCGAACAGAAAAAAATATCCCTGGTCAAATTTTCTCAACCGCCCATGGCCGTGTTCAAGGATGAAAAAAAGGAAAAATAGCGAATCGCTGGATTCGCTGAACCTCTATTTTCAGCGCATCAAAAAGATCAAGATCCTGACCGCCGAAGAGGAGAAAGCCCTGATCATCAAGGCCAAGAACGGGGACGAAGAGGCTTTCCGCAACATCATTATCGCCAACCAGCGCCTGGTGATCAGGGAAGCATTGAAATATTATTTTAAGGGCGACAATTTCCTGGACCTGATCAACGAGGGCAACAAGGGGCTGATCGAAGCCCTGAAAAAATTCGACCTGACGCGGGAAAACCGTTTTTTCACCTATGCCCTGTGGTGGGTGCGCAGCGAGATCAGGCGCTACCTGTCAAAAAATCAGAACCTCATCTCCCTGCCCGATATTTTTTTTAACGATTACTTGAATTTCAAAAAAGCGTACTTCAAACTGAACAAAAAACTGAAACGGCATCCCACGGAAAAAGAGCTGTCCGACCACTTGCAGATCCCGGAAAAAAAAATCAAGGTGATGCTGGCCGTGCCCGACGAGATCATCTCGCTGGACAAGGGGCTCCATGACAACAATTCGTCGAGTCTGACCACTTTTTTGCCCGACAATTCGGTCGACGATCCCCAGGATATCCTGATCGGCATTTCGGTCCGCGAACTTGTCCAGGAGGACGTCCAGAAGCTCACCGCCCGCGAAGCCGAGATCATCCGCCTGCGTTTCGGCTTCCAGGGCGAGGATCCGCAGAAACTGCGCGAGATCGCCAAGCACATGCAAATGAGCCCGGAAGGCATCCGCCGCATTGAAATGAAAGCCCTGGTCAAGCTGAAGAACCAGTTGCACAAACAGGGCATTTACGGAGCACTAAACTGATGGAAACGAAATGCACGAAATGTAATGATAGCGGTTGGACACTAGTCAAGGTCGATGGGCGGGAGATTGCACGCCCCTGCCAGTGCCGGAGGAACGATACACGACAAATAAAAACTAATAATGCTAATCTTCCAACGCGTTTTATTGGTGCCACACTTAAGGACTATATACCTAACAAGGATAATCGATCCCAAGAAAAAGCAAAAAAAGAATGCATTAGATTCATTAAAGATTATTTACCTAATATGCAAAAAGGATTACTGATTTTAGGGCCAACAGGGGTTGGCAAAACTCGATTACTTTGTTCAATTGGAAATGAATTAATTAAAGAAAAAGACGCTGATGTTTTCTATATTGATTGGAACGATTTGAATCGCGAAATGAGATCCGGAGAAGACACCTCTAATCGAGATTTTTCAAATATCTCTCAAATAATTCAGCGTTTAGTAAAAGTAGATCTGTTACTTTTTGACGAATTAGGCGCATCGCGTCCAAGTCCCTGGGTTCTAGACAATATTTATTATTTAATCAACCGCCGCTACAACGATGAAAGAATTACAATTTTTGCAAGTAACTATTTTGATAGAAAAATTGGGAATGAAGAAACTTTAAGCGAGCGTATCGGCCCACGCATTCGAAGCCGTTTATATGAGATGACCCAAATAATTGAAATTATCGGAACAGATTTTCGTCAAGCACATCCTTAGGAGGACGAGATGACCCAAGACCTGACGTTCATCAACGAAAAAATCAAGGAAGAGAGCCTGGTCATCGAACAGACCATGGCCGAAATGGCCAAGGTCATCGTCGGCCAAAAGGAGCTGCTGGAACGGATGATGATCGCCCTGCTGACCTCCGGGCATCTCCTGATCGAAGGCGTACCCGGCCTGGCCAAGACCCTGGCCATCAAGACCCTGGCCAGGGTCACCGACCTGAACTTCAAACGCATCCAGTTCACGCCCGACCTGCTGCCGGCCGACCTGACCGGCACCATGGTCTTCAATCCGAAAACCGCCGAATTTTACACACACAAGGGCCCGGTCTTTACCAACCTGCTGCTGGCCGACGAGATCAACCGCGCTCCGGCCAAGGTCCAGAGCGCGCTGCTGGAAGCCATGCAGGAGCTGCAGGTGACCATCGGCGACGAGAGCCATACCATCGCCAAGCCATTCATGGTCATGGCCACCCAGAACCCGATCGAACAGGAGGGGACCTACCCCCTGCCCGAAGCCCAGATCGACCGTTTCCTGCTCAAGGTCAAGATCACCTACCCGCAGAAGAGCGAGGAAAAGGAGATCGTCAACCGCATGGCCGGCGGCGGCGATATTCCTCTGCAAGTCGTCTTGAACAGGGCCGCACTGGCCAAGCTACAGAAATCCTACCAACTGGTGTACATGGACGAACGCATCAAGGATTACATCATCAACCTGGTTTTCGCCACGCGCTTTCCCCAGGAAGCGGGCATCGCCAAACTGAAGAACCTGATCCAGTTCGGCGCCTCGCCCCGCGCTTCCATTTACCTGACCGAAACGGCCAAGGCCCTGGCCTTCATCCGCCGCCGCGGTTACGTCACTCCCGAGGACGTCAAGACCGCCGGCCGCGATGTCCTGCGCCACCGCATCATCCTGAGTTATGAAGCCGAGGCCGAGGCCTTGACCAGCGACGACATCATCAACGACGTGTTCAACAACGTCGTGGTGCCGTGACCCGAAAATGCGCCCCGCACTGAAAAAATTCCGGCTGGCCGGACTGGCGTTCTGCCTTTTCGCTGCCCCGCTGGCTGCCGCTGACGATCCTCTCGCCTATTTCCAGAACCAGGCCGCCGGGTTTTTCGCCGAAAGCGTTGAACTGCGCCGGCAGCTGCACCAGTTGCCTGAACCGTGCTTCCAGGAAAAAAGGACGGCGGCCTTCCTGGCCGCCTACCTGAAAAAACTGGGCCTGGAAATGACGACTGGCATCGCCGGCACCGGCATCAAGGCCGTCCTGCGCAGCGGCCGCCCCGGTCCGGTCATCGGCTTGCGCGCGGACATGGACGCTTTGCCGCTCCAGGAGACGACCGGGCTGCCGTTCCAATCTCGGCTCCCGGGGCAGATGCACGCCTGCGGCCACGACGTCCACATGACGAATCTGCTTGTCTGCGCCCGTCTGCTGGCCGGGATGCGCGAGCAGCTCCCCGGTACGGTGGTTTTCATCTTCCAACCCTGCGAGGAAGGCGCGGCCAAAAACGTGCCCGGGGGCGCCGAAGCACTGATCAAGGCCGGCATCCTGGACAATCCCCGCCTGGACGCCCTGCTGGCCCTGCACGTGCTGCCCGACCTGGCGGCCGGGCAGGTGAGCCTGCGACCCGGGCCGATCATGGCCAACGTGGCCTCGGTGTACATCCACATCCAGGGCAAGGCCAGCCACGGGGCATTCCCGCACCAGGGCGTCGACGCCATCGTGGCGGCAGCGGAAGCCGTCATCCAGTTCCAGACCCTGATCAGCCGCAGCAAGGACCCGGGAGAAAAGGCCGTGCTGACCATCGGCAAGATCAACGGCGGCGTGCGCAGCAACGTCATTGCCGAAAACGTGGACATGGAAGGAACGGTGCGCACGTTTTCCGAAGAGCAGGAAAACCGGATCCGCAGCGGCATGGAAAAAGTATTGCTAGGGCTGGAGACGGCTTTCGGGGTCAAGACCCGGCTGGAAATGGAGAAATTGAACCCTTTCGTCAAGAACGATGCCGGGCTTTATGACCTGCTCTTGCCCGTATTCGAGAGGATCCTGGGCCGGGAGAACGTGCGCCTGGCCGACCCGCTGACCATCGGCGAGGATTTCGCCCTATATACCAGGCGCCTCCCCTCCCTGCTGTTCTTTCTGGGCAGCGGCGGCGGCAGCGCCCTGCACACGCCGACGTTTACCGTCGACGAGGAGATCCTGAAGGTCGCCCCGGTCCTGCTCGCCGAAGCGGCATATGTCTTTCTAGAGCAAAGGCGGCAACCATGATGCGGACAAAAATAAAAAAGATCAATCCCCAAAGATCGAACAAGATGATCTATGCGGTCGCGGCCGGGCTGGGAGTGATCTTGATCGTTTTTTTCACTCTGATCATTACCAGCAGCGGCAAGGGCGGCGGCAGCCGCTCAATGGCAAAGACCTTGTCCTACCTGAAAAACACAGAAGGGCTGATCAAAATCCAGGCTATGGAGCCCTTGAAGCGGGCAGTTATCGTCTACAACAGCGACTCCAAGAACGCCGGCAATTTCGAGAAGGTTGCCCATTACGCTGCCCTGCGCCTCTCCCGCCAATGGCCCGACTGCGAGGTGCAGCTGGCCAGGAACCAGGCGACGCAGATCGTCTATTCGATCCAGGTTAAAAATGGCGCTATTGCCAGCGAAGGCCCGGTATCAACCGGAACCGATCGGCCATAACGTTTCGGTTTAGCGGCTGGCAGCGTAGCGGACAGTCCGCTGCAACCGGTTGTTGGGCGACATCGTGACGTCCTACTTGCCGACCGATACGAGTATCGGATCACCCTCTTCCGAGAACCTGATTTCCAATATCTTCTTGGTAGATGTCGCAGCCTCTGGCGGGAGGTCGAACAGGAGGCCAAGCCTCGCCTTGCCCGCAAAGATAAAGGCACAATGGAGGCCGTCGGTCACCGATATGACTTGTGGTGGATCGGCGGGTCCTCCGGGCCAGCCGGGAATCTGATCCAGGCGGTGGAAGGCAATGTAATCGGCGGGGAAACGCTGCTCTCCAACAGAGAGTACAAACGCTGTCCTCGGAGTGAGCGTCTTGCCAAAACCCTTGCTGCCCGCATCAAACTCTACATCGAGCAACACTGGAGTCTTCCGCTCATGCCCCCTCAGCGCGGTCGCGTTCTTCTCGCCGATGGCTAGTACGCACACGCTGGTCGTCGGCGAGAAGGGGAACCTCTCACCAAGGCCAAGCGGCTGCCCGGACGAAGGTGCTTGGGCTACCACATTCGGGGCACCGCTAACCAGCAGGGCTAGAGCGACTGCGGAGAATCTCGCTGTCATGGCTTCTCTCCTTGTCTTATGGGCATCATCTTCAGATGTTCGCCCAACGCTCCGGTTCAGCAGCGGCGCGCAGCGCCGTCCGCTGCAACCGGTTGTTGGGCGACGCAACTCCAATAGCGCGATTATTTCCAGAACTGCCACCATTTGTTCGGCGACCCAGGTGACACGATCATGGAAGCCGACGAGTCACCGCCGGCCTTTTGCACGTTGCCAAGGACGGATCTGACGACCATGAGCTTGCTTGGTACAAACATGCTGAGTGTAGGTGAGCCGGCCTTACTGGCGAAAGTTCCGGCACACGCGAGGTCCGCCTCGATTGCCTTTAGGGGACCGGCTAGTCGTTTTAGGTAGACAGGATCGGTGAGATCAAAGGCTGGCATAAGTCCCGCGCCGAGATCCTGAGCCGTCAGCACCCGCAGCGTTCCGTTGGCCATCATTGGATCGTCTCTTTCTAGTTGGGCCACAAGTAGCTTCAGGTTGTTCCCAAATCCACTCAGAAACTGAAGCACGTCTTCGGTCGTCTTTTCCTGATTGCTAGTATCCATGGTTCACCTCCTAATGGCTTGTGGCGCAACTCCGCGTCGCCCAATGCTCGGGTTCAGCCGCGTTGCGGAGCGCAGCGGAACAACTCCCGTTCCTGATCCCGACTTAATTGCAAAGGGCCGGTCAGTTCGCCGGTTTTTACCGTCTGTTGTTTGCGCATTTGCAGGTAAGCCAGAAACTGTGTTTCCTGTTTCCCCAGTGTTGTTTTCATGATTGTATTGTATTTCTTTTAAATGGTTTGTCAAACCACCTACGCAAAATAGGATACAATTCGTTTCTATTGTCAAAAAAACAAACTTACTGACTAATATGCCAACGAAGGCTCAGTTATAGCCATGAACGATTGAAAGCATAAAGCCTGTTCGTTCACCCTTTGATGACCAGCAGCGGCCGCAGGCGCGCCACTTTCTCTGAAATGCCGCTGGCCTCGGTGACGGCCACCACGTCGTCGATATTTTTATAGGCTTCGGGAATTTCTTCGCGCAAGCCCTGCTCGGAGTGGCTGAAAACCAGGACACCGTTTTTTTTCAAGCACTCGCGGACATCGGTTTGGGCGGAAAACTTGACGGCCTGGTGCCGGCTGAGACGGCGGCCGGCGCCATGGGCCGAAGAGGCAAAGGTCAGCTCCGCCCCCCGCGCGGTGCCGCGCAGGACATAGGAGCGGCTGCCCATGCTTCCCGGGATGAGCACCGGCTGTCCCACCTGCCGGTACTTTTCCGCCACATCGGCATGCCCGGGAGGAAAAGCCCGCGTGGCCCCCTTGCGGTGCACCAGCAGGCTGGCCATGTTCCCGGCGACGAGATGCTTTTCAAATTTGGCGATGTTGTGAGCCTGGTCGTAAACCAGCTCCAGGCCGAGCTTCTCCCGTCCCTGGCTGAAGATCCTTTCCAGGATCGCCACGATGTCTTCCTGGAGCAGTTGGCGGTTGGCCCAGGCGAAATTGCTAGCCGCGTTGAGCGCCTGCAGGTAATTCCGTCCTTCCGGGGAGCGGATGGCGGCATGGACCAGCTGCGGGTCCTTCAGCCGCAAGCGGCCAAGGTTCTTTTTGCGGAAAGTTTCAATGTAATCGGAAGCGACCTGGTGGCCGAAGCCGCGCGAACCGGTATGGATCATGATGGCGATATTGCCTTTTTCCAGGCCGTACACAAGGGCGGCCTGCGGGTCGTAAATTTCCTCCACCGCCTGGACTTCGATGAAGTGGTTGCCCGAGCCCAGCGAACCAACCTGGGGACCGCCGCGCTCATAGGCCTTGGGGCTGATGACCCCGGGCGTGTCGAAAGGCAGGCAACCGCCGGACTCAATGAAAACCAGGTCGGCGGCCCGGCCGGAAAAATTGTTGACGATCTCCCGGGCGCCGCCGCTGAGGATGCGGAGAAATTCCTTCTTGTTCAGCCGGTAATTGCTGCGCGGCGTCAATCCGGTCGGGATGCGCTGCAGGATGGCATAGCCGACGCTTTCGGCCACGGCGGCGAATTCGCCGGCCGGGATGGAGCTGGCCAGCAGGCGCACGCCGCAGTTGATGTCATAGCCCACACCCCCCGGCAGCACCAGGCCGTCGTCGGCCGCAAAAGCTGCCACGCCGCCGATGCAGAAGCCGTAGCCGTAATGGATGTCGGGCATGGCCAGCGAATTCCCGACCAGCCCCGGCAGGCAGGCCACGTTGACCACCTGCTCGATGGAGGCGTCATCCTGCGCCTGCTGCAATATTTCTTGTGAGGCGAAGATCTCGGCGTCGGCGGTCATGGCCCGGTCGGTGCTCCTGTCCACGCGCCAGCGCCAGGGTGAAATTTTTTCAAAATTCCTAGCCATGGGGTTCAAACGTCAAACACGACGGCCGCACTTTTCATGCCGTTATGTTCCTGCACGCGCAGGTTGTGGTAGGTGGCCGATTTGATGTCGACTTTCGGCTCGAACGGGCAAGGGGCCAGTTGCAGCCGCGCTTCTAGCCGGCAGCCGTCGGCATGGACGAAAGCAAGCGCCACTACCTGCTTTTTTTTCTGGTAGGCCAGGGAGAGGATCTCGGCCAAAAAGTTCACCAGGACGTTCTCCGGCCCATCGCCGCAATAGCTGAAATAAGCTGATTCGTGCCCGTGGATTTTCCGGCGCCGGGAGCCGAAAAGCAGGAGATTCAGGCCCGCCAGGGCGTTTTCATAAAGGCCGCGGAAATCCCGGCCCTTGAACCTGATCCCCATGTCGGCCGTGGTGGCGAAGATCTCATAATTTCCCATTTTCTGCCAGGTCACGCAGGATGCGGCGGGTGAAGTCACGCGTGTCTTCCCGTTGCAAGGCGACATGGATCAGGGTTTCGATGTAGCCCAGGGTGGTGCCGGCGTCAAAACGCCGCCCCTCGAAAAAATAGCCCAGCACCTTGCGTTTTTTCATCAACTGGATGACGGCGTCGGTCAACTGGATCTCGGCACCGGCGCCATGGGCGGTTTCCCGCAAAAGCGGAAAAATGTCTGGAGTTATGATATAACGCCCGATCACGGCGAAATTGGACGGTGCGTCGGCAGCGGCCGGCTTTTCCACCAGCTTTTCGATCTGGAACACGCGCTCGGCGATGAACTTGCCCGCGGCGATGCCGTAACGGGGGATATCCGCGTGGGGCACTTTCATGAATGCGATGACCGGGCATTTGTATTTTTCATAAACTTCAAGCAGTTGGGCCATGGCCGGTTGTTCGGAAATGATCAGGTCATCGGGGAGCGAAATAGCGAACGGCTCGTCGCCGACCACTTTTTCGGCCAGGGCGATGGCATGGCCGAAACCCAGGGCCTGCTGCTGGCGCAAATAGATGAAATTTTTCGTATAGAATTCCTTCAAGCCGTCCAGCAAATGGGATTTGCGATGTTTTTTCAAAAATTCATCCAGCTCGGGGTTGGGCGAAAAATAGTTTTCCAGGGCTTCCTTGCCGCGGGCGGTGATAAAGACGAAATCTTCGAAACCGCTCTGCACCGCTTCCTCGACGGCGTACTGGATCAGGGGCTTGTCGATGACCGGCAGGATCTCCTTGGGAATCTCTTTGGTGGCGGGCAAAAAGCGCGTCCCCACCCCGGCGACCGGAAATATGATTTTCATTGCCATGGCCCTATTTTAACCTGATTCGGGCCCCTTTTCAAGGAACAGGCCATATTCAAAACTCATCCCCCACCCCTTCTCTTGGCAAGAGAAGGGGAGAAAAGCCCTCTCTTTGGGAACGAGAGGAATTGGAATGAGTTTATTCTTGACACTTTTTTGTAAATAGAGTATAAGGAAGGCTCACCGGTCAATGCAAATTTAAAAAAAAGGAGTGTGATCGCAATTGGCTTTTGTAGAAGTTCAGCAGGGTGAATCATTTGAAAGCGCCCTGCGCCGATTCAAAAGAAAAGTGCAAATGGAAGCCATTATCAAAGAGATCAAGAAGCACACCGTCTATTTGAAGCCAGGCGAACGCAAACGCTTGAAGGCCGCCCAGGCCAAAAAGCGCATGCGCAAGCGGATGAGAAGAGACATTTCCGAGCTTTAGGAATCACTGCAAGCGGGGCGTAGCGCAGCCTG
>Ga0209540_10001829_pt1 | contig 15553 bp, 20 predicted proteins | sample BarGraIncu01121A_FD_184501 | JGI IMG/M metagenome (GOLD analysis project Ga0209540, IMG submission 184501) | Arctic peat soil microbial communities from Barrow, Alaska - Barrow Graham LP Incubations 011-21A (SPAdes) (version 2) | ecosystem: Environmental > Terrestrial > Soil > Wetlands > Peat... | reverse complement strand
TGAAGGCAGAACCCAGGAAGAGGGAACCCCTGGTCAAAATATGGATCTGAAAGCCATGACCATTAAAGAACACCTGGACGTTTACATCCATGATGGAATGCCCGAAAAGGAGGCCATGAAACAGGTGGCTAAGGATCGGGGACTTTCCAAACGGGATATATATAACGAAGTTAAGAGATAAAAACAGGTAATTGGGAAACGCATATAAACATCCAGGGTCCCTTATCATAATTTCGGATTCAACTAAAAACAGCAAAATAAAAGGAGAGCCTATGTCAGAAAAAACTTTTTACATTTCAACCCCTATTTATTATCCCAGTGGTAACCTCCATATTGGACATACCTATACCACTGTTGCAGCAGATACCATTACCCGCTTTAAAAAGCTGAAGGGCTATGATGCCTATTTATTAACCGGAACGGATGAACATGGACAAAAGATTCAAAAAGTCGCAGAAGAGGCAGGTATGACACCTGAAGCCTATGTGGATGACATCGTCGCCGGAATTAAAACCCTTTGGGACACCATGAATATCAATTATGATCAGTTTATTCGAACCACTGACCCTGAACATGAAAAAACTATTCAGCGTATTTTTAAAAAGCTTTACGATCAGGGGGATATTTACAAATCGAATTATGAAGGCTGGTATTGCACACCTTGTGAATCATTTTGGACCGAAGGCCAAATCGTTGAAGGCAATTGCCCGGATTGCGGACGACCTGTGGAAAAAGCATCCGAAGAGGCTTACTTCTTTAAGATGTCAAAATATGCCGATCATCTTTTAAAACATATAGAAGAACATCCTGGCTTTATTCAACCGGAATCCAGAAAAAATGAGATGATCAATAATTTCATTAAGCCGGGACTCCAGGATCTTTGCGTATCCCGAACCTCTTTCACCTGGGGTGTTCCTGTGGATTTTGATCCCGGTCACGTGGTTTATGTCTGGATTGATGCACTTCCCAACTATATTTCTGCACTGGGCTACCTTAACGATAAGCCGGATCTTATGGATCGGTATTGGCCGGCGGATGTGCATTTAGTGGGAAAAGATATTATAAGATTCCATACCATTTATTGGCCAATTATTCTGATGGCTTTAGAATTACCTTTACCTAAAAAGGTGTATGGTCATGGCTGGATTCTGCTAAAAGGTGGGAAAATGTCAAAATCTGTAGGTAATGTTGTGGATCCGGTGGTATTAGTGAATAAGTATGGCGTGGATGCCCTGCGTTACCATGTGCTTCGGGAAATGAACTATGGCTCTGACGGCGTTTATAATGAAGACCTTTTAGTCAGTCATATTAATTCAGACCTTGCCAACGATTTAGGAAATTTACTAAGTCGGACCCTGGCCATGACCGTGAAATATTTTGATGGGGTTATTCCTAAAGAACGGGAGACTGGGGAATTTGATGAAGAGATCATAGCCTTAGCCGAAAAAACCCCGGGCATTGTCAGTGAATTCATGGATAAGCTTGATTTTAGCCGGGCCCTTGAAGAGATTTGGAAATTAATATCCCGTTCAAATAAATATATTGATGAAACCCAACCCTGGGTACTGGGAAAAGACCCAGAGAAAAAAGCACGGTTGGCTCAGGTGCTATATAATCTCACCGAATGTTTAAGAATTGTCACCGTACTTATTTCATCAGCCATGCCTGAAACAGGGGAAAAAATTGCAGAGCAATTAAAATGTCCGGATGACTATTTAACATGGGAAAGCATCCAGGTTTTTGGCGGATATCCTGAGGGGATTAAAGTTGAACGTGGCGAGGTTCTCTTCCCAAGAATTGAACTGGAGAAAAAAGAAGATGCTTCTAAAAAAGAGAATAAGAAAGAAGTTAAAAAAGAAATGCTAAAAGATAAAGAAGAACTTCCCGAAGGACTCATTACCATTGATGATTTTGCCAGGGTAGAGCTTCGTGTTGCCGAGATTGTGGCCTGCGAAGTCCATCCGGATGCCGACCGATTATTGGTTCTCCAATTAATGGTCGGACAGGAAAAACGTCAGGTTGTTTCTGGGATTGCAAAATATTATAAACCTGAAGAACTTGTAGGGAAAACCGTGATTTTAGTGGCAAACTTAAAGCCGGTAAACCTTCGTGGACTGGAATCCAATGGAATGATTTTAGCGGCAACTAAGGGAAAGAAACTTTCTTTAGTCACAGTGGATGGCATACCTTCTGGTGGAAAAGTTTCTTAAGGAAACCATAAGAACATAAAGGAATAAAGTAACAGAAAAAGCCTGAAAACCCAAGTTATTCAGAACTAGGATTTTCAGGCTTTTATATGGATTATTTAAAAGTTTTAATCTATAGCTTTTCCATAGTATCAAGGTAATCCTTTTTATCTCGAACCCCTACGAAACGCTTTACGGGTTCTCCATCTTTAAAGAAAATAACGGTTGGAATGCTCATCACTCGAAACTCCTGGGCTAATTCCTGGTTTTCATCCACATTAATTTTGCAAACCTTCATGCCGATTGGGAGCTCCAGAGCAATTTCATCAATGATAGGAGCAAGACCTTTACAGGGGCCGCACCATTCCGCCCAAAAATCTACCATGACAGACCCTTTAAAAGACAGTACTTCCGCGTTGAAATTTTCCTTGGTTATGGTTATAATTTTTTCATTGGCCATTTTTATTTCTCCTTCTCTTTATAAAGTGCTCAATCATTATATAATAAGTATCATGAAGATAAAAGATAAATTTCTATAATTAAGGAAGATCCTTTGTGTTAAAATAGAAGGATGAAGAAAAGTATTTTAAAAAAACAATTAGATCATTTGAATAAAAACAATCATTTTCGTTTTCATATGCCCGGGCATAAAGGCTCTGGAAATGACTTTGATATTTTCACCTATGACACCACAGAAATACCCGGAGCAGACAATCTTCATGATCCCAAAGGGGTTATTGCAGAGGTCCAGGAGAAATGTGCAAAGGTTTATGGAAGTGAAGAAACAGCTATTCTTGTGAATGGCTCAACCACCGGCATCCAGAGTGCGATTTTAGGAGCCTGTTCCCCGGGAGAGAAGCTTATTGTTCCAGCAAATTGTCACCGATCTGTTTTTGGAGCCCTGGCGCTGGGGCGAATTGAAGGGGTGTTTATCACGCCTGAATTTGATGAAGTAATGGGTTTCGCAAAAGAAGTGTCTTTGGATTGTGTTAAGGAAGCCATTATAAAATACCCACAGAGCCGTGGAATGGTATTGACCAACCCTACCTATTATGGAACAACCAGTGACGTTAAAGCCATTGGAGAATTCCTTCATGGCCTGGGAAAATTTCTTATTGTGGATGAAGCCCATGGGGCTCATTTGCATTTTCATAAAGAACTTCCTATGGATGCCATTGCCGCAGGAGCAGATGTGAGCATTCAAAGTACCCATAAAATTTTGGGATCTTTAACACAAAGCTCATTGATTCACTTCCAGGGAAGTCGGATCAATCGCCAACTGGTGAAGTTCTTTCTTTCCTTGCTCCAAAGTTCATCTCCCAGTTACCCACTGATGATTTCAGTGGAAGAAGCGGTGGATCAGGCTTGTGAAAAAGGGGAAGAAATATTTAAAAAAATAATCGATGCCCATGAGGATTTTTCCAAAAATCAAAGTCCGAACGCCCCGATTTTTCTTTACAAAGGGCATGACTCAGACAGCGGTTATGATCAGAGTAAATGGCTATTTCATACCCGGGGAATTCCAGGAGGCCTGGTAGAAGAGATTCTTTTAAAAACCTATGGCATTCAATGTGAACTTTCTGGTAATGATCATGTGTTGGCCATGACAGGCATTGGAACTACCCAGTCGGATTTAGGCGCATTAACCAGGGCTATCGACGATTTAAATAAAAAAATATTGTCAGGGGAATTTAAGGATCATGCTATTATTTCAAGTCCTGTTTTACCAACAGAAAAATTGATTGCCGGAGCATTGAAAACTGAAGTTCCTTTATGGAAAGGAATTTATGATGAAAAAGAGAAATGCCCGTTGGCAGAAGCCAATGGGCGATTAGCAGGGGATTTTATTATTCCCTACCCACCGGGAATTCCTGTACTGCTTCCGGGGAGTCGAATTAATAAAGAAATGATTGCAGGTTTAAGCCATCTCATGGATAATGGGATTATAATAGTTGGTATCAACAAAAACCGGGAACTCTTACTGCTCGAGGAAAAAGGAGTTATAAATGACGCATAAAGGAAAACTCATTGTTATAGAAGGGGTGGATGGGAGTGGAAAACAAACCCAAACCGAACTTCTTTACAAGCGTTTAATTGATAATGGACAAAAAGTGATGCTGCTTTCCTACCCCCGATATGACAAGGAGTCCTCGGCTATGGTAAAACTATATCTTAGTGGTGCTTTTGGAGAGGATCCCGGGGATATAAGCCCTTACATTGCATCCACCTTTTATACTGCTGATCGGTATGCATCGTTCAAAGAAGATTATGAAGGGTTCTTAAATGATGGAGGAATTGTTTTAGCTGACCGATATACCACATCTAATATGGTCCACCAGGCTGGAAAAATAAAGGATCCCATCGAACGCAAACGATTTTTGAACTGGCTATGGGATTATGAATTCAATCTATTTGGGTTACCCATACCGGATAGGGTTTTCTTTTTAAATATTCCACCTGAAATTAACCTAAGATTAATGAAAAATCGTGCTAATAAAATCACCGGAAAAACTGAAAAAGACATTCATGAAAAAAGCCCGGAGCATTTAAGAGATGCCTATGAAAGTGCTTTAGCATTAGTCGATGAATACTGCTGGACTGAGATCCGCTGCATTAATCAGGGGGAACTCAGGAGCATTGAAGATATAAATGAAGAAATTTGGAACGAAATAAACAAAAAGGAGTGTAAAGCTGATGATTAAAAACCAATTTACATATTTAACAATGGCCCATTCAGATATAGATATGATCCTGTTAAAGAATTATTTAAGCGCTAATGGTATACCGGTAATTACCCGGGAAAAGGGTTTTGGTGGTCCTATTCGCAGTATTTTTATGGGAAGCTTTTCTCCGGCCCATATTGAAGTTTTTGTTAAAGAAAGTGATTATGATGAGGCTATGATGCTTATTGATTATGAGGAATTCAGCGCTGAACTGGATGAAGAATTTTGGATGGAAGAAGAAGACAAACCAAAAAAATCCCATTAAAAATGGGATTTAAGGGAAGGGAAAAAAGATGCTCGAAAAAATTCAGGGACATCAAACCATTACAGAGCACCTTGAAAAGGAAATTCTCACAGGTGGGGTAAGCCACGCCTACCTATTTTCAGGTATTGATGGCGTAGGGAAGAAAAAAACTGCCCTAGAGTTTGCCAAGGCACTACTTTGCATGAGTGCGGAGAAGAAGCCTTGTGGCCATTGTTCAGTTTGCAGTCAAATTGAGCATGGGAATCATCCTGATGTTCAGGTGATTACATCAAAACAAGGTGAAACAGCCATTAAAATTATTCAGGTTCGGGAAATGATCAGCGGACTGTCAATAAAGCCCTATACCGGAAATCAGCGGATGGTTATCATTGATGGTGCTGATCATATGACGCCGGAAGCCCAAAATAGCTTGCTCAAATCCCTTGAAGAACCCTTAAGCTATAATCTTTTCATTCTATTAACCAGTCATCCCCAGTCCATTTTGACCACCATTCGTTCCCGATGTCAGAGTTATTATTTTCATCCTCTGGATAACGACCTGGTGGCTGAGATCCTTAAAGAAGAAACTGAATATGACAAAGAATCCATTCAAGGGGTGCTTCATCAAGCTGGAGGTTCCCCTGGGATGGGGATTTATCTTTTGGAAAACAGTGAGATTCAAAATGAAAGAAAACATTGCTTAAGGGATTTATACAGTCTTCTAAAAGGTGATGAGCTTAAAGTATTTTCATTGGCAGATACCTTATCAAAAGATAAAGCCACCAGTGAAGAAATCCTGGGTTTTTTAATTCAGTGGTTTTATGAGGTAGGGCTCCTTCTCCAAAGTCTTGAATTACCTGGAGCGGTACAATCAGACAAAGCCCATATTGCCTACTTAAAAATACTGAATTATGAAAAGAATCAAGTCATCCTGAAAACTTTGTTTGAAATGATGGTGACTTTACAATATAATGTTAGTTTAAGACTACAGTGGGAAAAGGTTTTTATTAAAATAATGGAAACTCAGAAAGGATACAACTAATGGGAAAATCAGTCGTCGGCGTACGATTTAAAAAAGTTGGAAAAATATATTACTTCGATCCTATGGAATTTGAATTAAAACAATTTGATCCAGTGATTGTTGAAACCGTCAGAGGAATTGAATACGGACAGATTGCTCTGGAAGCCCGGGAAGTGGGCGAAGAAGAGATTGTGGCTCTGGTAAAGCCAGTTATCCGTAAGGCAACTGAAAAGGATAAAAAAGATTTTGAGAAACTTAAATCAAGAGAATCCGAAGCGAAGGAAATTTTCATTTCGAAAGCACAGAAACATAAGCTTGAAATGAAGCTTGTTGATGTGGAGTATACCTTCGATCATAAAAAGGCGATTTTTTATTTTACTGCTGAGGGACGGGTAGACTTTCGAGAGTTAGTTAAAGATTTAGCATCAATTTTCAAAGTTCGTATTGAGTTAAGACAAATCGGCGTCCGGGATGAAGCAAAACTTTTTAAGGGTCTCGGAGTTTGTGGTCGAACCACTTGTTGTGCCCAATGGTTAGGGGAGTTTACACCAGTTTCAATTAAAATGGCAAAGGAACAGAATCTTTCCTTAAATTCGACTAAGATTTCAGGTATTTGTGGTCGGCTATTATGTTGTCTGACCTATGAACAGGAATTTTATGAAGAGGTATCAAAAAAGCTTCCTAAAGTAGGACAACGTGTTATTACCGCAGATGGTGAGGGAGAGGTCTTTAAACTCAGCATTCTTGAGGAAACCGTTTTCGTCAAAATACAGATAAATAAAGATGAAACTGAGGTTATGAAGTATAAGTTAGAGGAAATTGAAGTAAAAAAATTCGAAAAAATAAAAAAAGATAAATAATCATCTTGATTTTAGAATTAAAAAGGATATAATAGGAATGTTCTTAATGTTAAAAGGAGGGTTTTTCAATGGCTTATAAAATTTCAGACGAATGTATAGCTTGTGGATCTTGTATTGACGTATGTCCAGTAGAAGCAATTTCTGAAGGCGACATCTACGTTATTGATCCAGCTAAATGTACCGACTGCGGTTCATGCGCGGATGAATGTCCAGTAGAAGCAATTGCTGCTGAGTAATTAGCAGGAATCAAAAAAGGACACCTTTTAGATTATACTAAAAGGTGTCTTTGGCATTTAAAGGTAAAAATAATAGTTAAAATTTCTCTAAAGTGTGATAGAATGCCAAAAAGTCGGGTATATAAAATACAAGACATAAAACAAAGAAAGTTGATATTGTTATAATATCAAGTGGAGGAAGAAAATGCAAAAATATGTATGTGATATTTGTGGTTATGTGTATGATCCAGCCATGGGAGATCCAGATAATGGCGTAGCAGTAGGAACCGCGTTTAAAGACATCAAAGAAGATTGGGTTTGCCCAGAATGTGGCGTTTCTAAAGATGACTTCTCACCAGAAGACTAAGATCCATTAAAAAAATGATCAGCAAAAAGAGCCAAGGCTCTTTTTTTTATGGTATTTATAGCTTATAAAAATATTTGAGACTGTTTTATTTCGTTTGGTTCGGGTATAATATGAGTACTATCATACATGAAAGGATAATCACTATGGAAATTTGTGCTATTATGGGAAGTCATCGGAGTGGACACAATACTCAAAAAGCCTTGGACTTTTTTTTAAACGAAATCCAGGGAAATCATGAGGTAAATATCTATAATGTTAATAAAATAAACGTACAGCCATGTAGGGCTGATGATTATTGCATACCGCATCAGGGGGAATGTATCATTAAAGATGATGATATGACAGAGATTTATGATAAATTTATAAACTGTGATTTACTGGTGATTGCAAGCCCTGTGTATTTCAGTGCTTTCCCTTCCAAGATTAAGTCTGTCATTGATCGAACTCAAATGATTTATAATCTAAAGGATCGTTCAATTGTCAAAGAAAAAAAAGTGGTTGTCATTGCTCTTGGGGGTGCAAAACACTACCCACGGCAATTCCAGGGGGTTGATAATACATTGGAATGGTATAAGAAAGCACTTAATTGTACTGAAATTGGCTTTGTTCAGTTTTCCCACACAGATGAAGTGGGAACCATGGAAAATAAGGCATCATTAAAAGCACTGAAAGATGTTGGAAAAATAGTCAATGAATTAGCGATAAGCAAATAAAAACAGAAAAGGAGAAACGATTATGGCAAAGATAATTGATGCAAAAGAATTTGGTAATCTTGTATTAAAGAATAAAGGTATTGTATTGGTGGATTTTTTCGCGACATGGTGCGGACCTTGTAAAGCCCTGGCGCCTATATTAATAGAAGTTGGGGAAGAACTTAAGGATAAGGTTCAAATTTATAAGGTTGATATTGATCAAAACCAGGCTCTAGCCCAGGAATATAAGGTTATGAGTGTTCCAAACATGAAGATCTTTAAAAATGGCGAAGTTGTGGAGTCCATTGTAGGCCTTCAATCAAAAGGTGTATTAATTGAAAAATTAAATTACTATGCTGGATAGTTAGCATTTTATTTGAAAGATCATCTCATAAATGAGATGATCTTTTTTTTTACAGTTTAACTGTTACATAATTAAAATAAGAGGCTTACATGTTATAATGATTTAGCAAATTATTGAGAGCTATTCTCGATTGTAAAAAGAGAAGTTTAAATGATTTATAGAAGATCTCAAAAGGAGAATGAAATGTATAAAACCGAAGTCATTGAATTAAAGATAGAAGGCATTGTTTTTCCTGGAAAATCATGGGGAATGGCCGGTGAAAAGAAAATAGTAATAAAAAATGGTCTCCTAGGCCAACATGTTTTGGTACGCATGAAAAAGAATCGAAAAAAATATGAAGGTCAGATTTTAGAAGTTTTAGAAAAGGCTCCCAATGAAATTGAAGCGCTTTGTAATATTTTTTCTAAGTGTGGGGGATGCACTTATCAAAATCTGCCCTATGTCGAGCAATTAAAACTCAAAGAAAATTATGTGCTGACACTTTTGGAAGAAGCAGGAATTGGAGATTTTGAGTATGAAGGCATTACCCCGAGCCCTGAAGTGTTTGGTTATCGAAATAAAATGGAATTTTCTTTTGGAGATAATGAAAAGAATGGCCCTTTAATGTTGGGGCTTCATGAACAAGGGAGCTTTTATAATATTGTCAAAACAGACGATTGTAGGATAACGGATAATGATTTTAATCTCATCCAAAAGGCTGTGTCGAAATATTTTTCAGAAAGTGGGTTAACTTATTTTCACAAACGAAGCCACATTGGATTTTTAAGACATTTAGTCGTGCGTAAGGGCAAATATACCGGAGATATTCTATTGAACCTTGCCACAACAACCCAGGGGGAACTGGATGAATCGGGTTTTGTTAAAATACTCATGGATCTGCCATTAGAAGGCCAGATTCGAGGTATTCTTTATACCAAAAATGATGGGGTTGCAGATGTGGTTAAAGCCGAAACCTCAACAATTCTCTATGGAGAGGATAGGATCGAAGACAAAATTTTAGGATTAACCTTTGAGATTTCCAGTTTTTCATTTTTCCAAACAAACACATTAGGAGCTGAAAAACTGTATTCGGTTATACGGGACTTCGTAGGACAAGGTCAAAATGAGGTCATCTATGATTTGTATTGCGGAACCGGCACCATTGCTCAGGTTCTAGCCCCAGTGGCAAAAAAAGTAGTAGGAATTGAATTAGTACCGGAAGCAGTTATGGCTGCCAAAGCAAATGCTGAGAAAAATGGACTCTTAAATTGCAGCTTCATTGCCGGGGATGTGATGGTGGAGGTGGAAAACCTCTCATACAAAGCCGACGTGATCATATTGGATCCCCCCAGAAACGGCATACATCCCAAAGCGATTTTTAAAATTTTGGATTTTAAACCTAAGCTGTTTGTATATGTGTCCTGTAAAGCCAGTTCTTTAGCCCGGGACCTGCCATATTTTGTTGCAGCCGGTTATGTAGTGAAAAAAATACAGTGTGTGGACATGTTTCCCCATACCGGGCATGTGGAGACCGTTGTATTGATGGAGAGAAGGTAGGCATATTGATTTTATAGGGATAGATCATGAAATTATAAATTACTCTTGTTTCTTTTTGTCCATGCTCTTATAATTAGATTATCAACTTTGTCTGGTTGAAATAATTTGAAAAGTGGTAAAATCAATGACAAAACAAGAATTGATAGGTATCTTTAACAATGTTCAAAAGAAATTTGATGACGAAATCACTGAAGATTATTTTCTTCAACGACTGAAACCTTATGCTGACAGTAACGGACTAATTGATAATCATAAATTAGTCATGTTCGCATACAATGAATCATTAGCATCCTCAAAAGGGTTTCTCTTCGAAATCCTTGCTGAAGTATTGGTAGACAAAGAATAGAATGCATTGTTAAAAACCGAAGAAAAATAAGCCTCTACCAAACGGTATGGGCTATTTTTATGCCTGTTTTACAGAACTGAGATAATCAAGGATGCAAGTATGGATAATATTGTTCCCATCGGTGAGAAAATCAGAGAAAAAATTGGGAAGTCAGAAATATCGGAAGCGCTAACTAGAGAAATTATGATTGCACTTCATAAGATTGGGGTAGATAACTACTATGCAGTAAGATGATTGGACATAAGAAATTGGCGATTTTCCCAATTAAGGGAGGTGGCACCACAAAAGAGGAACTTACCGGTGAAAAAGCAATAAGCCAGGTAATGAGAGAGTCTCAAATAATAAGTCTTGCTAAACTTAGAATGAAAATAGAAGAATATTATGGAAGGCTTCAGGATATTGAGTGGTGCATGGAAAAAGACGAATTATATATTGCTCAGAGCCGTCCGATTACTTCCTTATTTCCCTTACTTGAACCCTTACCAAAGGATAATGCCCTTCATGCATATATTTCAGTTAATCATTTTCAGGTTATGACAGAACCAATATCCCCTTTGGGAATAGATATGCTGAGAATTATTTTTCCATTGGATACAGAGGTGAGAAATGAATCAGACTATAAATTTCTGACTTCAGCAGCGGGAAGGATCTATATTGATTTAAGCGATGTTTTACAGTTTAAAAAACTAAGAAAAACATTGCCTTCATTTTTTGAAAATGTGGATGTTTTACTGTCAAAAGCTTTAATAGAATTAGTTCAAAGACAAGACTTCAATGATCGAATCAAAAGAAAAAAGCATATTAGGACTGCTTTACTTAAATACATGGGTCCCATTGTTTTTAATACCATAAAAAACCTAATATACAAGAAACCTGAAGGTTCTATCGACTTTATGGAACATTGATTTCCAGAATCAATGAACTCAAGGATTTAAGAAAGCGTTCAATGAATTTAGTGGGTTTTTGGGAACTCTATGCAGCAGTAAAGGACAATGAAAGTTTGAAAGAGCTGGTTGACAAAGAAAAGCAGAATATTAGCATTATAAAAAAATCAGCCCACCGCGGGTGATTACAAGCGATGGTGAAGAAATTACAGCAGCCTATAATCCTGAAAATATACCAAAGGGGGCATTATAAGGTATTCCTGTATCGGCGGGCGTGATAGAAGGGATTGCAAAAGTAATCACTGATCCCACAAAGGATTCCATAAATAAAGGTGAGATTCTGGTGGCGCCATTTACAGATCTAGGCTGGACACCGCTTTTTATTAATGCAGCAGGACTCGTCATGGAAATTGGGGGCCTATTAACGCATGGGACAGTGATAGCCAGAGAGTATGGAATACCTGCAGTTGTTGGTGTTTCGGATGTTAAAAAAAAAATTAAAACAGGCCCAAAAATAAGGGGGGATGGTAATGCTGGATTTGTGCTGATTATTGAGGAACAGGTGTTTGAAGCGAATCAAGATGATTAAATCCAAATTTATATCGAGAGGTTGGGGAGTATATGGATTATTCTAAATATGATTATTAAGAGTATAGTGATGAGGGCAAAGGATTTAGAAATAGAAACAGTAGCAGAAGGTGTTGAAACAAAGGAGTAGGTTAAATTTTTACGTGAAATTAGGTGTGATTTGGCACAGGGATTCTACTATGCGAAGCCAATGCCAATTTTTGATTTTGTTGCTCTGCTAGATAAGGGAAATAGGGCGTAAATATAGCTTGAGATTCATTTAAATGAGACGTTATATTTGTTTTTTTTTACGATTTATGGTATTCTTTTATGGGTGTCAAGGTATCAGGAAAGAAAAATAAATGAGGGAAATGTGAGCTTAAAATGGAAATACTTAGATATTTACTGATTTTTGTTCCAATAAGTATCATAGGAGAATTTTTACATCTTTCTCCGACATTAATGTTTGTTCTTGCGGCTTTGGCGATTATTCCGTTGGCAGGATTAATGGGGGAAGCAACAGAAGAAATAGCCTTCTATTCCGGGCCAAGGATCGGAGGATTTCTCAATGCAACCTTTGGGAATGCAACAGAGCTGATTATTGCTTTTTTTGCGTTAAAAGCAGGACTGTTTGAGGTCGTCAAGGCGTCTCTTGCCGGTTCGGTCATCGGCAATATTCTCATGGTGTTAGGTCTCAGCATGCTCGTTGGAGGAATCAAATATAAATCACAGTCTTTTAATAAAAAATCCATTGAAGTTTCTTCAAGCATGTTATTATTTGCAGTCATTGGATTAACGGTCCCAGCAATTTTCACACATACTGTTGCATCAGATCTTCTCAATACCCGATATGAGGGATTAAGTGTTATTGTTGCAGTAATTATGTTCAGTATTTACCTTTTAAGTTTATACTTTTCGTTCTATACCCACAAGGATATTTATTTTGTGGAACATGATGAAGACGCGGTATCAAAATGGTCTCTTAAAAAAGCAATAACTGTATTAGTGGGAGCAACGGTACTCATTGGTATAGAAAGTGAGTTATTTGTAAGTGCGGTTGAACCCATGACCCAGGCGGTTGGGCTGAGTGAATTTTTCGTGGGTATTATTTTAGTACCGATTATTGGAAATGCAGCAGAGCATAGTACCGCTATTGTTATGGCATATAAAAATAAAATGGATGTCGCCGTTGAAATTGCTATTAGTTCAAGCTTGCAGATCATCCTTTTTGTGACACCGGTCCTCATATTTCTCAGTTTATTATTTACGCCAATGAGCATTGTATTCAACGAGTTTGAATTGGTCGCGTTATTATTTGCGGTTTTCATTGCCAACAGGGTAGCCAGTGATGGTGAATCCAATTGGCTGGAAGGTGTTCAGCTTCTTGCAGTCTATTTGATTATGGCCGTTTCATTTTTTGTGTTATAATTAAGAAGTGAAAGAAAAACTGAAAAGGAGAAAATGTATGACTCGGATAAATCGTGTTAAAAGAGAAGTAATCAGATATATTTTCCTTTTTATTGGTTCAATCATTGCAGCAGTAGGTTTGGAAATATTTCTTGTTCCCAATAATATCATTGACGGAGGTGTTATTGGAATTTCAATCATTGCGAGCTATCTCACCGGAGTTCCTCTCAGTGTGTATATTATTGTTTTGAATCTTCCGTTTCTTATTTTTGGGTATAAGCAGATCGGGAAGACATTTGTTTTTTCTTCATTATTTGCTATAATATCGTTATCATTCTGGGTGTCAGTTTTTCATCCCATACCTGGACTTACCAATGATATCCTCCTTGCAGCAGTATTTGGGGGGATTGTTTTAGGAATTGGCGTAGGTTTAATCATACGTAACAGTGGTTCCCTTGATGGAACTGAAATGGTGGCCATTGTTTTTAATAAACGCACATCATTTTCCGTCGGCGAGATTGTTATGTTCTTTAATTTATTTATTCTAAGTAGTGCGGGACTTGTTTTTGGATGGGACAGGGCAATGTATTCACTTCTTGCCTATTTCATTGCTTTTAAAGTGATTGATGTGACCATTGAAGGTTTAAATGAGGAGAAAGCGGCTATTATTGTCTCGGATAATTCCTATGAGATTGCAGAGGTAATATTGGCCCGATTAGGAAGGGGTGTAACCTTTCTTGAGGGTAAGGGAGGGTTTTCAAAAGAGCCTAAAACCATCATATACTCAGTGATTACACGTTTGGAGATTGCCAAATTGAAAGCGATCGTATATGAAATTGATGAAAATGCATTTCTCACCATCAATGACGTCTTTGATGTGATGGGGGGAAAACAAAAAAAGCGAGCAATACATTAGCATTACGGATTGCTTTGGAAAAGCTCCAGGTCCTCAAATATTTTTTTTAGTACAGTTATAGGAGAAAGAATAATGCCAGAGTTAAGAAAAATACTTGTTTTTCTTTTTGTTTCCCTTCTGCTTATTTATACGTTTAAACTTCTTTACGCAACCCGATATAAAAAGGATAAATCATATATTTTTATTATCATGATTTGTGGTTTATTCCTATTATTTGTTGCTACATTTTCAGATATGATTGCAAGTAATGCATGTATTGCCTATATTTATGTAATTATAAAATTATGTTTTACGTTGGGCTCAATATTATATATTATTGGGATAATACTATGGATGGATTTCACTAAAAAAATCATCGATGAGCTTGAAAAAATGGCTTCTACAGATTCCCTAACAGGTGTATTGAATAGAAATGGTTTTCTGAAAGTGTTTGATAAAGTGATTAAAAATATGAAGTCATTCTTTATTATAGTATGTGACCTCGATGGCACTAAATTAATTAATGATAACTTAGGGCACGTAGAAGGTGATCAATTTATAATTAATTCATCTCAAATAATGGTTGATTCCATCAGAGATCATGGTAATATTTCTAGATTTGGCGGAGATGAGTTTATAATATTATTGAAGGATCAGGAATTACAGGAAGTTGAGACAATCATTGATAATATTAAAATGAAAGTTTTAAAGCTTTATCCACAATATAATAGTGGCGTCAGTATCGGTTATTCTTCTTTTCCCAAAGATGGCCAAAGTTTCGATGATTTATTTAAGGCCGCCGATGCTAGGATGTACAGAGATAAAAAAAGAAACATCCAATGACTTCTGAATAAATTTATTGAGAAAAAAAAGAGAGATATACGAAACCAGTTTTCAGGTTTGTATAGCTCTCTTTTTCATAAATAATTTAGATACAAATACATGTGTCAATCCTTACCCGGCAAGTTCGTAAAACCGGCGTAATAAAGCCACGCCATTGGGATTATGTTGATTTGAGCCACAGATGGAGTCATTTATGCATTCCGGATGAAACTGTACGCCCCAGACTCTTTCACCAAAAGAGATAGCATGAAAAGACTCAAAATCATTTTTTGCAAGAACACAGGCATTTTTGGGTAATTTTGTTACCGTTTGGGAATGAGAAGCATATGCAGAAAACGTTGATGGCAATACACTGAGCAAGGGGTCGTTTTTTCCTTCTTTAGTAAGCTGAATTTTAACTTCC
>Ga0209540_10001826_pt1 | contig 15567 bp, 7 predicted proteins | sample BarGraIncu01121A_FD_184501 | JGI IMG/M metagenome (GOLD analysis project Ga0209540, IMG submission 184501) | Arctic peat soil microbial communities from Barrow, Alaska - Barrow Graham LP Incubations 011-21A (SPAdes) (version 2) | ecosystem: Environmental > Terrestrial > Soil > Wetlands > Peat... | reverse complement strand
TTCATTCCGCCGCTTCTCATCCCTCCGCCACCCATACCACCTCCACGCATTCCACCACCACCCATTCCGCCTCCACGCATTCCACCACCTCTCATTCCACTGCTGCCGTTTGAACTATTATTTGAATTGGGAAGAGGATTAATTTTAATCTGAAAGTTAAATACTGTGCCGGAATCCGAGGGAGTCAGCTCGTTTTTGTAAAATGTTGAAAATGGAATTACAGCTTCATAATTCATAATGCCTCTAGTGTCGAAATCTATTGCTGCCGAGATTCCTGTATTATTTGGAGGGGACACAGTGATTATTTTTCCCAGATGTGGTTTAAAACCAACCAGTTGTATTTCTGTTGCTTCAGCAAGAAGCTTTAATCTGAACCCTGAACGGTCAGGTCTGACGTTTGAACCTTCTTTAGTTTGAGGACCAATATCTGGCTTCAGCTCAGTAACAGATATTTTACCGGTTGGATACTTGATTCCGACTGCAAAGGACTTTTTACCAAGAGTATCTATTCTGAATTCAAGACCTGAACGAAGTATTTTTGTCTGTAGAAATTCATTCGAAATGCTGCAGACAAAATAGAGGTTATAATTGTCGTTCGAAATATTGTAATTCATTCCTGTTTCCTGGTCATAAAATCTTAATGGATTTGACCATTCAGATATTTTGCCATCAATCGTGACTTTCCTGCTTTGCCAGCTTGATGAATTGTATATTTTGTTTGTACATGAAATTAAAAGACAGATAAGAAAAAAGACCGGAACTGTTTTTTTCATAGTTCTAGTTTAAAATATATAGACAACTGCTTAAGTACAAATATTCCGTCATAAGCGAATTTCTTTGCAAGCTTAATCCTTTAGTAAATCCATGAGTGGCTGAATCATAATGTCAGGCAAAAAAACAACCACTAGACAACCTGCCCCTTAATTATTGGCAATGTAAATTTGAAATCACTGCCTTTCCCTGATTCACTTTCGACCCAGATCTTTCCACCATGTTTTTCCACAAATTCTTTACAAAGCAATAAACCCAAACCGGTTCCAGTTTCTTCTGCTGTTCCCGTTGTGGTAAATACCTGTGAAATATCAAACAGTTTTGCCAAATTTTCGGCTCTTATTCCAATTCCATTATCGGAAACTGAAATTGTTACGCTGTCCGAATTTTCTTCTGCATTGATATTTATTGCTCCTCCGCTGTTCGTAAATTTTATGGCATTTAAAACAAGATTCCGCAAAACCGTTTTTAACATATCAAAATCCGCAATAACAGCTATATGATCTGCTGTATAATAATTAATTGTGATGTTTTTTGCATTTGCGGTCGGGTTAAGAATCTCAAGAGTATCTTTTAAAATATCCGAGATATTCAATTCTTGCGGTTTAAAAGGAATTTTACCGGATTGTGTTCTTGCCCACATCAATATGTCTACCAGTAAATTATAACTGTTTTGTGCGGCTTTATTAATATGCTTTAATTGATATTCAATTTCGTCAATTTCGAGTTTGCGGATGCCTGCCAGCAACAATTCCGAAAAACCAAGAAGTGTATTGAAAGGACTTATTAAATCGTGTCCCAGGATTATTAAAAACCGGTCTTTATCAGCATTTAGCTGACGTAATTGTTTCTCGCTTTCTCTTAATGCTTCTTCTACCTTCAGCAATTGAGCACCACTTATCGCTGATACTCTGAACACAATAAATATTGTTACAACGACAACCATAAATAATATTAATGCAGAAGTCAGAGGTGGATTAATATCATTGAAAGAAAGGACGGAATCTAGAAATCCCTGTAAAATGACAATGAAAACAACAATTGGTAAAAACGATTTTAAAAGCCGGCGCGTAACTTTATTGTCTTTTATCAGATTGTACGTCCAGAATTGCAGCTCGGTTGCCCGGAGCAATGTAATGCTGAATAACAGGAAGCAAATAGCAGATGGTAATGAAACAGGAATAATTTTGCCGCCATACAGAAGTGGTGCATTATAAAGATATCCTATTAACAGGACTGATGATATAAGTGCTGTCAATAATGAGAAACTGCCACCTATATACCTGATTATCTCGGAATTATTTTGTCTGATTCCTAAAATGCCAATGCATATAAAAATAAACAATACTGAAGATATTGGTGACATGCGACCTATTGGAACATTTCCAAGCATTCCTGGAATTTTTATAAGAATATATTCAATATCCCAGGTTAAACTGAAAAGATATTCGAGAAAAATTAAACCACAATAAAATGCATCAATAATCACGAATATTGTAGTTAACGATTTAGTTAACCGTGATTTTTCGATATCACTATTTATGAGAAGAAAAATACTTAAGGTAATAAACATTACTACAGATGACGGAGGGATGGGGATGTATTTCAAAGAAAATGAGGTTATCCGGATATTACCAAATAACCAGCCAAGTAAACTTAGACTTGCAATAAAAAGTAAAAGAAACAGAAACGATTCTTTTCTTTTAATTAAATGAACAAATGCAGATTTTTCAGTATCCATGATTGCTGTTCTCTTTTAATTTTGAATCATATCGTTTTTCTGAATCAGGAATCTTTGTTAAAATATGGTGATTGATCTTGTTTATAATCCATATATAAACAACACTTAATTGTACATATTAGTTGTAATCATACAATAATTATTTTGCCGGAATAATTGCTGATAATTTCATCCAAAATGAAAAATACCTTTCTGGACGAGAAATAAAATCATCTCTTATGTGGTGAATCCCTGTAAACACGATGAATACCATCGGCACGGGAGGAACCTGATTGAAAGATTGTAGATTGCATTTTATTTGTAGAATCTGTATAGGCAGGACAAACTTTACTGTTGCATCCGGCAGCCAGGATAAGAACCAGAAGGAATACTACCTTTTTCATATTGTGCAAAATTAACTTAATTTCATCACTTATGAAACAGGATTAATAAGCCATTAACAATAAATTGTTGTCAGCGTCCGGAAATCAGCACTTACTCAATACAGAGAGGCCCCTGGAGACATACAGGAGAGGTGTTTAATAATTATTTATGCCGTCAGAAATTATTAAAATCGCTTTTTTGATGCTTTTTTAAATGAGTATCATTATAAAAAGGCTGGAATTGTGTTAAAATGCTAAATTTTAATCCATATAATTTAACAGTTCGTCAAAATCGAAGATTTTAATCTTTTATTAACGATGCTTCCATAATATACTTATAATCAATATTCTATATCATTACATAACTGATAAATTAAATTTCTCTCCGTGCTTCTGATAAATTCCGACTCAATTTTGACGAATTACTTCCATTTTATTATAAGCAGAAAATTCCTGGTTATATTCATCGCCATTCCTTAGACCAACATGTGCTAAAACTATCCTGTTTTCTCATTAAATGGGCATTTACCACTTGACACGAATGTACTAACGTATTAACTTTATATCATAATTAAGAACCTGAAACAGCGTCTTATAGAAATAACCCAGATATGAAGATTAGAGCGGCACTCCGGGTGAAATCAGAAACATCCTGACATGCTGCAAGACCCCCTGGCGAAAGCCGGGGGTTTTTGCGTTTATTAATAAGGATTTTAATGTTTTTGAGGACTGGTTGCCATTTGCTATCTTAGCCGGGAAATTATTCTTGCTGACAAAACGGCCTTTGGCTTTATTCATTGTAAATAATATTGGCGGATATATGAAAAACAGTCTGCTTCTCATCGGTTCATTTGTTTTGCAGGCATTCATATTAATCTCATGTAAGAAAGAAGCAGCTACCTCAACCACTCCGTACATTTCAATCAGTAGTTCAGTGACTCAGGTGGATGAGGACAATCCGAACGGATCAGTAAGCATCTCCTTAATCCTTTCGGGTGCATTCAATAAAGCAGTGACCCTGGACTATACGACTGATGACAGTACTGCAATAGCTGGAAAAGATTATGTTACAGTACTTTCAGGACACCTGGCGTTTCAGCCTGGTGAGATATCAAAGGCGATAACAGTTAACATTATTCCGGATACAGCTCAGAAGCGGGACGTTTATTTCAAGGTTGTATTCAGCAATCCGGTTAACGGCGTCCTGACCAGTTCGTCAGGGATCATAAAAATCATCAATGTTGATTATGCAAATCTTGTCTGGAGCAATGAATTTAATGATGGTCCCCTCAATTCAGCAATATGGAATTATGAACTAGGAGCAGGAGGCTGGGGCAATAATGAACTTGAGAATTATACGAACTCCTTAAATAATGTACATATTGATTCGGGATATCTGCATATTACAGCTCTTAATCCATCAGTAGGAGCTTATACATCGGGTAGGATAACCACTCAGGGGAAAAAGGAATTCACATATGGCAGAGTTGAAATCCGTGCAAAGCTGCCTGAAGGCAGAGGAGTATGGCCTGCACTTTGGATGCTTGGCGGAAACATTTCATCTGTTAGCTGGCCTAAATGCGGTGAAATTGATATAATGGAACTTATCGGCAATACACCTTCAATTATTTATGGAACAGCACATTGGAATAACAATGGTCATGTAAGCAGAGGTAACAGTTTTACCCTGTCAGGCGGTAAGTTCAGTTCCGGATTTCATGTTTTTAGCCTTAGATGGACACCAAACCGGCTGATATGGCTGGTTGACAATCAACAGTACTCTAATTTGAGCCGGAGCGAGATCAGTGCTTTCCCATTTGACCTTCCACAGTTTTTCATCTTTAATGTAGCAGTTGGTGGTAACTGGCCTGGGGTTCCTGACCAGACAACAGTCTTTCCCCAAAATATGATAGTGGACTATATCAGAGTGTATCAATAAAAATGCCCCTAATCATTTAAGGTACATGGAATCCTGTTAATGGAACATGACAACCGATCTTTCATAAAATATCCTTATTTTCGTAGTGATCAATTCTCACGGGTATAAATTGAAGAAGAGCATCGTTCATATTATTGGCGTTATGATCATGCTGGTTCTTTCTGAGCCGGCTGCCCTTTCCGAAATTAAAGATATCGGTACTCCCTTTATACGGAATTTTTCAAAACTGGAGTACAGAGCCGGAACCCAAAACTGGGCTATTGCACAGGATCAGAAGGGATTCATGTATTTTGCCAACAACGAAGGGCTTCTTGTATTCGATGGTGTAAAGTGGGAGCTTTATAAAATGCCAAACTCATCAATGGTAAGATCAATTTTTATAAACGATAAAGGTGAAATTTATATCGGCGTTTATAATGAATTCGGAAAAATGGTGCCAGGTCCTGACGGGAAGCTGGCATTTGTTTCGCTTAAAAACAAAATTCCTCCGGAATATCAGAATTTCGATGATGTATGGAGCATATCGCCTTACCAGGGCAAGATAGTCTTTCAGTCGTATAATGCTATATATATTTATGATGAAAATGGTACGGTTACGGTAGTAAAGGCACCCTTAAGATTACCTACATCTTACAGTGTATCCGGAAGGCTCCTGTTTAACGATCTTAATGAGGGCTTACTGGAATTATCGGACACGAAACTGGTGAAACTGGAAGGCTGTGAAAAACTCAAGGGAAAAGATATATGTGCAATTCTTCCATTCCCGGAAGATAATCAATTGCTTATCTGTACTGTCGACAAAGGACTATTTCTCTTTAACGGGAAAGATCTGAAAGAGTGGAATGTTCCGGTAAACAATATGTTTAAAATCAATTCAGTATTCAGCGCAAATACTCTCCAGGACCATTATTATGCTATGGGTACTGTCCATGACGGCTTATTTATAATTGATAACAAGGGTACTCTGATACAGCATATAAATCGTAAAAAGGGGCTTCAGAACAACACAATTCTTAAAGTCTTTTCAGACAGAGCCGGCAATCTCTGGCTTGGTCTCGATAATGGAATTGACTATGTAACTGTAAATTCTCCCATAACTTTTTTACAGCACCCTGACGGCTTTGGTGCAGGGTATACTGAACTGATTTATAAGGACAAACTCTACCTTGGTACGAATCAGGGGCTCTATGTATGCGCATGGGAAAATGAGAAGGCAGCTAGCGACTTTAAGATAATTCCCGGAACATCAGGGCAGGTATGGTCCCTTGGTATTCACAATGGTGTAATTGTTTGTGGCCATAATTATGGTACATTCATTATTGAAGGGGAAAAAGCAAGCCTGATCAATAATATCCCAGGCGGATGGAAATATATCATTCTTAAAAGATATCCCGGATATCTTATTGGTGGAACATACAGCGGACTGATCCTTTTTAAATGGGAGAACGGCTCATGGCATTTTGTAAGGAAAATTCCCGGTTTTAATGAATCCTTCAGAGTATTCGAGGAAGATGACAACGGTGATATTTGGATGAGTCATGGCTTTAAGGGTATTTACAGGGTAAGGATCAATGACAGGCTCGACAGTATAGCTTCATCGAGGTATTTCGGAAAGAAGGATGGACTGCCTTCAAATTACCTGCTCAACGTTTTTAAGATCAAGGAACGGATAATCTTTGCTTCAGAGTCAGCGGGAATTTATGAATATGTCCCCTCAAAGGACCGTTTTGAATATTCAGTCTATTTTAACCAGATCCTGAATCCCCTGAAAGGCATTTCATACCTTAAAGAGGATCCTCAAATGAATATATGGTATGTCTCAAATAATAAAATAGGAGTCTTTCGCATCCAGGAAGATTTCAGCTTCAAGCATGTTACATCTCCATTTACACTGCTTGCCGGCAAGTTTATCCATGGATTTGAATCTTTATATCCCTATTCGGACGAACAAATCTTCGTAGGGATTGAGGACGGATTTGCACACTACTCTCCTCACGCATATTTTAAAAGCTATCCTGATTTTTCGACCTATATTACACAAGTAGAAGCGATCAATCTGGATACCACATTTTATTGCAGCAACATCACTTCGAGGGCTGAAAAAAGGGGTTATGATTACAGTTTCCCCTTTAAAAACAACAGCTTCAGGTTCTCTTATTCATCACCTGTTTATGATAATCCTGGTTTCATAGAATACAGTTATATGCTGTCCGGTTATGACAAAGAGTGGTCAAAGTGGAGTAATTCTTTTACACAGGTTTTCAATAACTTGTCCGACGGGAAATTTGTTTTCAGGGTAAAAGCAAGAAATCAGATGGGAATCGAAAGTCTTTCTGATTCTTTTGAATTCACTGTTCTTGCACCCTGGTATAAATCAATAATTGCATATATATCATATATAATATTCCTTATTTCATTAATTTACTTCACGATATGGACTGTTAACAAAAGAATTGAGATCTCGGCACGGCAGGAAAGAGTGAAACATCTGCGCGAATACAGGGAGAAAGAGAAAGAATATATAAGACAGGCGCTCATCTCTGAAAAGGAGATCGTGACCATGAAAAACGAAAGGCTAAGAATCGAAATGATCCAGCAGGATAAAGAGTTCGCAAACCAGGCAATGAATATGGTACGGAAAAACGAATTCCTGATCAGGATCAAGGAAGAACTCAAGGATCTTAAAAAAATGTCGCGTGAGGAGCCTGCCGGTGAAAAAGTCAATATCATAATAGCAAGAATAAACAAGGAGGTTGATTCCAACAAGCAGAGGGAGGTATTTGAGAAGGCTTTTGATGAGGTGCATGAAGAATTCCTGGACAGGCTTAAATCAAAATATCCTGCGCTGACGCCCACAGAGCTGAGGCTATGCGCTTTCCTAAAAATGAACATTTCAACTAAAGAGATAGCTCCGTTAATGAATATTTCAGTCCGCGGCGTCGAGATCTGCCGTTACAGAGTACGCAAAAAGCTTGGAATTGACAGAATAACCAACCTTGCAAGTCTGCTTATAAACCTTTGATTTTGCCATCCAGGTTTGTAGTAACTGTTTTTAATCCTGATGTATTAGTTTTTAAGTATTATTAAATATTATTTATTTGATAATGTGGTTATTATTTATCTTGAGATGAAATAATGATGTAATGGTATTTCGTTTGTGATGTATTTTTGATGTAATACTTGAAACTAGTCGACCTCCTTTTCTTCATATATTTCATGCAGTTTTCAACAAGTTCAGAACTTTTTTGCGAACTGATTTTAAACTTAACCTCTAAACAAAACTCTATGAAGAAAATGAAACAGTTTTTAGTTACCCTGATCTTTATCCTTTGCTCCCTTGCGCTGAATGCTCAGGGGCTCCAGGTGAAGGGGGTTGTGACGTCAGCGGAAGATGGTCAGCCAATCGCTGGCGTCAGCATTTCAGTCAAAGGCACAACAACTGGCTTTTTGACTGACGTAAACGGGGCATTTGCTATAAATGTGTCCGCAAATTCAACTCTGGTGTTTTCATTTGTTGGTATGAAAGCACAGGAGATCCTGATAACCGCCAGCACAACTCTTAAAGTTGTTCTGGAATCTGACATTGCACAGATTGATGAAGTAATTGTGGTTGGTTATGGTGTCCAGAAGAAAAGCCTTGTTACAGGTGCAATATCCAGCATTAAAGCTGCTGATATTGTAAATCTTTCCATTACAAGGCCTGAACAGGCTCTGCAGGGAAAAACAGCCGGTGTACAGGTAATTTCTAACGGTGGTTCTCCCGGAACAGACATTAAAGTCAGAATCCGTGGTGTTAGCACCAATGGTAATTCGAATCCTCTTTACATTGTTGACGGCGTAAAGACCGGTGATATCAACTTTTTGGATCCTAATGATATCCAGAGTATGGAAGTTCTTAAGGATGCTGCTTCCTCTGCAATTTATGGTGCTGAAGGTGCCAACGGTGTTGTTATGATTACCACCAAAACCGGTACGACTGGAATAAGCAAGCTGAATTATGAATTCCAGACCGGTTGGTTGAGCGTTGCCAAAAAGCCGGCTGTTATGGCTACACCCGCCTATGTTGCTTATCAGAATGAAGCCGGACGTGCTGATAACAGTACTGTTAACCACAACTGGTTAGATGATATATTCGAAACCGGTTTTATGCAGAAACACCATCTTTCCTATTCCGGTGGCAGTGACAAATCTAATTTTTCCATTTCAGGGTCTTATTTATCACAGGACGGTATTATTACAGGAACGCGTGATAAGTTTAACAGATATTCAGTCAGAATTAACTCAGACCATAAGGTTTCAAAATGGTTAAAACTAGGTGAAAATATGGCTTTCACGCATTCTCTGAGAAAAGGCGTAGCTGAAGACAACGAATATGGCGGCGTAATTGGCAGTGCTTTGCAGTTGGATCCGACAACCCCAAAAATATATACCGATCCTTCACAAATTCCTGCTGATGTACAGGCTATAATTGCTGCGCATCCTACAGTAGCAAGAGATGCAAATGGTAATATCTATGGTATTTCGACTTATGCTAACGGCGAAATCAATAACCCGTTTGTTATTATGGAATATGGCGGCGGTGCAAATGGACCCGGTGTAATACAGGATAAGATATTGGGTAATGTATTTGCTGAAATTTCACCTTTTAAAGGTTTTACATTTACCTCAAGGTTAGGTATTGACCTTGCATGGCAAAACAACCACAGATGGAACAAGATTTATTATTATAACGATCTCAGATACAATGATGCAGCATCGGTAAATGAAAATATTGACAACTGGTATACATGGCAGTGGGAAAATTTTGCCTCCTATGCTAAGAAGTTTGGTGATCATGGTATATCTGTACTGGCTGGTATGTCTTCACAAGATTATAAACACAGGGCTACCGGTTTATATGCTTCTCCCATGGCCATTGGCCAGGAAAACTACTCCGAATTTGATTACGTAACAAGTGAAACTGCTGATAATGTAAGCGGTTATACTAACAATGACCGTCTAATAGGTTATTTTGGTCGTTTATCTTATAGTTTTAAAGAAAGATACCTTGTGCAGGGTAATGTCCGTCGGGATGGTGCAAGCCTTTCGAAATTGCCGAAAATAGGACGTTGGGGTTTATTCCCATCATTTTCTGCAGGATGGATTGCTTCGAATGAAGATTTCTTCCCGAAATCTTTTTTATCCTATGCAAAGGTGAGAGGTAGCTGGGGTAAAAACGGCAGCCTTTCAAATCTAGGCAGTTACAGTTACGTTGGATTCATTACCAGCAATGGATTACAATATCCTCTGGCTGACGGTACAATAGGTATTCCATCTGAACCGAACAGCTTGAACAACCCCGAGTTAACCTGGGAAACAAGTGTTCAAACCGACATAGGAATTGAATTAAGGGCATGGAAGGACAAGTTATCTTTCACTATAGATTATTACAACAAGAAAACTACCGACCTTCTTACTCCGAATACTCCTCCTTACGAAGCTGGTAACACTGCTTCTTTTATTAATGCCGGCGATGTTGTGAACAAAGGTTTGGAATTTGAACTTGGTTTAAAAAACAATGTAGGTGATTTACAGTATTCTGTTAATTTAAACCTGGCAACCAATAATAATAAGGTTACTTATCTGAACCCGTCTCTTGCTCGCCTGCTCGGTCCGAATGTTGGCCCGGGATGGAATGCAACTGCAACTGAAAAAGGTTATCCGATATGGTACTTCAGGGGTTATAAAACCAATGGAATTGATCCCGTAACTGGTGATGCCATCTTTGTTGACGTAAATGGTGATGGTAAAATTACCAGCGATGACCAAACGATGATTGGAAATCCTCATCCCAAGGTTATGTATGGTGGTAATATAACTTTAAGTTACAAAGGATTTGATTTGAGTGTTTTTACTCAAGGTATGGCAGGAAATGATGCTATAATAGGCTGGATCAGGAATGACCGTGCTTATTGCAATAAACCTACAGTACTTACCGATAACCACTGGTCTCCTACCAACACCACTGGTACTATGCCCGGTGCAAATGCAAGCGCATTATCATGGAACAGCGACCTGCTTGTATTCGATGCATCCTACCTGAGGATACAACAAATACAGTTAGGTTATAATTTCCCGCATTCTTTGTTACAGAACATTAATTTAAGCGGTATAAGGCTTTATGTTTCGTTTGATGATTTCTTTACTTTTACGAAATATCCTGGTTTCGATCCTGATGCTGGTACAAGTAATAATGCTGGTATTGGTATCGATCGCGGAGTTTACCCGGCCTCCAGGAAAATAATGCTCGGTGCCTCAATTTCTTTCTAATTCAACATTAAATTTATAGGCAATGAAGACAAAAATAAAACGAATTAACATAATTGTATTTGCATCAACACTCCTGTTGTTTGCATGCTCAGAAAGCTTTCTCGACACGCAGCCTCGTGGTGTATTGGCTGTGGATAAATTTTACAAGACTGATGATCAGGCCGCAGCAGGTGCGCTTGATTGCTATGACCTGCTACAGGATCAGCAATTTGGAACCTGGACCGGTTCTTATTTAGTAAGAATGGTATTAGGTGACGAAGTAATTACCGGCGGTGGTGGTCGCGGTGACCAGCCAGGATATGAAGAACTGAATGAGTTCAATTTTGGCCCCAATAATCCGTTCATGGGTGGTTTGTACGCAGGTTGCTTCAGGATTATTAACAGGTGCAATACTTTACTAATCTTTACTACCAATGATTCTCCTGCAAAGGTAATTAACATTGCTGAAGCAAAATGTTTGCGTGCATTGGCTAATTTCGAACTTGTAACTTTGTATAGTGGAAATGCTTCCCTTGTTTTAAAACTCCTTGACCCCAGCCAATATCAACAGAGTCCTGGCGGAGAGGCCAATTTCTGGACGTCAATTGAAACCGATCTGACAGATGCTGCTGCTGACCTTCCTTTGAAGAGCGAATATTCTGCACGAGACAAATATCGCGTTTCGAAAGGTTTTGCACAGGCTTTGTTAGGTAAAGCTTATTTGTACCAGGGTAAATATGCTGAGGCTGCTGCTATTTTTGAAACTGTTATAAGTTCGGGCGAATTCAGTCTTGTACCTGCTACAACTGTCGCTACTATGGAAAGTATATTTAAAATTCCACAGGAGTTCGGCAGAGAATCTCTTTTTGAAGTTTCCTTTAGCGCTACCACAAATCGGGATTGGGGTAATTTCAACTGGGGCAATAACCGGTTTAACGAAAACTGTGCTACATGGGAGTTGATGGGTGCCAGAGGTGAATTTTTCAGCGATTTGGCTCCTATTGGCATGAGCGGTGGATGGGGCTTTGGCTATCCAAATCCTATTGTTGATGCCTTGTTTTTAAGTGAAGGACCCGCTAATAATATCAGAAGGCAGGCAACTGTGATGTCGAGTGCTGAATTGACGGCTGCGGGTATAACAGTTGGTAATTCCTCCGGTACTTTGGCTTATGGATATGCAGGATTTATCAGGGTAAAATATGCCTCCTGGTTATCAGAAAGAGGTGCACCTGTTGGTGAATTAAATTATGGTACAAACTATCGGTATATGCGTTACGCCGATGTATTACTTATGGCTGCCGAAGCAAACATTCTGAAAACATCTCCGGATAATGCGAAAGCGCGTGGTTATATTAACCAGGTAAGGACAAGGGCAGGTTTAGGCGCTGCTCCTGAAGCTGATGCTAACCTGTTCAACAGAATTGTTAAAGAAAGGAATATGGAGTTAGCTTTTGAAGGATGGCGTTACATGGACCTGATGCGCTGGATCAAGAATGGTAAAATGACCGAGGCTCAGGTACAAACCCTTATGGATGCATGTATTCCATATTTGCCAAAAGGTGCCGGGAATGTTCCTTACAGGAAAGCATGGCAGCCCAAGTATAAATTGTTAGCCATTCCTGAACAGGAAATTTTAACTAATCCGAATGCAGTTCAAAACCCTGATTACTAATACCTGATTGAATAAATCAGGCATTAATTAGTGGTTTCTATTGATTCTATTCAGATGATCTTTATAATTGGTTAGATTAAAGGCCATTTGGAAGAAGGATTAGTCTCAGAATCAGTGTTTGCTGCTAACAGAGTCAGACACTGATTCTTTTTAAAATTACATTCTTAAAAACCATATATGAACTCAGCAAAACGTTCAAGTGTTATTCTTTTGGCTTTCGCTGTGCTTTTTCTCCACTCATGCAAAAATGAAAAGCTGATAAAGGATAATACGGAGGTCAGGGTTGATAAGTTGCTTGCCGAGATGACACTCGATGAAAAAATAGGCCAGATGTCGCAGCTCGATCCTGGAATATTTGGGACGGAGGAGAACCTGAAGAAAGCAGTTCGTGATGGAAGATGCGGATCCTTGCTTAATTATTGGGGAGCCGACAAGGTAAACGAAATCCAGCGAATTGCTGTTAAGGATAGCCGCCTTGGCATACCGCTTTTGATTGGAAGGGACGTGATCCATGGTTACAATACTGTTTTTCCTATTCCACTTGGGATGGCATCATCATGGGATCCGGAAATCGTTAAGCAAGCCTTCCGAATTGCTGCTACCGAGGCCTCATCGCAGGGAATAAAATGGAGTTTCGCTCCAATGATCGATATAACATGGGACCCTCGCTGGGGCAGAATTGCTGAGGGTTGCGGTGAAGACCCGTATCTTGCTTCAGCTTTTGCAAAAGCGATGGTTGAAGGCTTCCAGGGTGACTCGCTCACCGCCCCGACTTCAATTGCGGCATGTGCAAAACATTACTGTGGATATGGATTTGCAGAAGGAGGACGCGACTACAATACGACCTATATTACTGAACCTGTCCTGCGTAATATCGTTCTTAAACCATTCAAAGCTGCTAAAGATGCAGGTGCATTGACTTTTATGTCGGCATTCAACGCCCTCGACGGTGTGCCGACATCCGGTAATGAATTTACCCTCAAACAGATACTTCGCAAAGAATGGAAATTTAACGGATTAGTAGTCAGCGACTGGGGCTCTATACCCGAAATGATAGTACATGGATTCTGCGTCGACGAAAAGGATGCTGCAGCAAAAGCAATTAATGCCGGTGTGGATATGGAAATGGCAACAACAACCTATTTCGATAATATAAAGAAACTGCTTGAAGAAAAAAAGTTAACAAAAGAAGAAATTGATAATTCAGTAAGAAATATACTTAGGGTCAAATTCAGTCTGGGACTTTTTGAAAATCCTTTTGTCAACCCCGGGGCCCGGGAGACCATTCTTGATCCTGCTTATCTTGACCATGCACGCAAAGTTGCAAGAGAGAGCGCCGTTCTACTGAAAAACAATAATAAAACTCTTCCACTTTCAACAGACATCAAATCGATTGCAGTTATCGGACCGCTGGCCGACAAGCAGCGCGATCAGCTCGGCACATGGTGTTTTGACGGAAAGGTAGAAAACTCCGTCACCCCGTTGAAGGCAATAAGAGAGTTGCTGGGAGGGAAGAAAGTTAATTTTGTTCCCGGCCTTAATTACAGCCGCGACAAAAAAACCGGTCAGTTCAATAATGCAATTTCTGCAGCCAAAAAATCCGATGCTGTTGTCTTTTTCGGCGGAGAAGAGTGGATATTAACCGGAGAGGGCCAGTGCAGAGGTGAAATAAATCTTCCGGGAGCGCAAACAGAGCTGATCGCCGAACTGGTGAAAACAGGAAAACCGGTTATCCTTGTAATTATGGCCGGACGCCCCCTGGCAATAGGAAAAGAGATTGAAGAATCTTCTGCAGTTTTGTACGCATGGCACGGTGGGACAATGGCTGGCCCTGCGATCGCTGACCTCATGTTTGGTAAAGAATCCCCCTCAGGGAAGCTTCCCGTAACTTTCGTTAAAGGTTCAGGTCAGATCCCATTCTATTATTACCGGGATAATTCCGGGAGACCCGCCACAAAACAATCGTGGACCCCCATCGACAGTATTCCAATTGAAAACCAGCAGAATTCCCTGGGATATAAGTCTTTACAGCTTGATTATGGCTTTACTCCACTTCTCCCGTTCGGATATGGATTAAGCTATACGAATTTTGTTTACAGCGATCTTTCACTTTCCTCCTTAACGATGAGTGCAACAGGAGCAATTGTGGTAAAGGCAAAGGTGGCCAATACAGGAGATATGGATGCTGATGAGATAGTTCAATTGTACATCCGCGACCGCGTTGGAAGTATTACAAGGCCAATCAAAGAATTAAAGGGATTCAAACGCATTCATCTGAAAAAGGGTGAACATGCTGATGTTGAATTCAACCTAAAAGGAGAGGAACTTGAATTCTTTAATGGCAAGGTAACGGCAACAGAACCCGGGAAATATGATGTCTGGGTCGGAACAAATTCGAACGAGGGATTACATGGTGAATTTATAGTTAAATAACATCTTAATAAAAGTGAATAACATGGGAAATATTTATCTTTTTCTGATATACTTCGGCTTTTTTGCAATTAAAGATGGTGTCAAAGAGCCTGAACGTAGTACCTATCCTGATAGTCCAAACAGTGAGGTAAAAAAGACTCTGGTCTGGAGCGATGAATTCAATTATGCCGGTCTTCCTGATCCAAATAAATGGAGTTATGATACTTCAGGCAATGCGACAGGATGGGGAAACAATGAAGCAGAGTTTTACACCAAAGCCAGGCTTAAGAATGCTGAAGTAAAAAATGGCTGTCTGAGCATAAATGCAATAAAGGAAGAATATAAAGGTTTTCATTATACGTCGGCAAGGCTTATAACAAAG
>Ga0209540_10001820_pt1 | contig 15593 bp, 16 predicted proteins | sample BarGraIncu01121A_FD_184501 | JGI IMG/M metagenome (GOLD analysis project Ga0209540, IMG submission 184501) | Arctic peat soil microbial communities from Barrow, Alaska - Barrow Graham LP Incubations 011-21A (SPAdes) (version 2) | ecosystem: Environmental > Terrestrial > Soil > Wetlands > Peat... | reverse complement strand
TTCTCAAATCCCGCTTTTCAGGCCAGAATATCGTAAGTTCCCTTTGATATTCTTTATTCTTAATAATATCCTCCAGCTCGAAATCTCTTATGGTTTTAAGCAGCTTTTCTCCTATTATGTCCTTGTTTATTCCGAATATTTTTTTTGCATACGGGTTAATTAGCATAACGCGGAAATCCATGTCGACAGCTATGACTCCGCTGTCCATGCTCTTAAGCACGGCTTCCAGCTCTGTCTGCTTCTGAGTTGTATCCTTGAAGGAGTTCTCAAGCCTGTCTGCCATGTAGTTGAATGTATGCGCAAGGTCACCGATCTCGTCCTCAGAGTGCACCGTCACCCTTTCGTGAAGTTCACCTTGGGAAATCCTGTGGGTAGTATCCTCAAGGTCCTTTATAGGTTTTACAAGAGCCCTTGCCAGTCTTGAGGAAAAAATTATTGTGACTATAAGCGAAGCAATCATTATGATGATGTATATCTGCCCGTACCTCCACAGCATGCTGCTGATGCTTTTCATTGTTATGGCACTTCTTACTATATAGCCGTTCCCGAATGTAGTGGCGTAATACATAGTTTCCGTTTTGGTGGTATTGCTATACCTTACGCTGTAGCCTGAACCGTACTTTCTGGCATCAATCACCTCCTGCCTGCTGTTGTGGTTGTCCATGTTCGCAGGGTTAACCTGCGAGTCGCTGAGGACATTTCCATTCATATCTACAAGGGTTTCCCTCAATTTAGAACTCTTAATGTTCATTGCGAAAAAATCCTTCAGATTATTCGGGTTCTGATTCTGAAGGATATTTATTACAAGTTCATTGTTCATCTTCAGGTTCTGCCTGACATTATCCTCGTATTCGTAGTTGGAAACCAGTATCACAAGAGCAGCTGTTATTACAAGGGAAAACAGGACTGATGCAGTCATCGAAAACAGTATCTTCTTTTTCACAGAATCACCTCAGCTCTTCCGAATTGAACCTGTAGCCGACTCCTCTTATGGTTTCTATAAGCCTTGGGTTTTTGTCATCCTCCTCGATTTTCTGCCTGAGATGTCTTATGTGGACATCTACAGTTCTTGTTTCTCCAAGGTACTCGTATCCCCAGATTTTGTCGAGCAGAAAATCTCTTGTCATCACTCTGCCCTTGTTTTTAATCAGTATTTCCAGAAGTTCGAACTCCTTGAGAGTGAGTTCAACCTTTGTTCCGTCCTTTTTAACTTCATGCTTTTCAAAATTGACAGCTATGCTATCGAAAGAGAATAAGGTGCTTTCAGCGATAGGTGAAGTCCTTCTAAGGACAGCCTTGACCCTGGCAAGCAGCTCCCTAACCGAAAAAGGTTTCGTCATATAATCATCTGCTCCCAGTTCAAGCCCGAGTACCTTGTCGAATTCAGCATCCTTTGCACTGAGAATAATTATCGGCGTGGTGGACAATTCCTTTTCCCGCCTCACCTCTTTGCACACCTCGTAGCCATTCATTCCGGGAAGCATGAGGTCAAGGAGGATGAGTGACGGACGCTCTTCCCTGATAAGCTTGAGCGCTGTAAGTCCGTCTCCGGCTGTCATTATTCTGTAACCTTCTTTTTTAAGATTGAAGCCGATAAGCTCCCTTATGTTTGCTTCGTCGTCTACAATCAGTATTTTTTCTTCAGACATATTTACCCTCCCGACTATTTGATGTATATGAAAGAGAAGAGCCTTTTTTCTGTCTCTCCGTTTCTGTATGAATACAGCTCCTCGCTGCTGCAGGAGGTGCATAGTCCTGTGACTTCCACATTCTTTGAAGGAATGCCCTGATCCTCCAGCTGCTTCATTATGCACTTCTCCATGCTCAGGTTCCTGCCCTGGAAAGCATCAGTATTTCTGTAAGTTTCGCTTTCCCTGAACTTTTTAATAAGTTCCTCGCTTACCTCATAGCAGCATTCCCTCATATTAGGTCCGATGAATACTTTCATGTCGGCAGCTAGTGAGCCGTAAGCGCTTTTCATCTTATCAATTGTTTTGCTCACTATGAGGCTGTACGTCCCCTTCCAGCCGCTGTGCACTGCTGCTGCAGCCTTTTGAACAGGATCGTATAATATGACCGGAACGCAGTCAGCTGTGAATACTCCTACTGCTACAGCAGGCTTGTCGGTTATGATGGCATCCCCTTCACGTCCCTTGCTGTCATTAGTATATACAAGATCGCTGTGGATCTGGCTTAGAAAGGCTACATCCTCAACAGGAAACCAAGACTTAAGCTTTTCGATATTCTCTTTGCCGTCCCCTGCCTTGGAGTAAAAGTTCAGCCCGTTCTTCGCAGTTGAAAATACAACCATGGCTGTTCCAAGATTTTCAGTAATGAATTCGTAGTTTTCTATTTTCATTATTTCCATATTATCCCCCGAAAACGATATATTTTTCTACAAAAAATAGGCATAATTAAATTACGCCTATTTATCTGACATTAAATTCTTTATTTCCTCCAAAAATGTGTTTACATCCTTGAACTGCCTGTAGACCGATGCGAATCTCACATAAGATACTTCGTCAATTTTCTTGAGCTGCTCCATGATAAGTTCGCCTATACGCTCAGATTTGACTTCAGTCTGCATTTCATTGGTGATCCTTTTTTCCACTTCGTCAGCTATGTTTTCAATCTGACCCCTGGAAACAGGTCTTTTCTGGCAAGCTTTTAAAAGACCTCCAATGATTTTGTTTCGGTCAAAATATTCCCTGTTCATGTTTCTTTTTATGACCAGGATTGGTATGTCCTCAACTTTCTCATAAGTTGTGTATCTTTTACCACAGCTTAGGCACTCTCTCCTTCTTCGTATGGAAACATCATCGTCAGTTGATCTTGAATCTACTACCTTGCTATCACCATATCCGCAAAAGGGGCACTTCATCTTCCTTCACGTCCTTCGTGTCTAAATAAGAGCAAAATAATCTATCTGCCTCTTCTTAAAAATGCAGGTATCTCCAGATTATCGCCGCCCGGCTCTACATCATCTTTTTCTTCTGGTGCGACCCTGTCTGTTGACAGTACTCCGAACTCCTGGCTTGTCGCATACTTGTCTGCAATGCCCTGTTTTATTAAAGCTTTATCTCCCTCGAAGCCCGTGGCTATGACAGTAATCCTTATTTCATCCTTAATGTTTTCATCTATGACAGCTCCGAAAATGATCTGGGCATCCGGATCAGCTGACTGCTGTACAATTTCAGCAGCTTCATTGATTTCAAGCAATCCTAAATCAGGGCCTCCGGTTATGTTAAGCAGAACACCCGTTGCTCCTGCGATTGAAGTCTCGAGAAGAGGGCTTGAAATAGCCTGCTTAGCAGCTTCTTTCGCTCTGTTGTCGCCTGTTCCCCGGCCTACGCCCATATGGGCAAGACCTTTTTCTATCATAATAGTCCTGACGTCAGCAAAGTCCAGGTTTACAAGCCCTGGTATTGTGATAAGATCAGATATACCCTGAACGCCCTGTCTCAGGACGTCATCCGCCAGTTTAAAGGAATCCATCAAAGATGTTTTCTTGTCAACTATGCTTAAGAGTCTTTCATTTGGGATAGTTACTAGCGTGTCAACTTTTTCCTTTAATTTTCTAATCCCTTCATCAGCATACTGCATCCTTTTTTTCCCTTCAAAAGGGAATGGCTTAGTAACAACGCCTACTGTAAGGATGCCCATGCCTTTAGCTATTTCAGCTATAACAGGAGCTGCTCCAGTTCCTGTTCCGCCACCCATACCGGCAGTAACGAACACCATTTCGGCGCCTTTTATTGCATTTGAAATTTCTTCCGTGCTTTCCTCTGCAGCCTTCTGGCCGATATCAGGATTAGCTCCTGCTCCCAGTCCTTTTGTAAGTTTGTCGCCTATCTGTATCTTCTGTGAAGCCTTTGAAAGCATGAGAGCTTGCTTGTCAGTATTTATCGCAATAAACTCAACATTCTTCAAACCTTCGATTATCATTCTGTTAACGGCATTGTTTCCGCTGCCACCACAGCCTATTACCTTTATTTTTGCAAGTTGATCAACATCTACATCAAAATCTAGCATATTATTTCCTCCTCATTTAGAAAAATTCTGAAAAAAATCCTTTTATTTTACCTATTAAACCTTCATTTTCTCTTTCTGAATCATCCTCGTCATAATCATCTTCATCGAAATCATCATCTTTCCTGATCACTTTGCTCTTGCCTTTACTCTTCGATGCTTCCGAGCTTTCGGCAGCGGGCTTTTCCTTAAGCAGATCAGCCACATTTTTCACAACTCCGACTGCAGTTGCATATACAGGGCTTGTTGCTCCAGGGTAGTTTAGATTTGCTATCCTGAAGGGCATAAGCAGAATGCTCTTGCCAAATTCCTCTATGCCTTCGAACTGTGAAATTCCGCCTCCAACTATTACCATTCCTGCAATTGAACTATCAAAGCCGGAACTCCTTATTTTCTTGTTTAAAAGAATCAGGATTTCCTCTATTCTTGCTTCAATTATCTGTTTCACGATGTTCAGGTCCACAGTCACTTCGTTGTTGAAATCGGCTTTCAGCTGAATCACTGTGTTATTGTTTGAATCATGGCCTTTCATGCCGTATTTGATTTTAAGTTGTTCAGCCTGTGAATGCGTAATCTTCATGACGATTGCTATATCGCTAGAAATTGTGCTTCCGCCTAAATTCACATGTTCACTATATACAAGCTTTCCATCCTTAAAAACCGAGATATTTGTAGTTTCAGCGCCGATATCTAAAAGTGCCGTACCCATCTCAATCTCCTCAGCATTAAGTGCTGCTGCTGCAGAAGCCAGCGGTTCGAATACTATCCCGTTTACCTTTATACCCGCTTTGTTAAGGCTTTTCATAATATTGCTCGCAAAAGTTGACTGGGCGGTTACAAGCAGAGCATCAAGTTCTAGTCTTGTTCCGCTCATTCCTTCAGGATCCTTTATATTTTCGCATCCATCCACGATATACTGATTTGGTATAACATCAATTATTTCCCTGTCAGATGTAATAGGAATGATTTTCGCAGCCCTGATAACCCTTTTAACGTCGTTTTCTTTGATTTCTTTGTCCTCAGATGAAACAGCTACTATACCCTTATTAGGCACAAGATCGCTTATTACTCCTGGGAATGAGATGTATGCTTCCTCGATGTGGTCGTCAATCATTCTTTCAAGCTGGCCTATGCAACCCTTAATGCTTTCAGAAGTCTTATCTATATCAACCACTATGCCTTTGTTAACGCCGCTGCATTTTGCAGTCGTGACTCCTATTATCTGTAGATTGCCAAGTTTATCGAATTTACCTGCTGCCGCCGATATCTTAGAAGAACCTATGTCTATACCAACTATATATTCACTCATTAATCGCATTTCCCCCCTTGTCAACAGAACCTTAACATATTATATTCCACACAAAATCCTGTTTTCCTCTATAGTTTATCATAATTTAGCAAAATATTAAACAATATTAGGCCTTATCACTTAACAATATTCTATGAACGAGATTTAAAAGAAAAAAGGCCCTTTCCATTGGTCCTTTTTTATAAGGATAAGAGCCTTATCAGCATCTCTTTGTCCACTGCATGACTTAATGCATCTTCATAGCTTATCACCTTTTTCTTGTACAGTTCCACAAGCGACATGTCCATGGTTTTCATTCCGTATTTGGATCCTGTCTGAAGTGCAGACTCTATCTGGTAAGTCTTGCCCTCCCGAATCATGTTTTGTATGGCTGTAGTGGATATCATAGTTTCCGTTGCACAGGCCCGGCTTTTGCCGTCGGCTGTAGGTACAAGCTGCTGTGAAACGACTCCATTCAGTACAGCAGCCAGCTGGATCTTAACCTGTTGTTGCTGATGAGGAGGGAAAACATCCACTAGTCTGTTAATTGTTTTTGCAACACCAACAGTGTGAAGTGTAGACAGCACCAGATGTCCCGTCTCTGCAGCTGTGAGGGCCACAGATATGGTGTTAAGGTCTCTTAGCTCACCGATTAGGATAACGTCTGGATCTTCCCTCAGCACAGCTCTCAAAGCGATTTTGAAACTTTTCGCATCCTTCCCTATCTCTCTCTGCTCCACTATGGATTTATCATGCTTATGAAGGAATTCAATCGGATCCTCTAGAGTAATTATATGCGAAGATTTATTTTTATTTATGTGATTTATCATTGCAGCAAGCGTTGTACTCTTGCCGCTGCCAGCAGGGCCTGTGACAAGGACAAGTCCTCTTTTCAACAAGGAGAGATCCTTAACTACGTCTGGAAGCCTAAGATCGTCCAACTCGGGAACTTTTGCTCCTACAACCCTGATTGCCAATGCTATGGTTCCCCTCTGCTTATATACATTGACCCTGAACCTTCCTATACCAGGGAGGGAATAGGACAGATCCATATCGCCCTTTTCCTCAAGGCTGTTGAAATCCTCTACCAGGATCAGTTTAGCAAATTTCTCGGTATCCTGGGGAGTTAAATTTATTTCATCCATTCTAATTAAGTTTCCATTAATTCTCAAAACAGGAGGTATTCCAGTCACTAAATGCAGATCAGATGCTTTTTTCCTTATTGTGGTTTCAAGCAATTCATTTAGTATCATTTTACCAACTCCTTACAAAAGTATATTCTTCCATAGCTTTGTAATATTTTATCATTTTTTTAAGAATATTGCTACATTGAAAATATCCGCGTCCCTATGCGGTTCGCGGATATGAATTACTTTTTCTTTTTTACAAGCATATCTCCTGATGTGAGTTTCTTGTCTGCAGAGAATTTATAGATCATCTGGGCTACAGGTGCAGCTTCAATTTTGTTTCCTTCTTCATTTCTCAGATCTTTTATGGTTACCGAAAAATTGCTGCCCACAGGACTCAGTACATCTACCGAATCTCCGTCGAATACCTTGTTTCTCTGTTCAACGACAGCGGTACCTGTGGAAACTTCGTAGCCTCTGACTATCCCTACTATATCATAGTCCCTGATATATGATGAATTTTCGAAAATTTGTCTGTCCGGATCGTTATAGTAAAAGCCTGTGAAATACTTTCTGTGGCTTGCCTTCAAAAGGTTGTCGATCCATTCCTGTTTAACAGTATACTCTTCAGGGTTTTCGAAATATGAATCTATTGCCTGCCTGTATGGTTTGACGATACAGGCAACGTAGAATGAGCTCTTCATCCTGCCCTCGATTTTGAAGGAGTCGATTCCGCTCTCCACCAGATCAGGGATGTGCTCTATCATGCACATATCCTTTGAATTAAGCAGGTAAGTCCCCCTGTTATCCTCTACAATCGGGAAATACTCTCCCGGTCTCTTTTCCTCGGTGATGTAGTACTTGTACCTGCAGGGCTGGGCACATTCGCCCCTGTTTGAATCCCTTCCGGTCATATAGCTTGAGATGACGCACCGCCCTGAATACGACATGCACATAGAACCATGAACAAATGCTTCGATTTCACATCCCTCGGGAACCCTGCGTTTTATTTCACGGACCTCTTCCATGCTCATCTCTCTTGCTAGAACTATCCTCTTGACACCCTGCTTGTACCAGAATTCCGCTGTTTTCCAGTTAACGGTGTTAGCCTGGGTGCTAAGGTGAAGCTCTAGTCCGGGAACAGTCACCCGTGAAGTGCTTATCACCCCTGGATCGGAAACAATCAGTGCATCCACCCCAATAGAATACAGTTCCTTCAGGTATTCTTCTAGTCCTACGAGATCATCGTTGTGAGGAAACACATTCACAGTAACATATACTTTTTTTCCTCTGTCATGGGCATATCTCAAGCCTTCAAGCAAATCTTCGTCAGAAAAATTATCGGCAAAAGCCCTTAAATTAAGCTTGCTCCCGCCAAGATAAACAGCATCCGCACCAAAATTTATCGCTGTCTTTAATTTTTCAAGATTGCCTGCCGGGGCGAGTAATTCGGGTTTATTCATTCCTATTCCTCCTTGTGGATATTGCTATCCCATCACCAATAGGTACTACTGATGTATGAAATTCTGCGTTCTCAGACAGCATGCCCAGATATTCCCTCATCCTCTTGACTATGGTCGCCATCCTTTTCTCGACAAGCTTGTCAGAAGCCATCATGCCCCTGAACAACACATTGTCCGAAACGATCACTCCATTTTCTGTCAGTAGTCTCTCACAGTGGGGGAAAAAATCATTATAATGGCTCTTACCTGCGTCCATGAAAATAAAATCTTGCTTATCCCTAAGGCTTTCCAGGATTTCTAGGCAGTCGCCTTCCAGCACTTCTATTCTGCTTTCGTATCCATATTTCTTTATATTGCTCCTCGCAAAAGCGACCATCTCAGAAGATCTTTCGATGGTCGTTATCTTTGCCCGAGTCCCAGCACATCTGCTCATAAGGATGGAGGAGTACCCTATGGCTGTACCCAATTCCAGTATCCTGAGAGGTTTAGCCATGTATACCAGCGTTTCAAGAAGCTGGGCTGCATCCTTCTGAATAATTGGAACATGATTTGTCAATGCATATTCTTCGAGTTCAAGAAGTGCTTCATCATCCCTCTTTATCAGACCTCTTATATAATTTTCTACGTAGTCATGAACGATAGCACTCATGATGTCCTCCTTAAAAACCTTGTGTAACAGCTTTTACATTCAAAAATTCATTGTAGTTGTTTGTGAAGAAATGGATCCCGTTATTCTTAGACACAAAATAAAGATAGTTTGTGCTTTCAGGTGAAATAGCAGCCTCGATACATGCCCTGCCAGGATTGGCAATAGGTCCTGCCGGAAGTCCCTGCACCTTATAAGTGTTATAGGCGGAGTCCACCTTCAGATCATCATAGGAGAGCACGTCCTTGTGGTATCCAAGTGCGTAAAGAACTGTGGCGCAGGACTCCAGTTTCATGTTGATTTTCAGCCTGTTGTAGAAGACTGAAGCCACTTTTCCCCTCTCTGTCTGTACCTTTGCTTCTTTTTCAACGACGGAAGCCATGGTAATATATTTATCCAGTTCTTCATTGGTTATGGTTTTTCCTGTCTTCTTGGATATGTCGTCTATGATATCCTTAAACCTTGATGTCATTTCATCGATTATAGCCTGTCCCTTCGAACCTTTGTAAAATTCATAGGTGTCAGGGAACAAATACCCCTCCAGGGCATATTTCCTGTTTATATCGTTCTTTATATAGCCGGGAAGTTTATACTCTTTGCAGCTTTTCAGAAATTCGCTCTTGCTGATTAAACCTTTGCTTTCAAGCAAACCTGCAATTCCTTCTACATCGTACCCTTCGGGTATTGTTACCTTAACAGGTTTATTGTCCAGAATTCCGTTGTTCATATAGTAAACAAGGTTTTCCAGGGAGACAAAATTCGAAATGCTGTATTTTCCGGGAACAACCTGTGAAGCAAGCCCGTGCTTTTCGATGTATCCCATCACTATTTTTTTATCCTTAATTAATCCCATACTGTTTAAACCAGCAATCACATCCGTCAGTGTCTGTCCCGGTTTTATTTCAAAATCAACTTTATCAGTAGTTGAAACAAGCGGAGTGTTTATTGCCTTTTTTGTGTTGCGGTTCACCAAAAAAGTTACTGACGCTATCAGGACAAGAATAACGACGGTTGCTCTAATAAAGTATTTTTTCTTCATAAAAAAACCTCTCTATTTTTTCTTTGCAGCTCTTTTTCTCATTTCAGGATTCAAAATTTTCTTTCTCATTCTTACGTTCTTAGGCGTAACCTCTACAAGCTCGTCAGAAGCAATGAATTCAAGACACTGTTCCAAAGACATCTGTTTTACAGGTACAAGTTTCTGAGCATCATCTGAACCTGAAGATCTTGTGTTGGAAAGATGCTTTTTCTTGCATACATTTACTTCGATATCGTCAGCTCTTGAACATTCTCCTGCTATCATACCCTGATAAACGTCCATTCCAGGTCCAATAAAGAGTGTGCCTCTTTCCTGAGCGTTGAACAATCCGTATGTTATTGATATTCCAGTTTCGAATACAACCAGAGAACCTCTGCTTCTCTCAGGAATCGCTCCTCTGAACTCTTCGTATTCATCGAGCACGTGGTTCATTATACCGTTACCTTTTGTATCTGTCATCAACTCGTTTTTGAATCCTATAAGCCCTCTTGCAGGTACTCTGAACTCAAGTCTCGTATAGCCGTTTATTGCTGAAGTCATATTAACCATCTCTGCTTTTCTTGGTCCAAGCTTCTCCATTACAGCTCCCATGAATTCTTCAGGCACGTCAACTGTAAGGAATTCGATAGGCTCAAGCAAAACGCCGTCCTTCTCCTTGAAAATAACTGAAGGCTTTGACACCTGGAATTCATAACCTTCCCTTCTCATGGTTTCGATGAGTATTGAAAGGTGGAGTTCTCCTCTTCCGCTTACCTCGAAGCAGTCAGCAGTTTCAGTTTCTTGAACCCTAAGGCTGACATTTGTTTCAAGCTCCTTCATTAGCCTGTCCCTCAAATGTCTTGAAGTAACAAAGTCTCCGTCCTGTCCTGCAAAAGGAGAATCATTGACCATGAAGTTCATGCTGAGTGTTGGTTCATCGATATCCACGAACGGAAGAGCTTCCGGGTTAGTGACATCTGCTACAGTTTCACCAATATTTATGTCGCTTATTCCGGATACAGCTATTATATCCCCGAGCATGGCTTCATTTGCCTCTTCTCTTTTAAGGCCGTTATAAACATAAATGTTTGTTATCTTAACATTTTCTATTGTACCGTCTTTTCTTATCAATGCGGCCTGCTGGTTTTTCTTGATGCTTCCTCTTTCAATTTTGCCTATGCCTATTTTTCCTACATATTCGCTGTAGTCAATGGTGGTTATAAGCAGCTGAAGCGGCATATCAAGATATCCTTTAGGTGATTTTACGGATTTTACTATTGTTTCGAAGAGCGGTTCCATATTTTCGCTCTCGTCTTCAACTTCATATTTTGCTATACCGTTTCTTGCAGAAGCGTATACAACAGGGAAATCAAGCTGTTCATCGCTTGCCCCAAGCTCAATAAAAAGGTCGAATACTTCGTCCAGAACGTCAACAGGCCTTGCGTCAGGTCTGTCAATTTTGTTCACTACCACTATAGGTCTGAGATCCAACTCAAGCGCTTTTTTCAAAACGAATTTAGTCTGAGGCATAGGGCCTTCATATGCATCTACAACCAGAAGAACGCTGTCTACCATCTTGAGTACACGTTCAACTTCTCCACCGAAGTCAGCATGTCCAGGCGTGTCTACTATATTGATTTTTATGCCGTTGTGCATAAGCGCTGTGTTTTTTGACAGGATTGTGATTCCTCTTTCTTTTTCAAGATCGTTGGAATCCATTACTCTTTCCTGGAGCTTTTCGTTTTCTCTGAAAACATGGCTCTGCCTTAAAAGCGCATCCACCAGTGTGGTCTTGCCGTGGTCAACGTGCGCAATAATTGCTATGTTCCTGATATCTTCTCTCGTAAATAAATTCATTATTTATCCTCCAATGTTTCTTTTTCCCAAAAAAACAGGATACCTGTAGTATCCTGAAAAGTTAGTCAAGCATATTTTAGTACAATCTATATTTTAGTATCAAGTGCATCAAATGTCAACGAGCAAATGTTACTTTGCAACCCCGAAGCTCATATCCACCCCTACAGCATCGTTCAGAATTTTGATTATGTCTTCCCAGATCACTCCGAAACGCTGCTCAGCCTGCAGATATCTCCCTACATCAGCATTCATTGATATGATAGAAGAAAAGTTTTGGAATTTTTCTGTAAGTTCTTTTGACATCTTTCCTGTCTTCATCTGTTCAGTGTATGCTTCGATCTGGATCTTTCTGAAATCTTCGATCATTTTTTTATTCAGATCATTGCCTTCAATTTTTTTGCTGGCTTCCCTGAGTTCCTTAACTTCGTCAGAATCCTTGAGTATTCTTGCTAATTCGTGAGCATTGTCATAAATGTTCATCTATGCTTCTCCTCTCAAAAGCGAATTAAATCTCCATTATTATTGGAAGTATCATAGGCTTTCTCTTAGTTTTTTCATACAGGAATATTCTGAGTGAATCCCTTATATTGGCCTTTATTGCAGACCATTCCTTGATATTCTTTCTTTCGCATTCATCGAGGGCATTCTTTACAACTTTCCTTGCTTCCTCCATGAGTGCTTCAGATTCCCTTACATACACAAAGCCTCTTGAGATTATATCAGGCCCTGACATAACTATGCCGGTTGCCTTCTCAATTGTGACTACCACTGTAAGTATTCCATCCTCTGAAAGATGTTTTCTGTCCCTTATTACAATGTTTCCTACGTCTCCTACTCCCAGTCCGTCAATGAATACCTGACCTGAGATAACCTCGCCGTTCTTCTTTATTGAATCCCTTGAAACCTCAATTACTTCGCCGATATCACCGACTATGACATTGTTGTCAGGCATTCCCAGACTCAAGGCAAGATCCCTGTGCTGCACTAGGTGTCTGTACTCTCCGTGAACAGGCACAAAGAATCTAGGCTTAGTTAGGCAGTGCAACAGCTTAAGTTCCTCCTGGAAAGCATGCCCTGAAACATGGATGTCCTCCAGTGATTCATAAATAACATTTGCTCCAAGCTTGAACAGTGAGTTGATTACCTTTGAAACGCCTTTTTCATTTCCAGGTATCGGTGAGGCTGATATGACAACCATGTCTCCTGGAATGATGTTAACTTTCCTGTGCTCTGAGCGGGCAATCCTTGACAGAGCCGACATAGGCTCTCCCTGGCTTCCGGTTGTGATTATGACGATCTTGTCGTTAGGGTACTTGTTTATGTCGTCGATTGCTATGACTGTATTGCTGTCCTCATTTACATATCCAAGCTCTTTCGCAACAACAAGTATGTTTTCCATGCTTCTTCCTGAGAAAGCCACTTTTCTTCCGTACAATTCAGCGGCTGTGATTATCTGCTGTATCCTGTGGATGTGTGATGCGAAGGTTGCAACTATTATTCTTCCTTCTGCATTCCCGAACAGTCTTTCAAAAGCTCCTCCTACAGTACTTTCAGACATGGAGTATCCCGATCTTTCAACATTTGTGCTGTCCGCCAAAAGGCATATTACGCCTTTTTTCCCTAATTCGGCGAACCTTCCGAGATCAGCCACCTGTCCGTCTATTGGAGTGTAATCAATCTTGAAATCGCCTGTGTGAAGCAACACGCCCATCGGTGTGTGGATGGCTATGGATGCAGCATCAGCTATGCTGTGGTTGATATGGATAAATTCCACCGAAACATTGTCCAGTTTTATTATATCCTTCGGTTGTACTATGTTCAGTTTGACAGAGCTCAGCAGGTTATGTTCCTTAAGCTTGCTCTCGACCATCCTGATTGTGAGCCTGGTTCCGTACACAGGCACATTCATTTCTTTCAGTACGTAAGGCAATGCGCCTATGTGGTCCTCATGACCGTGGGTTAAAAAAATTCCCTTTACCTTGTCGATGTTTTTATGGAGATAAGTAACGTCCGGAATAACTGCATCTATTCCCAGCATTTCATCTTCGGGGAATTTCATTCCGCAGTCAATCACTACGATGTCGTTTTTGTATTCAATCGCAGTGAGGTTTTTACCTATCTCGTTTAAACCACCGAGAGGTATTATTTTGATTTTGTCTTTTTCTTTTCGCAAAAAAATATTTCCTCCTTATTTATTATTTATATATATTTAAGATTTCCGCAAACAATCACTGCATATTCCGTAGAATTTCAAGCTGTGATTCTTTACTTTAAATTTATATTCTTCTTCAATTTCGTGCTCCATAGTGTCCAGAAGATCACCTTTGACTTCGATAACATTGTTGCACTCCGTACATATAAGGTGGTGATGCTGATGGTTTTCTTCTTCGTGGACAAGTTCATATCTGTTACAGCCATCGTTGAGATCAAGTTTACACACTACTCCTATGCATTCCAGCAGCTGTACAGTCCTGTATACTGTAGCGAGGCCGATCTCAGGGCATTCCAGTTTAACTAGATCATACAATTCCTCAGTTGTGAGATGATTACCTTCATTTTTGATTATCACGTCAACTATAGCCCTTCTTTGCGGCGTGAGCTTATATCCGTTTTCCTTAAGATTGCTTTTTAATTTTTCAATCTCTTCTGAGGAAAGTTTTGACATAAAAAAAATACCTCTCTTTATATGTTTATATGCTTGCCGTATTGACAACCTTATTATAGTTTAATACAATTCTCATTCATTGTCAATTGATAACCAATTAACAAATGATAGAAGCTATGACCTCATAGCTTCTATCAAAAACTAGTTTAAAAGATCTTCAGCAAAGAGAGTTTCATAAGCTTCTTCTATCATTTCAAATTCATCATCGTCTTCAACAGTAACCAAAACTTCTTCTCCGTCTTCGCCCTTATCTATCCTGAGAGCGATTGCATCATCAGAGTCTTCGTTCAGCGGAGTCACAATAACATATTCCTTGTCTTCGATATCGAGTTTTGTTATAACATCAAATTCTACCTCGTCACCGTTTTCATCGTACAGCAATATGGTTCCAAGTTCTTTATCGTCCATAAATATTCCCTCCTTTTTTATTTTGAAAGACTGTCAAGATAGCCCTGCAGGATATACATAGCGGCAATTTTATCGACTATCTTTTTTCTTTTGGCTCTTGATAAATCCGCCTCCAGCATGGCCTTATGTGCAGCTACGGTAGTAAGCCTCTCGTCCCATAATTTTACAGTCATATGGAGTTCTTCCTCCAGTATCTTTGAAAGCTCAATAGCTTTCTCGCCGCTGGGGCCTATAGTTCCATTCATATTCTTTGGAAAACCCATCAATATGCTTTCCACTGAATATTCGTCGCAGATTTTTTTAAGCTCTGCTATATCTATCTTAAGATTTTTTCTTCTTATAGTAGTTAATCCTTGAGCAGTATACCCTAAAGGATCGCTAATTGCAATACCTATCGTTCTTTCCCCAACATCTAAGCCTAGAATTCTCATTTATTTCTCCCGCTATATTAATTCAAAATAAAAATGCCCTTTCGGGCACTTTTATTTTATTTCTAAATAAAATCTCAGCACTTCTTCAAGTATTTCATCTCTCTCGAGTTTCCTGATCAAAGCTCTTGCTCCATTATAATTCGTAATGTATGTGGGATCTCCGGAAATAAAGTACCCAACTAATTGGTTAACCGGATTGTAGCCTTTTTCAATTAGGGAATTGTATACATCTGTAAGTATTTCTTTAGTAGCATCCTTTTTATTATTCAAAGGATCAAACTGTATAGTATTATCATTGACCATTTTATCACCCCACTAATTTAATTATACACTACTTTATTAATTTATCAACTGTCAAAAGCAAGATATCAATAGCTGCCTGCAGTTTTTCCGGGTCTTTTCCGCCTGCCTGAGCCATGTCAGGCCTTCCGCCGCCGCCGCCGCCTGTTACTTCAGCTACTTCTTTGACTATTTTACCGCAGTGTACACCTTTCTCAACTGTTTCCTTGTCTGCCATTGCAACAAACTGCACTTTCCCTTCAACTGAGCTTCCCAGGACAACCAGCCCCGTCTGCACTTTGTCCCTGATCCTGTCGGCAAGTTCTCTAAGCGCTTCTCCGTCTACATCTTCAAGTACTCCTGAATATACTTTAACACCCCT
>Ga0209540_10001819_pt1 | contig 15597 bp, 19 predicted proteins | sample BarGraIncu01121A_FD_184501 | JGI IMG/M metagenome (GOLD analysis project Ga0209540, IMG submission 184501) | Arctic peat soil microbial communities from Barrow, Alaska - Barrow Graham LP Incubations 011-21A (SPAdes) (version 2) | ecosystem: Environmental > Terrestrial > Soil > Wetlands > Peat... | reverse complement strand
CCCATTTTCTTGCCTTCAAATTCCTGATCCAGGTCTGTTATGAGCTTCCTTATCAGGGAGTATCCGTTGCTGTGAGGGCCTGAAGATGCTATACCCACAAGTGCGTCTCCATCTTCGATTTTGCTTCCGTCAATTATTGCATCCTTTTCAGCTACGCCTACTGCAAATCCAGCCAGGTCGTATTCGCCTTCCTTGTAGAAACCGGGCATTTCTGCAGTTTCGCCGCCGATGAGTGCACAGCCGCTCTGCAGGCAGCCGTCTGAAACGCCTTTAACTATGTCCGCTGCAACTTGTGCCTCAAGCTTTCCGCAGGCCATGTAGTCAAGGAAGAAAATAGGCTTTGCGCCATGGCAGAGTATGTCGTTCACGCACATCGCAACGCAGTCTATACCGACTGTGTCATACTTCTTTGTCTTGAAAGCTATCTCAAGCTTTGTTCCGACTCCGTCAGTTCCTGAAACCAGAACAGGATTATTGTACTTTCCAAGCTCGAACATTCCTGCAAAGCTTCCCAGATCGCTTATGACTCCAGGTATAAATGTCTTTTTTGCATGCTCTTTGATAAGTTTTACTGATTCGTATCCTTCTTCAATGTTGACTCCAGAATCTTTATAAGTTATCTTGCTCATACTCTAACTCCCCCTATTTAATCCATTCTCTCTTTGGGCGTTTCCATAGGTGCTGCCACAGGGTAAACTCCGCTGAAGCATCCCAGGCAGAATCCTTTTCCCTGTGATATAGTCTCGACGAGGGCCTTCTGGCTCAGGAAGCCCAGGCTGTCGGATTCTATCTCTTTGTTCATTTCTTCTACAGTCATCCTTGCTCCGATCAGCTCGCTCCTGTAAGGGGTATCGATGCCGAAGTAACAAGGGTATTTTACCACAGGCGAGGATATCCTGAAATGGACTTCAGTTGCTCCGACTTTCCTCAGTGTCTCGACAAGCTTCCTGCTCGTAGTTCCTCTGACAATGGAGTCATCTATTACCACGACCCTCTTGCCGTCCACATTTACCTTTAGGGGGTTTAGCTTTATGGAAACAGCTCTCTCCCTCATCTCCTGGGTTGGTGTTATGAAAGTTCTTCCTACATACCTGTTCTTTATGAAGCCTATTCCAAAAGGAATTCCTGATGCATTTGCGAAACCTATTGCGGCAGGTATTCCGGAATCAGGAACCCCAATTACCACATCCGCTTCCACCGGGTGCTCCTCGAAAAGCTTTCTTCCGGCTTTCACTCTCGATTCATAGACGTTTATGCCATCGATGGTGCTGTCAGGCCTTGCAAAATAGATGTATTCGAAGGCGCATACCTGCCCTCTCGTCTTTTCGCCGAAGTTTATAGATTTTATACCATCGTTGTCTATTATGACTATTTCGCCCGGATTAATGTCCCTTACAAAGTCAGCTCCCACGGTGTCGAGTGCGCAGCTTTCTGAACTGAGTATATAGCTGCTGCCAATTTTGCCGAGGCACATGGGCCTTATGCCCTGAGGATCACGCACGCCGATCAGCTTGTCTCCGGCCTGGATGACGATGGCATAGGAGCCTTTTACGGCCTGGATTGCATCGACGATGGCTGTTTCAATGCCCTTCTTAGCTGCTCTTCCGATGAGGTGGAGTATGACCTCTGTATCGCTTGAAGTCTGGAATACTGTGCCTCCGTCCTCAAGCAGTTCCCTTATTACATCTGCATTTACAAGGTTCCCGTTGTGGGCGATTGCAATCTGGCCCAGCTTATATTGTGCAACTATCGGGTGGGCATTTACTACATTGCTCGAACCTGAAGTTGAGTATCTGACGTGCCCGATTGCTGAGATTCCCTTCATTTCTGCAAGGATCTTTTCACTGAAAACGTCTGAAACAAGGCCCATGTCCTTGTGGTATTTTATTCTTTCGCCGTCTGAAACAGCTATTCCGGCGCTTTCCTGGCCCCTGTGCTGAAGTGCATAGAGCCCGAAGTATGTTATGGAAGCTACGTCGTAGCCTTCCGGTGAATATATTCCAAAAACTCCGCATTCTTCCTTGAATTTGTCGCCTTCTAAATCCATGTAGAAACTATCTCTCATAATCTATAACCCCTCTAAACTGTATTGTCTATTACTTCTCTTCGATTCTCTTAAGTATCTCTATATACGCTTCCTTTACATCTCCCATGTCTCTTCTGAATCTGTCCTTGTCAAGCTTTTCGTTTGTCTTTGCATCCCAGAGCCTGCAGGTATCAGGTGATATCTCATCTGCAAGGAGTATTTCTCCGTGGAATCTGCCGAACTCAAGCTTGAAGTCGATAAGCTTAATCCCGTGTCCGAGGAAGAATGACTTCAATACTTCGTTAACCTTGTCAGCTAAGCCGTATATGGTCTTCAGTTCGTCGAAGGTTGTAAGTCCCAGCGCTACAGCGTGGTAGTCGTTCATTAGAGGGTCTCCCAGGTCGTCGTTCTTGTAGCTTATTTCAAAGACTGTTGTCTTCAGTTCAGTTCCTTCAGCTACTCCGTATCTCTTTGCCATGCTTCCTGCTGCAACATTTCTTACTATTACTTCGAGAGGCACTATCTCAACTTTCTTTGCAAGCTGTTCCCTATCACTGAGTTTCTTCTCGAAGTGTGTCTTCACTCCGTTCTTTTCCAGAAGCTCGAAAAGCGCTGAAGTAATTGAATTGTTAAGTACGCCCTTGTCTTCGATCTGGCCTTTTTTCAATCCGTTTAAAGCAGTCGCGTCGTCCTTGTAGTATATTATTACTCTGTCGGCATCGTCAGTCGCATAAACCTTTTTAGCTTTTCCCTCATACATCATTTCTCTTTTTTCCATTTATAGTTCCACTCCTTCTTCATTAGCTTTTATAAATTTCTCTTTCATGTCCGCTCTGTAGTTTACAAGTTTTCCCTTAATCTCTGGATATTTCATTGAAAGTATCTGAACCGCAAGCATTCCAGCATTGTAGCTGTTGTCTATCCCTACAGTTGCAACCGGTATTGATTTCGGCATCTGCACTATTGAAAGCAGGGCATCCATGCCGTCAAGTTTTGCACTTATCGGAACTCCTATTACAGGCAAAACCGTGTGTGATGCTATTACTCCCGGAAGATGAGCCGCCATTCCCGCTCCTGCTATTATTACGCTGCAGCCCTGCTCTTCACATTCCTTGATAGTTTGAGCAAGCTTCTCCGGAACCCTGTGAGCAGACAGTATGAACGCCTTGTAGTCGACGTCGAACTCCTTGAGAGCATTTGCTGCGCCCTTCATTTTGTCTGTATCTGACTTGCTGCCAAATATAATCGCAACTTTCATAAATTATATCCTCCTTTAAACCCTGATATCTAAATAGTAACATAGCAAAGTGCATATTTCAATATATTTTATCCTCTATATTCGTTATTATTCGTATTTTAGCCACATTCAGCTTTGTATGCGAACAAATAGTTCGTAACATACCGAACATTATTTCAACAGCAGCCTTTGTGGTATAATTTAGTAACAAGTTTGAACGGGAGGTGTTTTTCGGTGAAATTGGTCTGCATTGGTGACAGCCTGACTACAGGCTTTGGTGTTTTCAGAAATGAGAAATGGACGGAAATCCTTAAAGACAGATACGGCTTTGATATTGTGAGCAAAGGAGTCAACGGCGATACTACAACGGGCATGCTTGACAGGTTCCGCAATGATGTTGTGCTGTCCGGGGCAACACACGTGCTGATAATGGGGGGCTGCAATGACCTTATGTCGAATAGGAAGCTTAAAAACGTCAAGGAAAACCTTAAGCTGATGGCTGAGGAAGCTTCGAAAAATAGCATCATTGCTGTTATGGCGACTGAGCCGCCGTTAATTCCAGATATGGCTAAGCGCAAATGGGGAAGTGATGCAAACTATGAATACGCCGCTGAAAATGGCATCCTTCTCAGGGAGTGGCTGCTTGACTTTTGCTCAGAAAACAGCATAAAGTGCATAGACCTTTACGGTCTTTTCGAAGATGAGCTAATGAGAACCAGCCCCAAGGATCTGTACATAGACGGGCTCCATCCAAAGAAACTCGGCCACGAGATGATTGCTGGTATGGTTGCAAATGCCTTTGGAATATAGAAATCTCAATGCTGAATTCGTTTTGCTATTAAAAAGAGCTGCTGCAAATTCCCTGCAGCAGCCACTATCCAAATACGGTTATTTGCTTCTCAGCATTTTTACGGCGAACAGCATTATGGCAAGTCCTCCGACTATAAATATCACTGTGCCTATTCCGCCTGTTGCGGGCATACTTATTGAACTCATCGCAAACTTCCTTCCTATGTTTTTATCTTCTTGTTTTTCCTGAAAAGTATGTACAGGAACATGCCCACTAGCACTACCGCTCCGGCTGTCAGATAAGTCTGAGCTTTTTCATACCAAGGTTTCACCTGCACTTCCACATTTTTAAGGTAGGAATATGAACTGGAATTGGTATTCTGACCGGTTTTCGCTTGTGCATTCTCCGTTGTTGTCTTGCTCTGAGCTGTTCCTGTTGTTTTACTCTGAGTCACCACTGTTGTCTTGCGCTGAGCCGTTCCTGTTGTCTTGCTCTGGGTATCTGCTGTCGCCTGCTGCTGAACTGCAGCTGTATTTTCAGGATAGTACCTCTCAGCGAACACGAGGATTCGGTCGTCTTCTGGCGAATCAAGGTAGCAGGTAAGAAGGGTTATCAGGTCCTTCCCAGGAACTGCCGCAAGGTATTCCTCCTGGTTAGGCAATATCACTTTGTTACCCGTCACCCTATAGTACATGGTCTCCCATCTGTTTGTGATCGAAACCACATCACCAGGCTGAAGCTGAGTCAGATCGCTGAAGTACTTCTCAAAATCCCCTGTATGCCCCGCATATTTTGATAACTCTTATTGTTTGCAATTTTCGGAAATTATTTTTCACTTATAAATGTCATATATTAGCCTGTCAAGCTCATCCTGCAGCTCCTGTCTGTATTCCTCAGCCAGCCTGTCCACAATCTCTCCGATTTGGAGCTGCTTCTTACTGTGGCAGTTTTTTATTGGTATCCTGTCCAGATCCATCTTTTTGAGCTGGGGTGTTGAGTTTGCGTTTGTGACCAGGAATCTCCTATAGTATTCTTCCATGAGCCTTGAGTTCAGTACAGCAAGCACATATTGAGGGCTGAAATCCGGATTCTTAATTATAATGCCGTAGAGGGATTGCTCCGGAGCATAACCGTAACTGTCCAGCGCGGCCATAATTCTGTCACCCGTTTTCCGCACCAGTATCTTGTCTCTTGCCAACAATTTTCTCGGGTCTTTTGTCCCGCCGATTATGTTTTCAGAGGATATGTCGTAATACTTGTTACCTTTTATAGTGTATCTCCCTATATTTTCACCTTTAACGACAGGAATCTGGGTGCTGACCGTTTTTTGAGACCTTATGTTTTCCTTTATCCCTATAAAGCCGGTGAAGCTTCTCGCAATCTGCTTCAAGGTTAATGAGTCGCGCATCATATTGTCCAGCATGAACCGGCTGCCCTCAAGGCTGTAGGACTGGAATCTGCTGCCCTCAGTCTCCAGCATCTGCCTCTGACTGTTGCTGAAAAGGGCGCTGACCGAGCGCACCTCAGTCCTATTGTCAGGATTGAAGTCCTTCTCTATGACAACCGCCATGGCATCCGCAATCACACCTTCCACACTGATTCCGAACATGAGTGATTTCAGGCTGAAATTGGCCAGGATATATTTCCTGTATGCAGCGAACTGCTTGTTCTTTGCGAAACTGTCTGGGATCAGAAAACCAACGGAGCCACCCTCCTTAACTAAATCAAGGCTCCTCTGGAGGAAATACTCATAGAGGTTGGGCAGGTAGTTGTTTCCGGAGTAGTTGCTCCTGTAATATGCAAGGCGTTCTTCGGGCAAAACCTTCCCCTGCTTTCTTGTGAGGGATACCCAGGGAGGGTTTCCCACTATGTAGTCAAATCCGCTGCTCCAGAAAGCTGCCAGCGCTGACTCCGGCTCCTTCTCCCACTTCACAAGGCTGTCACATACGACTATGTTTGGTACGCACCAGTTGCTGTCTATCCCTTTAAAGGCCAGTGAGGTCCTTGTGAACATAACTCCGAACTCGTCTATGTCTGCTCCGTAAATGCAGTTCTCTATTATATGCCTGTGGATGTTCTTTTTGCTGAAGGTACCTTCGCCGTACTTTTGACTCAGCTCCTCCTCGCAGTCTTCGAATTTCTTCCTCAGGATGTCGTAGGCATTCAGCAGAAAGTAACCGCTGCCGCAGGAGGGGTCAAGAACCTTCACATAAGGGTTTTCAACCACATCAGCCTTACCCAAAGTGTTTTCCAGTATGAAGTCTATAACGGTACCGGGAGTGTAAAAAAGCCCCAGCCTTTTTCTCGTTTCCCTGTCGAGGAAATTCTCATAGACTCCACCGAGAAGGTTATTTTCCGCTGCAATCCTGAAGTCATACCTGCTCCTGTCCAGTGTATTTCTGAGCTTCTCCAGGACCTGTTCACCGCAACCTATTTCGGGAATGCTGTAATCTACCTCCATGCCAACGTCCTCCGAAATCCTGAATATCATATAGTTTACAACGTAAAGATAAGCTGCCTGCTCCTGGCAATCCCTGCACATCTCTCCGAATATACCTCTTAGCTCCGCTGCAAGCCTGCCGCTGTTGAACCCTGCCTGGTCACTCAAAATTAATACCCCCTATAAAGATAATGCACAAAAGACGGTACAGCGTACCGTCTCTCATAATTAATCTTGATTTTATTTGAAATATCTGTCGAGCATTCCTTTGAACGCTGATCCGTGTCTTGCTTCATCTTTGCACATTTCGTGAACTGTGTCATGGATTGCATCGTAGTTGAGCTTCTTGGCAAGTGTAGCAAGCTCTTTCTTTCCCTTGCAAGCGCCGTGCTCAGCGTCAACTCTTACCTGAAGGTTAGCCTTTGTGTCTGCTGCAACGCATTCCCCTAAAAGCTCAGCGAATTTAGCAGCGTGATCTGCTTCTTCGAAAGCGATTCTCTTGTAAGCTTCGGCTATCTCAGGGAACCCTTCTCTGTCAGCCTGTCTGCTCATTGCAAGGTACATGCCAACCTCTGTGCATTCTCCAGCGAAGTTCATCCTTAATGCTTCAACAATCTCAGGTTCTGCATCCTTTGCAATTCCGATCTTGTGCTCGTCTGCCCAGGTCATTGCCCCTTCAGTTTTTTCTATAAATTTTTCTGCCGGTGCTTTGCACATTGGGCAAAATTCTGGTGCAGCGTCTCCCTCATAAACATAACCACATACTGTACAAACAAATTTTTTCATTTCTTTTTCTCCTTTAATATGTATTTATTTCATTTAATTATTTATAATAGTTATTATATAATAATAACTATTATTTAGCAAGCATTTTTGTAAACTTTTTGCAATTCCATTGTCTCACAAAAACAAAGAAGATTCAAAAGTTTTTGCTTTCGAATCTTCTTTGTTCTTACAGATTATCCATTATTCTTTTTTTGATCAGGTTGAATTCCGGGGAAGTTATTATATCCTTGTTCCTCTCGACCTTGAACTCGACCCGTATTTCATCTTTAACCCTGGCCGGTCTCTCTGAAAGTACATATATCCTGTCCGACAAGAGTATCGCTTCCTCGATGTCGTGGGTGATGAACAGTATTGATGTGTTCAATTTTTTCACTACATTGAGCAGCCAGTAGTGCATCTTGGACCGGGTTATTGAATCAAGCGCACCGAACGGTTCGTCCAAAAGCATTATATTGCTGGAGAAGAGATAGGCTCTTAGGAGCGCTGCCCTCTGCTTCATTCCACCGGAGAGCTGGTTAGGGTACTTGTCGCCGAAGCCCTCAAGCCCAAAGGTTTTCAGGTATTTTGCCGCCTCTTCCCTGGCCTCTTTTTTTGAAATCCCTTTAATAACCATAGGAATGGCAAGGTTGTCAATTATCTTCTTCCAGGGAAGGAGCAGGTCCTTCTGATGCATGTAGCTGACCTTTCCCAGCTTCCCTGCACTCTCTTCGCCATCTATATAGTACGTCCCCGACTCGGGAGTATCCAGTCCGGATATGATGTTGAAAAGGGTGCTTTTGCCGCAGCCGCTGGGCCCCAGTATGCTTACAAACTCGTTTTCATAGAGCTCGATGGATATGTTGTCAAGTATGGGCATTCCCTCGTAGTTCTTGAATATACTATCAGTTCTGAGCTTGCAGGTCTTATTGAGGGAGGTATTCATTCGTAAACGCCTCGCTTGAATCAAGGTTCTTAGGGATAAGTTTGTTGTCCAGCAGGAACTTGGTGTAGTTGTCCCAAACTGAGGTTTTCATTTCTCCCCACTTCGCGGCATCTGCCTTGTACTTGTCTGCAAGGTATTTCTGGCTTGCTACAGCAAGCGCTTCGTCTGTTTCAGGAGCATTTTTCACAAGTATCTTGGCTGATTCCTCCGGGTTGGCTATTGAATATTCATAGCCCTTTGTGGTCGCCCTGAGGAATGCCTTTGCAAGTTCAGGATCTTGTTTCAAAAGCGTCTCGTTCGCAATGATTACAGGAGTGTAGTAGTCCAGGTTAGGATCGAGTGTTCTGAGCTCTATATAGTTCAGGGGGGTGTTCTTGAGCTGTGCCTGAACTCCTGTCCATCCCTGGAATATCCACTCGAAATCTATTTCGCCCTTTGTTGCCGCAAAGAAGTCCTCTGTTCCGACATCGACTATTTTGAGCTTCGAGAAGTCTCCGCCGTCCTTCTCCATTATAGCCTTAAGTATTGCTGCCTCTGAAGGTGATCCCCAGCCTCCGTACGTCTTCCCTTCGAAATCCTTAGGCCTTGTTATGTTCTTGCCTGCAGGTGAAGCGAAGCCCGATGTGTTGTGCTGTATAATTGCAGCGATGGCTTTTATAGGGAGAGGGTTATCTGCAGTCCTGGCCATGGTCACCTCTTCCTGGTAGCTCACACCGAACTGCCCCTTTCCTGCAGCTATGAGGCTTGCAGTTCCGCCTTCCGACGGCTGGATTATTTCGACATCAAGCCCCTCAGCCTTATAGTAGCCTTTATCCTTTGCCACATAAAGTCCGGTATGGTTTGTGTTCGGAACCCAGTCAAGTATGACAGTCACCTTTTTCAGTTCCTTGTTCCCTGTGTCCTTTTCGCCGCATCCTCCTAAAAGTCCCGCTGCCATTATGGATGCAGCGATCAATGCGATTGCCCTTTTCTTTATCATTGCTGTTCCCCCTTAGTTTTATCTTTGCTGTCCCAAGGCGTCGCTAAACGCTGGATCATGTAAATCAATCCGAACAGAGCCATGCTCAGGACCACTATTACGAGTATTACTGCAAACATCTTGTCCAGGGCAAAGGAGTGCTTTACCCTTATCATATAAACGCCGAGCCCCTTTTCTCCCCCGAGCCATTCACCGATTATCGCTCCCATGATGCTGTATGTTGCCGCTATGCGGAGCCCCGAGAAGAAACTTGTCAATGCTCCAGGAAATTTGACATACCTGAATATCTGGAACTTGCTTGCACCCATGGATTTCAGAAGGTTGATCATGTCCCTGTCGACGGAATCAAGGCCGTCAAGAAGGCTTATGGCCACAGGGAAAAAGCATACAAGCACAACTACAATCACCTTTGGAGTTATTCCGAAGCCGAACCATATCATGAAGAGCGGCGCCAGGGCTATGACAGGTATTGTCTGCGAGACTACTAGTATGGGGTAAAGGCTCTTCCTTACTACCCTGTAGTTATCCATAAGTACTGCTATGACAATGGATATAAGGACAGCTATGGTAAAGCCGATAGCGGCCTCCTCCAGTGTAGTGTACAGATGTATCCTGATGTCGGGAAGGATCTTGAAAAGCGATATTATTATATCCTTCGGGGAAGGCAGTATATACTTCGGTATCCTCCCCATATCTGCAAGAACCTGCCACGCAAGTATAAGCAATACCTGAAAAATAACCGGTACCAGTTTACTTTCTGTATTTATGGATTTTTTCATTTATAGTCACGCCCTCGGGTTTATAATCTATTTTGATCACTGAAACCACCCTCTCTGCTCCCTCGTTTACGCAAATTTCCTGCGCCTTTTTCACTATGTCCAGGAGCTGGTCTAGCTCTCCCTCCATTGTAGTTTCCATCGGGCCCACTTCGTACTTAACACCTGTGCTCTTTATGTGCTCTATAACCTTGTCAACCACAGCGTAAATCTCTACATCCGGTACTACAGGCAGCACCTGCAGGCTTAAATTAATGTTCGCCATTATAACTTCCTCCTTGTCTAAAAAATAAAAACACTCCCTACCCGGCCGGATAGAGAGCGCAATCCCATGTTGTGCTAAAACTTCTACTCCCTACGCTAGCATTACCCAGATCAGGTTATGGGTCGGAACCGAAGTTCCCTCTCAGCCGTTTAAGCTCCCCTGTTTTTTATTACAGTTCATATTATATGTTACATAATCAAATGAAGAATGTCAATCCTTCAAGGAATGTTCGGATTTGCCCATGTATATTATGAACAGACCAATGACACAGATAAGCATCCCCACCAGGCTAACTAGCTGTGCAACCCTTATACCTCCCAGCATAAGGCTGTCTGTCCTTAGACCCTCGATGAAAAACCTTCCCAGGGAATAGAGCCCGGCATAAGATGCTATGACAGTTCCGCTGCGCGGTTTCCGTTTTGTTAGGAATATGAGAAATATGCACACGCACAGGTTCCATATAGATTCATACAGGAACGTCGGATGGTAGTAGGAGCCGTTGATGTACATGCCCTTCTGAATGAATTCCGGGAACATCTGGATAAACGACTGACTGACAGGCCCTCCGTGGGCCTCGCTGTTGAAGAAATTTCCCCAGCGCCCAATTGCCTGTGCCAGAACAATGCCCGGCGCCACAGAATCCATGACCTTAAGGAAACTGATCTTCTTTATCCTGGTGTATATGAAAACCACTAAGAGGGCTGCTATCAGCCCCCCGTGAAAGGCAAGTCCTCCCTGCCTTACATTGAAAATATCGACAAAATTATTTCTGTAATAATCGAACTCGAACAACACATAATACAGCCTTGCCCCGACTATAGCCGCTGGAAAGGCATATAGGAATATATCCAGTATCTGTTCAAAATCCATCCCGTTTATCCTGCATGTGTATGAAGATACTATCATTGCAGCAATGACTCCTAATGCTATCAAAATGCCGTACCACATTATGTCTAGACCGAATATATTGAATGCCACCGGATCCATGGGTCCACTTCCTTTGCTTTGAATTCACATTAGTATTATAGCATCATTCCTGCTAAATTACACGTCCGTCTGTGGATATAGTGATTTCGCTGTAAGGAACTATTACCTGGGCGTTCAGCATCGCATTTTTGACAGCGCTAACCATGCCTCCGCAGCAAGGAACTTCCATTCTTACAACCGTTAAACTCTTAATATTGTTGTTCTTCAGGATTTCAGCCAGCTTTTCTTCATAGAACTTTGCATCGTCAAGCTTAGGGCATCCGATCACAGTGATGCGTCCCTTAATAAAATCCTTATGGAAGCCTGCATATGCGTACGCGGTGCAGTCTGCTGCTACCAGGACGTCAGCATTATCCCAGAAGCCTGCTTTTGTGTTGACAAGCTTAAGCTGTACCGGCCACTGTCTTAATTCAGATACTGCCTCGTCCGCTTCATCTTCAGCCTTTTCTGCCTTCTTTACGGTCATAGGTTTTTCTAGCTTTCTTTCTGCAGTACCAGGACATCCGCAGGGGAGAGGATTTTGGGCTTTTTTAGCCTGTTCCATCTTCGCTTTTACTAGTTCCTCATTGTATTCAACAGCTTCCCTCTCAACTAGATTAATCGCATCCGCAGGGCAGGCAGGGAGACAGTCGCCAAGTCCGTCACAGTATTCGTCGCTTATTAGCTTTGCTTTTCCGTTTATCATCTTTATTGCGCCTTCGTGGCATGCCTTTGCGCAGAGCCCGCAGCCGTTACATTTTTCTTCGTTTATTTCAACTATCTTTCTTAACATTTCTATTCCTCCTGAATATTGATTTATTGGTTTAATTATAGTATCATGTACACAATATTACTGTAACATAAGTTACGCAAATAAAAACGGGGTGAATTTAATGGATCAGAACGTGTTAGCACTGAAAAAATGTTCAGTATTTAAGGATGTAGACGATAAACTGCTGGAAGATATCCTGAACGGCTTCAACGCCAGGATAATCAGCTATTCCAAAAACCAGACCATCGCCTTCGAAGGTGATGAATGCTCCAGCATAGGCATTTTGCTTGCCGGGCATATTGAGATCCAGAAGATATTCCTAAGCGGCAAAACTCTTACCATAAGCACATTTTCCCCTGGCGATACCTTCGGGGAGGTTATAGTTTTTTCCAACATGAGGAGATATCCCTCCACCATAGTTTCCTCTTCTGCTTCACTTGTTTTATACATAAGCAGGGATGAAATTGTCCAGATGTGCTCCTCTGACAAGACCATCCTGAAGAACTTTATGGAGCTGTTATCAAATAAGATCCTAATGCTCAACAAGAAAATAACCGTCCTTTCCTTCGATACCCTGAGGGAAAAGGTATGCAACTATCTTATTGACGAATACCGCAAGCAGAAAAGTAGTAAGATAATCCTTCCGCTGTCAAGGAAAGAGATGGCTGAGGCGCTGGGCGTCCAGCGACCTTCGCTATCCCGGGAATTCATAAACATGAAGGATGAGGGGCTCATAGACTTTGAAAAAACCAGGGTTACGCTTCTTGACATACCTACACTGGAATCATACCTTTATTAACTATTTTAAAAGCCTGGCCGTTCAACGGTCAGGCTTTTTAGTCTCTTTAAGCTTCTTTTCCCTTAAATGCGGATATGAACATCATCGCTGAAGCGAACAGTATCACGAATACGATGAGCCACTTCAGAGTTGTAAGAGGAAGTTCCTTTACAATGAAGGCAGCAATGAGGACTCCGACCACTCCGAACAGATTTATCGGAAGAGCTGCCCTCCTGTTGTAGGCCCCTTCCTTAACAAATTTCGCTGCTGCTACCGGCTGAAGGAATGCACATGAACCCATCATTATAGGAAAGGCTACCTTTGGTGACATACCCAACGCAAAAACCAAAGCCATGCAAGGAGCATATATTCCTATTCCAAGGGTCATCAGCACTCCCAGTATGAAGTTGCCTACAACGCCAATCACAAGCTTGATTCCTGTAAGGGCAATTGCATCTCCTCCCACAGGCATTATTTTCAAAAGGCCGGCGAGTATGAAGAATGCGACTACAATCAGCGCGGCACCCATGCCGATCTGAATCTTTTTCTTGGGAAGCTTTGAAATGATTCTTGCCCCGAAATAGGCCCCAAGAGTAGCGGAGGCAATCATAGCGATCAGAGTTGTTATATCCACCTTGATGACTGTCATAAAAACAAGCGCTTCAGCAACTACCGGTACGCAATTCGCTACATTAAGTGTTCCAGGAATAATCCTGTCATCAACCATCTTTGTGAATTTGAAGATTGCTGTGGAAGGTGCAAAGCTGCCGAGTCCTAGCGTATCGAAGAAGTTTACAACCAGTCCTATCAATCCGAATATTAAGAAGTTTCCCTTTTCCAGTCTCTTTTCTTTAACAGTCTTGATGTAGTCCCTAGCAAAGACAACGACGAAGTAGAGCGTCAGAAGCACAAGAAGCCAAGAAATAATTTGAATTGCCATAGTTTCTCTCCTCTTTTTTGAGTCATATGAAATAATTCGTTTAGAATATTTCAATAATATAAATTGTATTATAATTCAGATAATTTCACAATAGTTTTTTTGCAAAATAAAATTTTATAAAATCTATTTACTGCGAACATATGTTCTGTTATAATAAACTTAAGATAAAAGTTCGGGAGGTTATATAGAGATGAAAACAAATAAATCAGTAGATGTAATTACCATGTTCAGCACAGATGCGCCAATGGTGCCGCTCCATTTCAAAATTTCGCTCGATGATGACTTCTTTGATCCTATTATGGAGAACAAAGTCCTCACAGTAACAAAAGAAAGTTCTGTCGGCAGCGGGGGCATCCTTTACAAATGCCATTATGAGCACGACAATTCTATATCGTTCTGCAACCTGAAGTTCGAGCCAAGCCTGCACAAATGGAAGCTTTTTATGTAAATTAAAACCTGGCATCAGGTGTGTTTTTGCGTTCTCTTTTCTATTGTATCTCCCTTTCATATACGCCTGATTTGCCTCCGCTCTTCTTAAGCAGCATTATGTCCTTTATGATCATCCCTTTGTCTATTGCCTTGCACATATCATAAATCGTAAGTGCAGCTATGGATACTGCGGTCAGCGCCTCCATCTCAACTCCCGTTTTACCTGTGCATCTTGTTGTCGCTTCAATGTCTATCTTGTTTTTTTCAAAATCCATGCTGAAGCTGATGTCGCAGCTTGAGATCATAATTGGATGGCACATCGGTATTATGCTCGGTGTGCTTTTAGCACCCATTATTCCTCCGATCTGCGCAACAGAAAGCACTTCGCCTTTCTTGATCTGCCCTTTTCTTATCTTCTCCAGGGTTTCCGCTTTCATGTATATGCTGCCGCAGGCCACCGCTGTACGGATGGAATCCACTTTTTCGCTCACATCCACCATTTTTGATCTTCCCTGATCATTTATATGTGTAAATTCCATTAATACGCCTCCCTCATCTATTTTGTTGCACATTCCGAATCCCTGCCGGTAAGTATGTCTATACCGTGAGGCAGCGCAGGCAATATGAATTCGAGATTTTCTTTTGCAGCTTTAGGGCTTCCAGGAAGATTAACTATCAGAGTTCCTCCCCTGATTCCAGCCGCCGCCCTTGAAAGCATCGCCTTCGGCGTTATCTGAAGCGATTTCAGCCTCATTGCCTCAGGGATTCCAGGGACATTCCTTTCAATCACCTTCATGGTAGCCTCGGGAGTCACGTCTCTCTTCGAGAAGCCGGTACCACCGTTTGTCAGAACAAACTCAACCTTCATTTCATCACAGAGGTACACAAGCTCCTTTACTATGGCATCGAAGTCATCCGGTATAACCTTGTAATGGACTATTTCGAAGCCATTGTCCTTTAACATATCCATTATTGCTGGTCCAGTCAAATCTTCTCTTTCGCCCCTCGAGCCTTTGTCGCTCATGGTCAGTACTGCTGTTCTTATCATGTTCTGCCCTCCTTCTGCTATTTATGCTTCTTTAATCTTCCGATATTTTCCGTGGACTGTCAATAAAACCTGAAAATTTGTTTCACATCATAGCCCAGTTTGCCAAAGCCGGACCACAGGAACTCTATTTTGCCTATTTCTATTTTCAGCAGGTTCAAAGCCATGGGAAGGGACAATATTTTTTCATAATCCAATTTTTTCTTCCCAAGCATGAATTTGTATTCCTCGCTTCCGATTCCGATAAATTCGGCAGTTCCCGAAATCTGCATTCCGGCCAAATCCGACATGCCTTTATACGGGTCACATATGCCTATTGATACATTAGGATTCAAGATGATGTTTGCAAATTTCTCTCCGCCTTCGCTTAGCATGTAAATATATCCGTCAATGTACATATACTCGATTGGAGTCGCCCTAACCCCGTTACCCTGACCTGTAGCAAG
>Ga0209540_10001818_pt1 | contig 15600 bp, 25 predicted proteins | sample BarGraIncu01121A_FD_184501 | JGI IMG/M metagenome (GOLD analysis project Ga0209540, IMG submission 184501) | Arctic peat soil microbial communities from Barrow, Alaska - Barrow Graham LP Incubations 011-21A (SPAdes) (version 2) | ecosystem: Environmental > Terrestrial > Soil > Wetlands > Peat... | reverse complement strand
CTTCCGATAACGATCCGCAAGCCACGGGGTAGTGACGATCACGCCGTCTGCGTGCTCTGCTATCCAGCGATGCCCGTTCCTAGAGGATTCCTTACCTCCAACCTCCATGCTCCAGCCGGAGCGATCGAGAACCCGCTTGCCGGGATGAATCAGGTAGTTGTCGTCTACCTCGACTAAGCACCGAAGCCCCTCCTGTTTCATCATCAAGCCGTGTAGGGCTGTGGCTTTGTCTCCGGGAAATTGGAGAATCGCCGCATCGCCGCGCTGTTGCGGATAGTGGCCTCCGGCCCATACCAACTGTTGCAGCACCTTCCCTGGTAGATACCGCGAAGGGAGCTGACAGCGAACGTAGGTTGTCGCCGGAGTGGCCTGGGTATAGAACGTCGCCTTGTACTCCAGCGCGGGATCAGGTTCGCCGATAATGCGCTTGCGTATCTGCTCTGGGTCTATCTCTGTCTGGGAACGCGAGTAGGAGTGCTGCCGGTAGATCATCTTCGCCTGGGTACAAGGCTTGAAGTGCGCCCCGGCGCGGTACATCCGTACCCACAGATCCCAGTCCTCCCAGACCGGGAAGGAAGGATCGAAACCTCCTACCTCCAGAAACTTCTCGCGCCGCACAAGAGACGAACCGGAGACAAAGTTGAAGTCAAGCAGTCTGTTTCCGCAGAACGGGAAGGCTAGATGCGTCCCGAGTGGTTCGGTCAAGTCCTCGGAGGTGAGGATCATGGTCGGGTACACCACGTCGGCGTTCCAGGCCATCGAGCGAAGATTCTCAAGGAAGTCGGGTAGCGCTACGTCGTCAGCATCGAAGAACTGTACGAATGGCGTCTCGGCGGCCTTCGCGCCCTCGTTCTTGGCTTCCGCCAGCTCGCCGTCGTTCTCCAGTACGAGGTACTTCGTACCCTCCGGGAATGAACGAATCGCCTGGTCTAACCAGTCCCGGTTCCCGTCCCTGCCTATGGGGATGACGACGGTAACATCTTCAGGCGCCAAGACTCTCCCAGAGGTAGCGCCTGGAAATGAAGATCGCAGCATCGGCGTTGAACGTCGCCCGACTCTTTTTGTATGTCTCGTCCAGTTCTGCTAGTCCGAAATCGGGGTGCATGTGCAGAATCACCGACTCGGGGCAGGACTTGTAACGACCCCGAGTGGTTGCCGTCTCACGGAACTCGGTGTCGCAGAAGTTGTGTGAGTAGGGGTAGTAGAGGCGACCGGGCGGCATGTCGATTACTCCGCCGATCTCATCTATGTAAGAACGCCGGATGAACATGGTGGCGTCGGTTCCCCTGCCGTCGAAGATGCCAACTACGTCCACTCCGTTCATCGCGTCAAGAGCGATAGTGTCCCAGCCCTGCTGGAAATCGAAGTCGTCGTTTCCCGCTAGGATAAACTCGTCGGTGGTTGCTTCGTATGCCGTCTGGAGTTTCCCGGCGAAGCAAGGTTCGTGGTTGTAGACCAGTGTTAGTTCCCCGGTGGCAACCGCAGCGTCTCGACTCTCACCATCGTCCGGGTCAACCACAAAGACGATTGTGTGGGGGGTCTTAGTAGCGAGGTGAACGTTGTCCGCGGCACGTTGCAGCGCGTGCGGCCGTCCGAGGGTCGGGATGAAGACACCTATCGACATACTTGCAACACCATCGTTCCTAGCGCGTAATAGGATTCGCTTCCCTGTGTCGAGAGAGCATCTTCATAACTTGAACTAACCCATCGATTACCTTCAAGTTTGTGGAAGTATGAAGACTCCACAACGTTATATCCTTCAAGTAATCTGGGCAGACGTTCTGCGCCGTACACACGATGTAAGGGGCTATAGACAGCATCCCGCCCGACCGGAAGCGTTAGGATCATCTGGCCTGTTAGTAGGTTTTTGAGCCTACCCATCGCCTCGATGTCTCCATCTGGTTCGTCTTGTGCCTCGAACCTACCGGCTAGTCCTACGTGCTCGATGGTCGAGCAGTTCATAACGAGGTCGAAACTGCCCTCCACATCCATTACGTCAATCTGGCGAAACTCGATGTTCGGAAGAAGCTGAAACTGGAGTGGAAGCAAATCTATCGCTAGTACGTTGGCACCAGCCCTTGCAGCGGCGAGAGACAGGAAGCCCGAGCCACAGCCAAAGTCAAGCACCGACTTTCCGGCAAGTTCACCTAGACGCTCAATGACGTAACCACATTCAACATCACGATCGCCGGTAAGGTCAAAGGTCACCGCAGCGACCATCGGTTCTTCAACCGGCCATCGAATTCATCCAGCCATTTTGTCCGTAGAATCTGATGGCCGAATACCAGCAGTACGCGCCTACGACATAGGTGGAAATCTGGTGTTACGCGGAACTGGTAAGCGAGACCCCACCGGGGAGAGGTGTGCCTTACGGGACCAACGATAGGCCAACGTCTGGCCAGGTACCGACTCAATCGCCGCCTTTTATAAAGCTCGATCTTACGGTCGATAAATCTCGACGGCCAACTCTTCCTAGGAGCGTCTGTGAACCACCAGTGGTTCAACTGGTTAGTGGTCACGCAGCGATCATCGGTTCTCCGACCGGCTCCTCATCCTTGGCTGCCTGCATCGCGTCGATGACCTTCTGATTCTTCTCGTTCTGAAGTTCGTAAGAGATGACGAGTTCGGGGTCGATGCCTGTGTTCTTGACCGTCTCTACGATGTCAGTGATTGCGATGTCGAGAGTCCTGCGACCCTGCACCTTGCGCTGCTTTGTGTAGGTCGGGTACGGCGCCTTGACGAGAGGTTGGGAAACCTGGATAACGAGGTAGTTCTTGCACAACTCGTCCTCGATTACCTTCCTCTCTTCGTCCGACCATCCGTGCTGCACTTGAGCGGAAAGGGAGTCGTAGTAAGAAACCCACTGACGAGAAGAAACGCCCTGATGCATCTTTGAGAACGAGAAGATTTTTAGGGCTTCTTGGTAAGCGTATTCAGGGGCAGTACCACGGTCTAGCTTGGCGGACAGTCTGCGACTGCCCTCTTTAATCATCCGGCCTTCGTTATCGTAGATCGGAACTGTTGCTGCGCGGATTCCGATATTGACCGGATCTTCAGCGATGAACTCCACTGAGTATCACTCCTTCTTATACAAGGAGAGCCGCCCCGTTTCCAGGGCGGCTCTCAGTTGATTTAGCCGTTGACACCCGTGATGATTGAGTGCGTCTTCTCTTGCTTGACGAGAAGCGTGTACTCCGACAGGTACTCTTCTGACGTACCATCGAGGTCGTTAGCCTGACGCTTACCGTAGAGCGTCATCCAGCGCGATCCCAGATTCCCTGGAGGCGCTTTCACCAGCTCCACGTTCGTCATGTCCACGATGTAACCGCGAGAGCCGATCTGCTTGCCGGTTCCCTCGCCGTACCTCATCCAATCGTTCTTGACGAAGACGGGCATCTTCGACCCGTTGACGGCGTTGATTACAGCATCAACCTTGACACCCCAGACCGACTGATCTGCGGTCGTCCTAACCCAGTTGTCCTGTAGGAACTCCGAGAGGACTTGAGCGAGGATCGGGGAAACAAACGCCACCTTGCGAGTCGGGTCGCCGTACTCGGTGGCCGCCCGCATGATGTCGTTCCATGTTCCCTTGTCAAGCGCGGCCGTAGGTGCGGCTGTGATGTTGGTCGTGATGAACTCATCAAGACCACCAGCGGTTGAGCGTGGCCCGGTCGCGGTGTAGTAGCGAGCACCGAAGAACAGGTTGTTCTCGATCTGCCTCTTGTGCTCGATTGCGACCTTCTGGCGATGGTAGGCGAGCGGATTGCCCGTGTACCAGTTCTGCCACGTCGCAGTCTCAGCGAACGAATAAGAGTTACGCTGAATCTGCATGTAGTTGAAGTTAGCGGTCTTCTGCGTAACTATCGCGGTCGGCAGAGTCCCGCCCTGAACGTTCGACCCGGAGACGATAATAACGCCACCGAGCGTTGTGCCTGAAACTGCGGTTGCGGCACCCGTGGTACCGATTCCGCGAGTCACCGACCACGCCGAAGCGTAGGAGGTGGTGATCAGGCACTTCTCTCCGGTTTGCACGAGCATAATCACGTCGCCCGGTTTTCCGTAGTAACCAGTGTTAGTGGTTACGGCGAGAACACCGTCTGCGGTAGCAGCGGCAGAGGTCAATGCCGTGTTCGTCGGGAGGAATACATCCTCTTCCCACTCTTCCTTATAGCTCTTAGCTACCTTGACCGGAAGCTGCATGAGCATTGTGGAAAACTGGGAGGTATCTACGTCGAGTTTCGCCACCTGAGATTCCATCGAGATCGCAAGATCGTTCTGGAGTGGATCTTTAGTGGTGACGACGCCCGTGTTAATGGTCGTAGCCATTTAGTCAACTCACTTGAGTAGGCGTTGCTAGAAATCGCCTAGCCGAGCGGTTGTCCCTAATAAGGGGCCGGGGCTTGCGTTAGATATTCCAACCAGCCTGGAAGGGGGCGTTCTGCTTGTCCCATTCAGCGCCGATCTGTTCTGCTGCGGAGGGCTTTGCCTCCGGTATTGAAGCTGTAGAAGTAGCGAGGATTCCTTCCGTCTTGACCCGTTGGGTCTGTTCGGCGTGCTCGCGGGCTACAGCTTTAGTGGCTTCATCGAGGTTGTCGGATGCCCGGCCTCTGGCCTTGGTGTAAAGAAACTCAAATGCTTGGAGCTTGGACTGTGGATTTTTTGACTGAAGCATCTCAGCGACAACCGAATGCTGCCTAGCTACGTCCTGCATAGCCTCGGCGTACTGCTCTACATCGGGGTGTTCCTGAGCGAATGTCTGGAAAGCGTCTGCGTACTCTCGGGCCTGGGCCGATTGCGTCACTTGCGCTTGTGACTGCTCGTTCTGGGCCTGCATCGCGTCGAGGCGCTTGGTCGTGGCCCAGAGCTTTGCGGCAGTCTCGTCTTCCTGCATCCATGACTGGAAGGCAGCTTGAAGAACGGGCTGGTTCCCAGAGGTGTAAGCCAGCTCGGTCGCCACGTCTGGACTTTCCTCAATGAGAGCAGATATAGCCGCCGGGTCGTACTGTTGCTGTTGCGGCTGTGACTGTTGGAAGGCTTGCCTGAGTTCGCCAATCTCATTTGTAAGTCGTCCCTTGAAGGATTCTTGCTCCAAGTAGGCAGCCTCTAGTTCCTCCTGCGACTTGAACTTACCAGCCAAGAGACGCGCCTCCGTCTCCGCTGCAATCTCCTCAGTTACTTCGGGTTCTGTTTCTGTCTCTGAGACAAAGCGGCCCTGATCGTCACGCGGGCGCCCCTCGGGGGTGTTTTCCGCGATTGTCTCGACGGTTTGACTTTCCTCTTCCTGGGAAGGTTCGGCTACACTCGGTAGCTTCTCCTCGTCTCCGGGCAGAGCGAAGTCAGCGGGATCGTCCCGCTGGAACAATTCGGCCACTATGCCTCACTCCTTGTCTTTTTCGATTTCAGCCAAGAAGGCGTTGCGGCCCTTCTCGACTTCTAGAAAAAACCACAGTCCTTGGTTCCACTGGCCGCGCTTCTCGTCAATCACGCGCTGATCCACAGGTGGAGCGCCAGGAGCCGATAGGGACTTAGCTAGGTTGGCGAAGTATTCCTTTCGCTTCTCTGAAAACATCCGCTTGAGAATCTGGTATCCGGGGTGGTCCCTGAGCGATGCGAGGATCGCATCGTCGTCGTGCAGATCAGGCACTCCTGCCACCGCCCGTAGCGGCGAGTGATCGTTGCATCATCATCTCGGGAGACAAACTCGATGCGTTAGACGGAGCCTGCGGGCCAGCCGCTAGAGCCGGGTTAGTAACGCCGCCGGGTTGGTTGGGATCGGGTTGACCTGATGGGCCCGGTAGGGGTTGCTGGGGCGCGGCTGGGTTGGTAGCCGACCGGAAGTAGCGATCGGTGTCCTGTTTGTCGAACGACTCCAATAGGTCTTCGATAACCGGCTTCATGTCGATGGGCGTACCGGAAGCCGCCGCGACCTGGGCACCCTGTGACAAGACTTGGAACAACGTCTGCGCCTCCGCTCTGCGCTCGTTCCGCATCAGCGACTCGTTCATTGGGGAGATGTCGAAGGCGAAGGAACCCTGGAGCATCATCGGAACGATCTCGTGGATTTCCTCAGCGGTGTCGATCCCGAGTACCGACACGTAGACCGGATCTCGAATGTATTGCTGGTTGAGTTCCAACATCTGTTGCCCAGCGCGCCGGTAGGAAAAGTTGATCTCGGTCTTGATCTGAGCGAGAGAACGCGCCGCCAACCCGGCCAGCAGAGATGCTTCTGTAGCGGTGCTGAGTCCGAGGTTCACGGCTTCTGGGGCGAACGGGAATCCCCCGGCGAGGTTTTGCATGTCTGACTTCAACATGCCCTCGGCGTTAAGAGAGATCGAGGCGGGTTCGGAACTCGGCTGCCAGAGTTGGACCTGCGCCGGGTCGGAAACTAGGTTTACTGCGCCGGGGAAGAAGTCAAAGGCGTTGGGGTCGTCTACATCGTCCCGCATTAGCACGATCGCATTGTTGAGCAGCGAGAGGTTATCGATCCGCTGGTTAGATACCGTCCAGAGCGCTTCCTGTAGGGAGGCGATCTTCTCTACCTGACTCATACCGGGGATACGGAAGAGATCGGATTGCGTCGAGCAAACGACGAACGGCATCTGTTGGTGCCAGTACGGTAGCGGCCTATCGGGAACTAAGATTACGTTGCGATTCCCGATCGTCATGGTGTGGATACCATCGGGAGTGCGGCGGTAAATCTCCAGTACCTCTATTCGGCCCTTCGTTCTGTTTACATCCCACAGGGTTTTCTCGCGGCTTGACGATTCAGATGAGAAGTCCTGCGAGTCTGAGAGCTGATCGACGTTCTTATAGACCTTCTTAGCTGCGAGAATCTTGCACTCATTGAGAGTCATCCAAAGCCTGTGGACAACGAACGGGCAACTATCTAGAGATACCGCTGCCTCATCCCAGAACCAATCCCGAACGTCGATAACCTCGAATGACGGACCATCGAAGACTGTCTCTGCCGTCTCAGTCTCGTAAAGCTCGGGGATGATCCCGATAGTCGCCCCGGTCTCGGGGTCTGCCAGCTTCCGGGGCCGCGTGGCTAGATGCTTCCGCATCCGGTCTACCGTGCCCCAGGAGATCTTCCCAACTGTCAGTCCGGCTATGGCATTCTGTAGAATGTACCAGCGCTGCTTCTCATCGAAGTGGTCGAAGGAAAGCTGCGAGGTAAGCAGCCGCTCGTGGGCCTTGGCACCATCGCGGGCTGCTTGGAACTCGCCGGGGTTGTAGAACTTCGGCCGAGGCTTGACCTTGAAGTTGATCGTATCGTCAATCAACCCGGCAACCGTTGTCTCTACGATGTGGTTTGCGTAAGGCGGGGCGAGCTTGGAAGTCCACTTCAGCGCCTCGGAGTTCTCCTCCATGACACCGCGAAAGGCGTTGTAGCGACGGTCTACCTTGTCCGTCCAAGAGCGATGACCAGACTGAAGTTCGTCAAACCTCTTAATGGCTTCGGCGTAGATTCCAGTCAACTCGGAGGACTTAGCCAAGGTTCTGCGCCATCAACCGAGGGGACACCTTGCCGCCAAGAGCTGCGTGCATTTCCTGTTGCTCTTTGGCGAGGTTCTGCATGATCTCGTCCAGAACGGCGGTCATCTTCGCAAGCTGGCCGGGGTCCTTCTCGGCGTTCAAATAGGCTTTACAGAGATCGACCATCTGGTTAAGGATGTCTTCGGGGGTAGGCGACCCCTGCGACTGATCTGGGCCAGCATCGGGGGGAGGACCAACATCACTCGCCGGGAATCCCGCGTCTGCGTTGCCACTCTGCGCGCCTTGTAGCGCTGCCATCAGTTCGGGCGGGAGTTCGGACATGGAACCTCCTAGTGCTGCCAGGGATAGGCAACGGTGGGAATGCGATTACGTTTCTTCTTAGGCTTCTCGGGGTGCTCGCCATAGAGTCGGTACATCTCAAGCGCTCCGGCGGCTGCCATTACGCAGTCGTCGTTGCAGCCATCCTGTGCTCGCGGCGTAGGACTGTTGTCTCGATTGACGAACGTGCGGCACTCATCCCAAAGTCTCTGAGTCAGGAATGGAAGGGTGTACTCTCTGAGCGCCTTGTTGAGTTCCCCGATAATCAGCGGACGAGTGTGGATATTGGTCGGGAAGCCGATCGTCTTCGATTCCTGGAAGCCGGGGCGGTTCGAGAAGCGGTGCCTATAAAGGTCGGGGTAGGGAGGCCGGGCGCTCTTGCCGTCCCTGAGCGGAATCGTTACGGCTTCTCCGAACCCGCCTGTCACCTCCACGGCGATCTTCGCCGTGTTGTACCAGCGCCCGAGGTAGTGCAACTGTTCCGCGAACAGGTCTGAGTCCAGCTTCGCGTGGAACTCAGCGCAGAACTTGGGTTCCGCGAGGTCGATGACGTAGGCAGCGGTGTAGTCCTCACCGCGCCCTGTCGCCGGGTCTGCGAAGATCGCGTACTTGTGGTCCGGTTCTGGTTCTGAGTAGACCCTGATTCGTCCATGCGACCACTTCTTTAGCTTTGCTCGCGCGCCTTTCGGCTCGAAGTCGAAGCGAAACTCCGGCCCCGGTATCCGCTTCATGTACTCCATGATTACGTCACGGTCGAAGTACGGTGAGCCAGTGAGGATGAACGCTTCGTCCTCGTCCTTCGGAAACTGCTCTCCTCTGTCGGCTAGGGGAAGTTTCGCGGCCTTTACTCGATACCAATCCTCATCGCGGTCAGGATGCTGTGACCACGGTAGAAACCGCTTTCCTAGTCCGTATTCCTCAGCGTTGACCCAGAGGTGGTGAAAGAAGTTACCCCCCGTGGCGGACTTGGACACGCCGTTACCCGTAGAAATAACTAAGGCTAGGCCAGATTCCCCATCCTTCGTTACTCCCTGGGTGGTGGGTATGGCAGCCTTCCAAGCCTCTCGTGCGTACTCTTGGCGAGAGAACTCATCGAGGATGACCAGCGCGGCGGTTGACCCGTGGCCCGCGTTCGGAGTGGAGGGGAGAGCCTTGAGTTTCGAGATGCGGCCGTCGGGGAACTTGAGCCAGATGTCCGACGTTGGTTCGGAACGAACTGGTTTGATTACTTCGGCGCCATTCAAAAACCAGCGCGGAAGCGACAACATCATGTTCCAGAGACGGTTTGCTACCTCGATTGACTTGTCTTCGTTGGTGGAAACGATTAGAACGCCCGTTCCGGGCTTGTAGAGGAGCGTCCAAAGTGCAAGCCCGGCGGCGAGCCAAGTAACCCCGATCTGTCTCGCCTTCAAACAGATGTGAGCCTGGGACGCAATCCACTCATCGAGCAACGTGCGCTGCCAATACCAAGGGTCATTAGGATTCAGTAGTTGGAACTTGAACCAGGACCCATCTGTGGGATCAAGGCATGTGACATGATCTAGCAGATAGGCGGGGTGGGAGCGGCAGCGGCGGCGTTCTATCTCTCGCTCTGCAAGAACCCTGCGGGCCTCGGACTGGCGCCCCGCTGTTTCGACCATTACCCGGCTGCGAGCTTTTCAAGTTGCTCGGTAGACATGTCGGAGAACTTGTCTGCCAGCGACGGGGGCTTGTCCTTCTCAGCGGCTTTGCCGGGAGCGCCCTTCGCCTGATTAGCCAAAATCTCAAGCGCCTTCGCCCGTTTGTCGGGAGCTGGCTGCCTGACATCTATGGTGAACAGCTTTCCGCACTTGGGGCAGGTAGCCGCTTGGCGAATATCCCGGGTAGAGAAGATGGCTTCTCGGATCAGTTGGTTGATCGTGTCATAGCCAAGTTCGTCAAGGGAGCGGGAGATCTGGTCGCGCACGTCTTCGGACTTCTTAGCCAACTAGATCACTTCCCATCCTTTGGCGGGCCGTCGTAGATAAGATCACCCGGCCTATATGGCGAGTAAGGATCAAAGCCAACCGATCGGGGCGGGCCAACGGTGTGCCGGGCAAACTGCTCGGTCACTGAGTTGACGCCGCTGGCGGAACCACCCGACGTGTACCACTCCACAGAAAGATAGGACTGGTTATCTTCAGGCAACCATATCGTCACAGTGTTATCCTCCCGTTGCAGGGCGGGGTATTTGCAAACAGGGACAACGGGGTATGCCCCGCCCTGTTCTAAGCAGCTAGAGCCGAAGCACGCTCAGGAGCCAGTTCGCTTGTTACTCCGGTCGATGCTTCGGCTAACGATTTACAGTCGTGGGAATGGAACCAGTCGATCGCATCCGACTCCGCGCACTTCCCGGTGCGGCAGCGTCTCTTCGCGCCGCAGTAGCCGCAGGTAATGACTTCCTTCTCATCCCCAAAGCGCCGCGTCTCGGCTAACCGAGCTACCAATTCATCCTCGCTGAGCGTCAAATAGTCCTCTATCCGTGATTCGGCCACTAGATCAACTACTTGGAAACCTTCGGGCAGTTGCATGTGACCATCTCCGGGCAAAGAAAAAGACGGCAGCCGGGCCGTCTCTTCTGATTATGGGCGTGGATGTAGTAGTACATTGTCATTATACGTGGAAATGGCCGCTTACCTAGAACGGAATACCCTCGTCAACCGTCGGCGCTTCTTTACCACCGAGGAACTGCACGTTGTCAGCGATGATCTCGACTGACTGGCGCTTACCGCCCTCAGATTCCCACTCGCGCCATTCCAGCCGTCCGTCGATCGCGCAGGGTTTACCCTTCCGCAGAAACTCGGCGCAGCTCTCGGCCTGCTTGCCGAACGCGGTCACGTCGAAGAAGTTAGGCTTGTCTCCCCATACACCGTCGGCGTCCTTGAAGCGGGTGTTGACCGCTACCCGCATCTTGCAGACCGCTGTGTTCCCTGCCTGCTTGAGTTCCGGGGCGCGGGTTAGGTTGCCGACGAGGACTACACGGTTGACGTTCATGCTGCTTTCACCCCTTCCCCAATATCGTCGCAGGCTCGATCTATCGCTTTAGCTAGCGAACGGGCATCTGCGATGTCCAATACGCAGGCGTCGGGTTGGAAGTCAATGCAAAGACCGCCCAGCCTCCCCTCCTGAAAGAGTGCTTCGAACAGCCCATCCTCCGAGGCCCAACTTTTCATGTCTTCTCCTTCGGTAGGTGCGGAGTAATGCCGTGATGACTCAGGTGGGCAGCCTGGTTCTCGAAGAGTTGGAGGTTCTCGAATCGGTTGTCGTCGTGTTCGCCGTTGAGATGATGGACGACCTCCTTGCGAGTCAGGGGGCGGTCAAGGTGCCCGGCGATGACGAGGCGATGTTCGAGTACGTAACCATACGAGGTTCTCATTTCTGCGAAACGGTGCTCTGGCGGAATCAGCACATGGATGTAGCCGCCCGGGTCTTTACACCTGCCACCCTTCCGGTTGTGATGTCGGGAACCGCGCAGCGCCGCTGACATTTTCGCTCGCGTCTCGGGTGAGGGTTTTCTACCGCGATTCGCCTCCGCTATCCGCATTCTCGTCTCGGGTGAGTTTCCGTTGTGCCCATTGATAAATCTAATGGGTCGGCCCTTGACGTAGCCGTGTCGAGAATTGGTCTGCGGCGCTAGGCTCGTCCTCCCTCCGCAACCGCACTCGCAGAAGCCATCGGTCACGATGCCCTCTCCCTTGGTAGCCGAGGCGTGATTCCGTGGCGCAGGAAATAATTGCGGATCCAACGAATAGCCAGGCGCTCGCATATCTCACAGCGCGACTCGTCCCGACCGAGTAGGCGCCGGTACTGATCCGAATAAACGCGAGTCAGTTCGGGCTTCGGCTTGTGAACGTGCTCGATGTGGACGCGGGCCTGGGTGGTGTTGAAGAACTTGAATCCGCAGATGCACGCCTTACGGCGGATCATAGATTCCACCGCTCGCTCCCCGACCTTCCAAATTGCTTTGCGCTCGCTGTCCAGATAGCGTTGGCGTATGTGCCAGTAGAGCGTAGAGAGAGGGACCCCGCATACGGCTTGCTGCTTGCCGAGGGAGTGCATCTCCTTGAGCGCATCTTCGAGCGGCTGGTAACTTCCATGTCGCCATTCGCTGCTCATCGACCAACCGCCCCCAGACCCCCGATCGCCTTTGACCAGCGGGGAGCGAGCGTCGTTGAAGCTGGCGAGCAAATCGCGGATGACGGATTCGGAGTTAGCCACTCGTCCATTCCTCTTCAACTACCAGGTGACCATCCTTTGTAGTTCTCTCTTTGTGGCTAACCAACCGTTCGGAAGGGAACCAATTAACCGAGTAGACGTACTCTCTACGGATCTCGTCTGTTGGTTTCTCCAGTGCCCGCTCAGAGCAGGAGGGGCAGAGGAGTGCGCCCCGATTAACTATTAAGTAGGCGCCACTAAGCCTCTTCCAGCCAACAGAGTCCTCGCTTTCTTCCCCGCATCTATCGCAGACGTAGATCGTCTTAGTGGTCACTGGATCTCTTTTCTAGGTGAACAAGTTTTCGTCGCTTCCACCATCGAGTCGGCCTATAACACTTCCCACAACACGCAAACCACGGCGGGTCAGCGATGAGCCAGTTTTCTTCATCCTGGTACTCTGTTTCGCACTCGGGGCATATCCAGATCGTCTTAGTGGTCATGGCTTCTGCATCGGCGTAGCGAAATACGTAGTTCCGACTTGCTTGGGCGTAGGTTTCTCACACCCACACAGCGCAGTCAGCGTTTCTCGCTCACAGTTCGCGCATTGGAAGACAGGCACCTCATTGACGTTGTGCTTCACGCCATCGATGTCGATCGTCCTCACTTCCACTCCTCCAAGGTGATGTCGAGCTTGTCGTCAGCGAGTAGACCGGCCGAGTAGCCGTACCGATAACCACGTATCCAGGCCCAGTCGTAGATCCACCAGCCTGCTAGTACGGCAATCACGAGGAGGGACCCAGCGAGGTAGATCACTTCTCTATTACTCCCGGATTAGGATCATCAGGCACGAGGCGAAAGCCACATTTCTGGCAGCGCCTTACCGCCGTCGCTTTTAGAAGCTCCTTGGCCGCGAACATCGCCGTGCCCTCATTCTCGCTATCAACCAGTTCGCTCAACTTGACGATTGCTTTTTCTTGGTAGGTCTGTGTAGGCATGGTTATCTCCTTAGTTGGGATGCCGCCAATCTACAAGGAGCTGCGGACGACACAAACTTGCGTCATCCTTGCGGCTCTGCAAGCCTCTCTCCCGTTTTAGGTAGGGAACGACACGCAAACGACGTGCGTGTTCGTTACGGGGGCAATCAGAGCGTTCTACGTGGATTCAGAGGGGGGAGTTAGAACGTGTGTTCGCTCTGTATCCGGGTAGAGAGATGCAAGGTAACGATCCAACCAGCCAAAGAAGTCGAACTGGTGGACGTGGCATGCGAGGGTGATAGCTAGGTCTTTAGGCAGGTCAGCCATCGCACACCCGACAATAGGACCCCGGCGGGATGCGATGGGGGCAGGTGGCCTTGCGTGAGGAAGTCGAAGAGGGGGGAGTCGGCCGACTATCAGATTGTGGGCCGGGGACAGGAATCGAACCCGCAACCCTCGCGTCCTTTCGGGCGAGTTGCTCTTCCACTTGAGCTACCCCGGCACCGGTCTGTCCCCCCTCTTCCACCTCCCCAGCCTGCTTGAGCGCTTCAAGGAACTCGGGCGACGGGTCTAAGGGGTCAAAGAGCAACATGGTGGGTTGCCCGAGCAAGAGATTGAGCTGAGCCGCAACGGAACGATGATCCTTCTTCGCCAGCGCTTTGAGTTGGTCGTACTGGCCGGAGCGGATCTTGACGTTCTTCCAGGTCACCTTGCCCGCCACCGCGTCAGAGGAATACCCCACCAGACCAGTCGGCGGCGAACGGTCTTCCATTCTCCGATGATGTCAGCTCCCGGACCGTTAGCCCACTTGGGAATATCCCACGTGGCAAGACCCCAACCGGGTTGAAGCACTGTTTCATCTTGGTAGTCGAAGCCAAGTCGGTAAAGCCAGTGTCGGATAGAGAACGGTCCTCCGTTAATGATGCGAGTTTGCTCGCTCATGGTCCAAAGTGTACCAAGAGGGGCGGACGGTATGGACCAAAGTGGACCAAGCCCCGGGTGGTGAGGAGAGCTGGTATTCCAGCGAGGGTGGTTGATAAGTAGGACCCTTGCGTCCACGAGTATTCATGGGGGTGGGGGGCGTACCCTGCCTGCCTGGGTATGCGGGATAAGGCTGCATACGAGCACGATCATGCAACCTTGCCATGCCCTTAAACACTAATGCCCTGCTAATACACACAATGTAGTAGACATCTAATGATGGTTAGATGCTTGAGTCTGTGTGCACGCGCGCCATGCTGCTTGATTGCTAAGGCTGGCGCTCACTACTACAGCCTGCTACTAGCACGTGCTGTCTGCCCTGCTCTGTGTGCGCCCTTGCTGTACTCACGCCCTGCATGCTGCCCTGTGCTGTAGCCATGCTCTGCTCTATGCCTATGCTGTCATAGCGCATACGAGAATCGAACTCGTGTCTCTGCCGTGAAAAGGCAACGTCCTAACCACTAGACCAATGCGCCTTGCTCTACATCGTACCTTTGCACTACTTGGTCTATGTGTCTCACCTAACGCAAGATAGAGGCGGGCACCCTTCCTGTTTAGTCAGTAGTGCCCTGACTGTGCTGGAGGGCTGAAAGCACGCTATATCCCATATCTTCACTTTGTATAGCGGCACTCAGGTCGTCCCTAACGCACTCCGAGGGATCGACCCGACTACTAGCATGGCTGTTTCAGTCGAACACTTGTTCGCTACTCACTGAGCTGAATAGCGTGCGTTACTGCGTAGTTTCCCACACAATCCGTCTGGATCGCTTGACCGTAAGATAGTTGCGTACTAGTGTCGTCTTATCAAGTAAGGGAGCGGTTGACATGACACACACAGCAAAGGTTCGCAAGGCTTTCAAGCACGACTCTACGGTCTCACGCAAGGAATACCGCGCCATGATCGTTATCTGCAAAAAGTGGGACGAGGACGACAGGGAGGGATTGGGAAGATGATCGAGTTCTACGAACTGTCCAAGGATTCCTACCGAGCAGGCGAGGCGGCGAAGCTCCAGGAGAAGATCCAGCGCGAGCTAATCGCCGTGCAGAAGCCGCGCTGTCACACATGCAGGAAGGCGGGCAAGGATTGTACTGACTCGCTCGCTTGCACTTTGCGCGTTCTCAAGTCACTCAAGCCGCCGGTTGGCGTCTCGCTTCCGAAAGCGCGTACCGTTTCCCGCTGGGCGAGCGCCGCACAGACACGGGATCGAGCGATGATCGAAGAGTACGAACGAGCTATAGCCGCCTGATCCTGCGGGTTGCGCCCTCACCGGCGCTTCCCGGAGTACCAGCACAAACGAAACGAGAGGATTTGACCGTGTACGCAGTCCGCCGTGAAGACGCTAAAGACTGGCTCTGCCCGTGGATTACGCGGGACTGGAAGGGCTGCCAGTCGTGGCCGGTTGAATGGCCGTTCGATGAGGCGAAAGCGAAAGTAGACAAGTATCGCACGAGCTCTAGCCTCTTCGCGGTCTACTCGATCCAGGGCAAGAGTCAGAAAAAGGTCTACCCACCTACTGAGAGGATCTGAGGACATGACAGCGACAAAGACAGTTCAAGAGCTGGCGGCTGAGATGGCCGCACAGTTCGAGACTCGCAAGTGCGACGACGGCACGGAGTACGTTTGCCTCAAGGACGACGCGCCACAGGAGAGATCGGA
>Ga0209540_10001816_pt1 | contig 15621 bp, 13 predicted proteins | sample BarGraIncu01121A_FD_184501 | JGI IMG/M metagenome (GOLD analysis project Ga0209540, IMG submission 184501) | Arctic peat soil microbial communities from Barrow, Alaska - Barrow Graham LP Incubations 011-21A (SPAdes) (version 2) | ecosystem: Environmental > Terrestrial > Soil > Wetlands > Peat... | reverse complement strand
CGTCTGCCGGTACGAGTTCAAGGGAGAACACTACGGCGTCTTTGCCAAGTTCTATGCCGAGCCCAGGGGAGGAAATAGGCGATATGATACCGGCAGAGCTATGGATAACGAATTCGAGAAGCTAAAACGTGTAGAAAAGCTCATAGATATACCCAGACCGCTGGCCAAGAAAGAGAGATTCAACTGCGCTCTTGTGACGGAAGATGTGCAGGGCAAGCCCTTATCCAAATATATCCATAACGAAGATGGACTATTCGACAAGCTGACGAGCCTTGCCCATATCCTCAGAACGCTTCATGACGGCACAAGATCCAGTTACAAAAAAGAAAGAGAGTTCGGAAACTTCCATAAGATTCTGGGTCAAATCAGACTGAATAAGTCTGCTAAAGAGCGGTTCGATAAGCATCTTGGAGATTGGTGGCATAACGATCGTTCTGACTGGCGCAACGGTTGCTTTATTCATAATGATGCCAATCCTGCCAATTATCTCTTTAGACACGGCAAGATATTTGCTCTGGACTTTGAGTCCTCCTGGGACCATGCTCATCCGGTTCATGATCTTGGGATTGTAACCTCAGAGCTCAAGAAGTATTTTGGCTGGAACGAGCAAAATCCTGCCAAGGCCGAGCCGTATATTGGACATTTCCTTTGGCATTATAGCAGAGGTGAGAAGGACTTCAATAGAGTAACCAGAGCTTTGCCATTCTTCATGAGCCTGGGATTGCTCAGGATGGCCAGGTGGGGCGGAAGTGATGAGCAACGTTCCTATCTGCTAAAGGAAGCTGAAGCTTGCTTGAGTTCAGGCCTCAATGCGAATTAGGTGCGAAAGCAATTCTTAGATTTATAGATATGTAAGTTTTATAACTGTTCACGCTTTGTGTTATGATTCTCTATTTGTGTCATGATAACTTAAATACATTTAGCACCTCTATATTACTATCACCACGATAGGTGCAAAACCGTTCGAACCTCCTTGCCCGGAGAGCCCAAATTCCCTCCTTGGCTCTCCGGGGTCCTTGATTAATCCAATCCTTTTGTTTTGAGAAATTACTAGATGTTGTTTCCAGGAGGTTCGCTTCGGAAGTATTGATATACCCTGACGTTTTCTCATCACGAAAACTTTGTAGCATTAGACATATAAAAATCACCAGGGTATGAAAATGAATTACTGGCAACCGAAATTGGAGCTCATGGAAAGAGTTGAGCTGGAAGAGCTGCAGCTCCAGCGACTCAAGAGCGTCGCCCGGAAGGTCTACGATAACGTTCCCTTTTACCATAACAAATTCAAGGAGGCCGGAGTTGCTCCGGAGGATATTCAGAGCCTCAAGGACCTGACCAGGCTTCCCACCACCCGCAAGCAAAACCTCAGGGAGAACTATCCCTTCGGCCTTTTTGCCGTTCCACTGGATGAGGTTGTGCGGGTACATGCCTCCTCCGGCACGACAGGCAAGCCTACAGTCGTAGGCTATACGGCCAGGGATATTGAGACCTGGTCTGACCTCATGGCCAGGGACTTCGTGATGGTCGGGGTGAAAAAGGGAGATATCTTCCAGAATGCCGTGAACTATGGCTTCTTTACGGGCGGCCTTGGGGTGCACTACGGCATCGAACGCATGGGTGCCATGGCTGTTCCCTCGGGAGTGGGCAACACCGAGCGTCAACTGGAGATCATGATGGACTTTGGAGTGACCGTCCTGCATTGCACGCCGTCCTACGCTCTCTATCTGGCGGAGACGGCGAAAGCCAGGGGCATAGTGGACAAGCTCAAGCTATCCATAGGCTGCTTTGGAGCTGAGCCGTGGTCGGACGAGTCCAGGAAAGAGCTGGAAGAGTCATTGCACATCAAGGCTTACGACTCTTACGGCCTGTCGGAGATGATGGGGCCGGGCGTAGCCTTCGAATGCCAGGAGCAGAACGGCCTGCATATCTGGGAGGACCACTTCCTGATCGAGATCCTGGATGAGAATGAACAGCCCTGCGCGCCGGGCGAGCCGGGCGAGCTGGTCGTGACATCGCTGACAAAGGAAGCCATGCCGCTGATAAGGTACCACACCGGCGACGTGACCTATATCCTGGAAGAAAAATGCAGCTGTGGCCGTACCAGCAGAAAGCTTCATAGGTTCCTGGGAAGAGCGGACGACATGCTCATTGTGCGCGGCATCAATGTCTTCCCAAGTCAAATCGAGGATGTGCTGGTGGGCATTCCTGAGATCGGCAACTACTTCCAGGTGGTCGTGGACCGCAAAAAGCATGGTTTGGACGAGATCAGCATCCAGGTGGAACTGAAGGATGAAGCCTTCACAGGGGAATTGTCTGACCTGGCCAGGGTCCGGAAGAAGACGGAAGAGAAGCTGAAAGCGGTCTTGAACGTGCGCAGCAAGATCGAGCTGGTGGAGAAAGGGTCCATACCGAGAACGGCAGGAAAGTCGAAGAAGGTCGTGGATCTAAGGGATGTTTACGCCAAGGACGAGAAAGCGAAGAAGTAGAAGCTGAAGGCTGCGATAATTGCAGCCTGATCTCCGTTTGCGATAAATCACTAAATTTTTAATCTGATTATCTATTTAATACATTTACCTATTTGACTTATTCTATCTATTAACTTAACAAATCTTGACTTAAATATTACATCATCTTGCTACCTGACTTATCAGGTTTTGATCGATAACCGTTCTCTCATCGACCGCGGATAAGAGCTCGTCATGAATTGAACTCTCCGAGTAAAAGAGCGTCACCAGCACGCCTGCCTCCTTCGCCGCCTCAATTGCCGGCAAGAAATCGCTATCACCTGTGACGATAACCGCCTTTCCAATCATCCTTCCGCAGCTCAGCCGCACCAGATCTGCGGCCAAAGCTATGTCCACCCTCTTTTGGACAAACTCTCCACCTACACGGCCCAGGCGCCCCAGCTTCACCTCGAACCTGGGAAGCTTGCGCAAAGTGTAGACGAACTTGTCCATGGAGGCAAACCTGCGGCTCTCCTCCTCTGTAGGCGGGCAGCTCTGATACGGCATACAATTGTAGTAGTAAGTCCTCAGCCGCTCATAACTGCCGCAGAGGATATCCGAAAAGCCACCCAGATCTATCTTGGGTTTGCCGAAGTCAACATCGAGAATTTTAGTTAAGTAAGCGCCATCGATAAATACCGCCGCACGATCTGCCAAAACAAGTCCCACCTGAAGTCCATAATTACTGCCATCCTCCCCGAACGGCAGTGGCCATTATCCTTACACTCTCTCTCATTTGATGATATATCTAACTTGTGTTGGGCAATTCTCATACCTATATAGATTGGCTTTGTTCAGCAATCCGGTATTAAAATTCCGGGTCCGCTCAGGCGGCCCCGATTATATATGTCTTCATGGGCCGGCTGTCCGCCTCACATCCGGCTCTCTTCATTTCACTGGCCTGCATCTTCCTGTTTTTCTACTATCTCTATCAACTTTATTTCGAAAGTCAGAATTTGCTCGGAGAGAGGGTGATTGGCGTCGAGTGTAATTGACGTATCTTCAACTTCCGTGATCTGCACCGGGACCATGACGCCATTGGAGGCGCAGACCTCAAGAGACATGCCTTCTACAGGTACGATCTCTGGTGGAAGGTCCTTCCTATCCACTTTTATTACTCGATCCTCTTTATATCTACCATACCCTTTCTCAGGAGGAATCTGCACAGTCTTGGATTCGCCCGGGCTCATTCCTATAACTGCCTCTTCAAAGCCCTGGATGAGACGACCGGAGCCCAATTCGAATTCCAGGGGATCGGACCCAACAGATGAGTCGAAGAGAACGCCGGTATCCAGCTTACCGCTATAATGCACCCTTACGGTATCGCCCATTTTCGCTTGTGCCATTGAAATTTGCCTCTCATTTCCATTTATAGAGAAAATGCTCCTCTAATCAATTGTATCTTCGACTATTTAGAAGGAACCATGAGAAGGTCTAATATCCTAGTAGTGAGAAACATCCTATTAGTGAGAAACCGTTTGAAGGGATAATCAAAGATGGTATATCAAGGTGAAATTGAGATATGATGAAGTGGAAATCTGATCGAGGGCTTGAAGCCAGGATGTTGTTGACCATGATTCTCCTGGCAGTGCTCTACCTGGCATTCCTGGCAGTTCTATTGTCCATGAATACCAGCAGTACTGTAATAATCCTATTCATGGGCGGGTTCATGTTCCTGCAGTATTTCTATTCGGACAAGATGATCCTGATGTCCATGGGTGCCAAGATAGTCTCGGAGAGCGAGGAACCAGAGCTTCACCAGATAGTATCCAGGCTTTGCGCCATTGCCGGTCTGCCCATGCCGAGAATTGCAATTGTAAATACCAGCATGCCTAACGCTTTTGCTACGGGCAGAAACCAGAAGAATGCCGTGGTGGCCGTGACCACAGGCATCATGCAGCAGCTCAACCGAAGCGAGCTGGAAGCGGTACTGGCCCATGAATTGACGCATGTGAAGAACAGGGACATGATGGTCATAACCATAGCCACATTCCTCTCTTCCATTGCCCAGATACTGGTGAGATTTCTGCCGTTCTTTGGCGGAGGAGGCAGTCGCGATCGCGATTCAGGCGGTAGCTTCGTTGTGATGTTTGTGGTTTCCCTGGTGGTCTGGATAGTGAGCTTCATTCTCATCCGCGCTCTCTCCAGATACCGGGAGTTTGCAGCCGACCGCGGCTCCGCGATCATAACCGGTCAGCCGTCCAACCTGGCATCAGCGTTGATGAAGATCAGCGGGGCCAAGGTGCCCACACAGGACCTGAGAAAAGTGGAGGGGCCGGTCAGCGCTCTCTTCATAGTGCCTGCCATCTCCGGCTCGTCTATCATGAACCTGTTCTCAACACACCCGACCCTGGAAGCCAGGATCGAGGCTCTGAAGAATATCGAACGAGAGCTGGAGGCCTGAGATGGGGTTTTTGGACTCCATCCTGGGAAAGACAAGCCTTCCCGAGGCCAAGACGGACCGGCTCTTTGCCATCTCCACGGCTGCGGTGACATTGGAAGCGAGCCTGGGGCTGAAGCCTGATGGCGCCGCAGGTGTCTGCATCAAGCCCATGGAGTCATCCCGTTATGAAGCGGCCCGAACGGAGATAGAGGATCTGCTCAAGTTGAGCTTCAAGGAGACGGGAACCCTATACAGCATTCAGAAGGATGAGTACAATTACATCTGGGTGGTTCTGTCGGATCCGGATTTCGATGATCTGGTGACAAACATCCAGATGGTCTGCCAGACTCTGATGGAGCAGGGCTTCGGAACGCAACTCCTGGCTGCAGTCTACCGCTTCAAGGGTGATGCCATCGTGTTTTGGATCTACAACTTCAAGCTGGGGTCTTATTATCCGTTTGTGCCGCAAAGCGGCCAGAAGCGTGACACATCCCAGGAGTTTCGGCTGAAGTCTTTGATGGAAAAGGAACTGCCCATAGAGAAGGACGAGGCCAAGTGGTATCCCATGTGGGGGATGCCTTTGTAGTGCGGTACAAGTCAAAGGGCGGAAGTGAAATATGAAGAAAAGACCGCTGAGCCGGTAACTCTTCGGAGAAAAAAGTAAAATATATTATATCTAAAAAATATATTTCCAGTCGTTTTTCATGCTGACCACCTGCCAGCCCCATTTTCCTGCCATCTTGAGCCCTTTATCCAGTCTTCCGACAGAGGATCCATTATCATAGGCGTGGATCGGGTCGTCGTGGTGATTCAGCAGACCCATGCCCTGCCTATTACCCCCGGTGGCGAATTGAAGCATAGGAATATCTCCATCCGAGTTGCCATAGGCAAAGATTGGGCGGCGGCCAATGTTCAGCTGAATTTCCTTAGCCTTCTCCTGACCGTCATCGAAGACCAGGATTTCTGGAAGCTTCATGAGCCTGCAGCTACCGTTATTTTCAATGAACTGGAGCTTAAAGGCCGAGCCAATCACCTGTTCAGGGGGGATTTCATATACTTCATCAGAGAAGGCACGAACGAAGTCCTCGTCTGCACCCGTCACTATATAGGTCTTGAAGCCCTCACCCTGGAGATAGCTCAACAACTCTAACATCGGTTTATAGACGCACCTGGTATATGGGAGCCCGAAGTGAGTGTCCCTGGATCTATTGAGCCAGTTTCTTGTCAGACTCATGTATTCGTCAGCAGTCAAATTCGAACTGGTAGTGACATAAATTTGCATTGTCTCAATAGTACTGAAGTTACTGGAGGCGAATCGCTTGCCGGAAAGGATAGAACGGAAAGGTTCCGTTTCATTCCATAGAGGGTGCTCCGGGGCCATATCCTTAACTCGATCGAGCATGAAGCGAGACGAGACGTAATCCGGATACTCGCGCCACAGAGTACCATCGTTGTCAAAGGTGGCGATTCTCTCTTCAGGCTCTACATAGTCCGGATTGCTCGTGTTAGTAACATTTGCCACAAAACTGAGGATGGCGATTTTTGTCGATCCCTCGTTCCAAGAAGGCAGAGGATCTACAGCACCTTGACTTGATAGCTCGAGATTTGTATCGACTACATTAGGTTCAAATGCCATCGCCAATGATGGTATACATACAAAGGCTACAATAAATAAGACCAAATATGTACTAATCTTCATGTTTCTCATCACTTCCATCACGATTCTTTACATTTTTTGATGAAGATCTATGTGGGATCTATTTGAAATTTGTGGCAAAAAACAAAATGAATAGGGCGATCATCATCGTTTGGTCCAGAATAGTTAACTCAAAATAATTTAAACAATGCCAATGCTGCCTTCGCCAAACCAAGGTGCGGGATACAGCGGCTGACTCCAGCACCGATTAGTTGTGTAACCGAATATGGATAACTTGCAGATTATGTCGCAATACTTGCCATGAAAACGCCTAAATAAAGGGCTAACTCAGAACCTACAATCTGATCATACGAAGATCGAACTGTGAGAACCTTGATTCCAGCCAGCCAAAGATCGAGGTCCTAAAACACAACATTTTAGGAGGTGCCGACAAATGTCAATAGAAGGGTACGAGGTCAGAAAGATGACCCGGCGCGAATTTGATCTTGCTATATCCTGGGCCGGTTCCGAAGGCTGGAATCCCGGTATTCACGATGCTGAGACCTTCTTTGCAGCAGATCCGGAAGGCTTCTTCGTGGGAATATTCGAAGGCAAACCAGTAGCAAGTATCTCGGTTGTTGCCTACGGAGACTCGTTTGGATTCCTGGGGTTTTACATAGTCCAACCTTCATTCAGAGGGCGGGGATTGGGCACAGAGATCTGGAACGTCGGGATGAAGCACTTGAACGGCAGGAATATCGGGCTTGATGGAGTCCTTGAGCAGCAGAAGCTGTATGAGCGGAAGGGTTTCCGGCCATGTTACAGGAGCGTGCGCCACCAGGGAATTGGTATCGGGCAAGAACGCAGAGCTGAGGGGATAAAATACCTCTCGGAAGTGCCCCTGGAAGATTTGTTAGCCTATGACGACCAATATTTTCCTGTCCCCAGGCATGTATTCACCAAATCATGGATCAGGCAGCCGGGAGGTATCGCCATCGGAGCCCTGAACAAGGGTGAACTGGAGGGTTATGGTGTCCTCAGGGAATGCCATCAGGGCCATAAAATAGGGCCGCTTTTCGCCAATGATAAAAAGGTAGCTGATGTCCTGTTCTCAGCTCTTTGCGGCCATGCCCCTCAGGGTGCGCCGGTCTTCCTGGATACGCCTGAGCAAAACTCTGCTGCACTGGATCTGGCCAAACGTTACCATATGGATCCCGTATTCGAGACCGTGCGAATGTACACCAGGGAAGACCCAGGCCTACCGATGAATAGAATCTATGGCGTAACGAGCTATGAGCTGGGTTGAACATACCACCGTGTCGGGAGTGCATGTGGTACTCCGGATCGTTCACGCCGTTGACAATGGCCGGGCATCTGAATCCGACATGCAAAGCAAATGTGATGGGTTACCCTGCTGTTACCACATCCTGCAAAATATGCTTTTATAACAGTTCAAACATATACCTGATCAAGTTATCGGTTGGTGAATTGTTTGATGCCTGAATCGTGCGAAAAGCGGCCCTCCTCCATGATGCCGCAATTGGATGTTGTTAAAACGCCAATTCCGCCCTGCCGGAGGCTGCGTGCCTTTGCCTTTGACCCTATATTGAGCCGCCAGTTGGAGACCTATGAGGTTAATTTGGTAACTATCGAGGTCCCCTGGGAGGACGATGTGGACTATGGGCCGACCGACAGTTATCTTGAAGTCGTGGACTACGATCCTGCCAGCCAGGCTTTCTATGCCCCTGTCTATCTGAATGAACCGAAGCTCCTTGCTCAGGATGGTCTCCCTCCATCAGAAGGAAACCCGCAGTTTCACCAGCAGATGGTCTATGCTGTTGCCAGGAAGACCATAGAACATTTCGAGCAGGCCCTGGGCCGCCGGGCTCTCTGGTCTAGCCGGCACACCTTGGTGAATGGAAGATATGAGGAGGAGTACGTGGAGCGTCTCCGAATCTATCCTCATGCACTGCGGGAAGCCAATGCCTACTACAGCTCCGCAAAAAAGGCACTCTTGTTTGGCTATTTCCCGGCATCGTCCACAAAGTATAGTCAAGACATGCCAGGGGAGACGGTCTTCGCCTGTCTCTCTCATGACATTGTGGCCCACGAGACTACTCATGCCCTGATAGACGGCCTCCACCCCAGGTTCATGGAGCCCTCCAATATGGATGTTCTGGCTCTGCATGAGGCATTGGCCGATGTTGTGGCACTCTTCCAGCACTTCACCTACCCAGGCGTTTTAAAGAACCAGATTGCCCGCACCAAAGGAAATCTTCAGGACCAGAGCTTTTTGGGGATGCTGGCATTCCAGTTTGGGCAGGCCCTTGGACAATATGGTGCCCTGCGAAGTGCCATAGGTAACATCGATCCCCAGACGAAGAAGTGGACTCCAAAGCAGCCGGATCCCGGAGAAATCCAGCTCGCGATCGAGCCGCACGACCGTGGCGCGATCTTTGTGGCCGCAGTCTTCGATGCCTTTCTAACCATCTACAAGTCGCGGATCCAGGATCTTCTGCGCTTGGCTTCCGCCGGAACCGGCATCCTTAACCCCGGCGAAATCAGCTCCGACCTGGTGGAACGACTGGCTGGGGAAGCTTCCAAGACGTCCGGACACATTCTATATATTTGCATTAGGGCTCTGGACTACTGTCCACCTGTGGATACGGACTTCGGCGATTATCTGCGGGCTCTGATCACGGCAGACGAAAGCCTGGTCACGTACGATTCCCAGAACTACCGGCTCGCCATCATCGATGCCTTCCGAAGGCGCGGTATCTATCCGCACGATGTCCGGAACCTGTCTGTGGAGAGCCTGCTCTGGCATGAACCGACAGAGAAAGAGCAAGAGGAGTTCGAGCTGCTATTCCACGGCCCGGAAGGCCTGCAAAAGCTGTTCCCTAGATGGAACAGGGGATCCGATCCTGAAAAGGTCTTCCTTCAAACAATGGAATGCAGGAGAACTCTGCACCAATGGTTCATGGACCCCGGAGCCCTTGCAGCGGCTGAAGCGGCCCACCTGCAGATGGACAAACTGGAGAAGAATAAGACGGATGCCGTCTATCGGGATAAAGACGGTCTTCCTGAGCTGGAGGTTCACTCTATTCGCCCGGCACGCCGCATCGGGCCAGGCGGCCAGACCGTCACCGAGCTTGTCATAGAAATGACTCAGCGCCGTCGTGGATACTATAACGCGGAAAAACAAAGGAAGGTTGAGAGCGGCGAATTGGCACCAATGGAGCCCGACTTCGTCTTCAGAGGCGGTTGCACTCTCCTGGTTGACCTGGAAACGGCAAAGGTCAGGTACTGCATTTACAAGGACTTATCAAGCCAGAATCGCATCGAACGGATGCGTAAATATCTTCAGAACGGGTCCGGTCCGTCTTTGCAGGCCACGTATCTGGGAGATCCCGGCAAAGAATTTTCTCATTTCAATGGCGAGCAGGGTTCGAGGTTGGAGCCCATTGCCAGCCTACATCGGCTGCAGCGGGAGGTGGAGATGTGATGCCGCCCAAGAAGATTATAGCCCCAATAGCAACCGATACGACATTGGTTCCACCGGCGAAGGGTGTTGCTGTTCGAATGTACAATACCGGCTTTGGTGACTGCTTCCTTCTTGCATTCCGGTCAGAGACAGGTGAGGCGCGTTATGTGCTCATCGACTGTGGTGTTCATCAAAAGTGGAAAGGCGGCAAGGAGAGGCTGGAGCTTGTGGCTTCGGATATCGCAAAAGCCACCAACAATCATCTGCACGTGGTAGCCGTCACCCATGAGCATACAGACCATATCTCGGGCTTCCTGCAAGGTGAGTCCTCATTCGGAAAGATGAAGATCGACAATCTCTGGCTGGCCTGGACCGAGGACCCCAGCGACCCGGTGGCAAAACAGCTCAAGGCGCAATACGGCGTAAAGATTCGAGCCCTAAGCGCTGCTGTATCTCTGCTAAAATTGGCCGGTAATCCACTCGGGGAACGACTGGAGGGAATTCTCGATTTTGAGCCGGGTTTGGAATCCAATCAAAACTCCGGCCAAAGCCCGGGTCATACTGATGAAAATGCGGCATTAGCGAGCACCACGTCCGTCTCATCAGGTCGTAAAGCAAATGCTCTGGAGGCTATACGATCCTGGGTTGAAAAAAAGCTGGAAAGGCCCGAGGATTATCGTACTCCGGGCGAGGCGCCCGTGTTCCTGCCGGGCGTAAAAGGCGTCAAGTGTTATGTCCTTGGCCCGCCCAAGGATATCGAGTCCCTCAAGAAGCTCGAAGGGCTAAAGGAGACATATCTGAGTCATGCCGCGATAGATGGCGACACGGCTTTTATGGCCGCTGCATTAGTCGCTTCGGGCGCAGCCCTATCCGGGGATGATGATCTATTCAAGCGTTCCAATCCCTTCGACAAAGATCTCGTAATCCCTGAGAATAAAGCGAAGGGACATCCGAAATTCGGCAGTTTTTTTGTAAAGCATTACGGTTTTTCCTGAGGCGAAAAGAGTGATCAAGAGTGGAGGTGGATCGAGTCGGATTGGCTGGAGGCAGCCGGCCAGATCGCTTTGAGCATCAATAGCATGACCAATAACACCAGCCTCGTGTTGGCTTTTGAGCTGACGGAAACGAATCCATCTAAAGTTCTCCTCTTCGCAGGTGATGCTCAGGTGGGCAACTGGCTATCCTGGCAGAAGCTAACGTGGCAGCAGAGCGTTGAGACGGGGACGGCAGGAGCGGCAACGGACGGGGGAAAAGGGAGGGTAACTGGAGCCGACTTGATTGCGAGAACTGTGTTCTACAAGGTAGGGCATCACGGAAGCCGGAACGCAACATTGCGGGAGAAAGGGCTGGAGATGATGGCGAGCTCAGAGCTGGTTGCATTGATCCCTGTTGATGAAAAATGGGCTAAAGATGTGATGGGATGGGATCACCCTGATGAGAAACTGACCGGGAGGCTCATGGATATGGCCAGGGGCAGGGTGCTACGCAGCGACCGAATTCCTGAGAGCGGATCAATAAGCAAACCACTGGACGCGACTGATAAGGAATGGGAATCCTTCCAGAAGAAACTGCAATGGGATGTAGGTCCGCAAAGGCTCTGGATACAGTACACAGTAACTTGAGGGAATATTCGTAAGCGTGGCTCTGCAATGGATGCGCCCTCACGTTCTTTTATTTTTCTCTGCATTCGAAATTCCAGATTTTGATTCCAAATCTGTCTACTCGATTGTTATTGTCCTTTACCATCTCGGTCCTGCCAATGCCCGCTTCCCTAGATTAGTCAGCCCTGCCGCATACATGCCGTTAGGGAGGCTGTCCTCTTTATTCATCTCGCATTGGTTCTTCACATATCCTTGCATCTCCAAGACCCCCAGTCGTGCCCCAAGCTCTTCAGGATCAAGTTTCACGAGAGAATTGATCCTATCTGCTCTCGGGCAGGGAACCTTAAGGTCGGCGATTGCTTTCAAGATCTCAAAATCGATAGTGTCCGTTGCTTATCACCTCCAGATAATCAGAGCGTAATCTGTTATAGTTATCGTTTCTTGCGGGCATCTTCATTTGGGGAACCCGCTGCTATAACGACAGAACGTAGGTAGTGTTGGGACCCTTCTGTCGAAACGATTTTATTGGAAGACGACATTATTTAATACATGGCTATCGAAAGTAGCATCAAGAACTTGCTTTTACTGGTTCTGGCAATCATAATAGTTGTTGCCCTCTGGAGGGCCTTGTGGTTCCTGGCTGGATTGGCAATATTCGTAGTTGTAGTCTATTTCGTTTACCTGCTGCTCAAAGGCAACCTCTAATTCGCACGCTCTAAATGGCAAAGCAAGATCCTATACCGGCAATCAGATAGGGTTTGAAAATTTGAAAACCTGTGGCTCTGTCTAGTTGTCGACTCTTTTTTCATATTTTCTGCAGAGTAAACCATAACGTCATAGAACATATTGAGCCCGCTGGATATGTGAAAAAATTAGGGCCAGAGCTTCGAGAAGTGGAATCTCCGATGCTGCGGAACGATAGCGAAGAATCCTAAACTCGTCTCGTTACTCTTCCCGGTGAGCCTTACTTTACAATCTGATAGTGCAATAAAACGTTCCCCGGCACCTCAAACGTCCTGGATTCCAGCAGTTTCAAATGTAGTCTATCCTTGACGCCCTGGAATATCGACCTGCCTCCGCCCAAGATGACAGGATTCACCATGAGACTAATTTCATCGATCAAGCCATGTTGTGCAAAATAGGAAACAATACTGCCGCTGCCAAGTATCGCCATGTCTTTCCCCGGCTGGTTTTTCATATTCTTTATTTCTTCCACAATGTTGTCTTTCACCAGCCTCGTATTCTGCCATTCTACCCTGTCAAGCGTCCTTGAAAAAACGATCTTGGGCAGATTGTTCATTCTTTCCGCTAGAAGGGGGGCATTCTTGATCGCTTCTTTGGTTTGCCAGAAGCCTGCCATAAGCTCATACGTCACGCGGCCAAACAAGAGCATGTCCGTGGATTTGATCGAATCAACTGCAAATTCATCCAATTCCTTTTGGTTGCCTGGTTGAGAGACGAACCAATCCGTTTCGCCGTTCGGTCCTGTAAAATAACCATCAAGCGATACATTTTCAAATACAACTATCTTTCTCATAAATTGTCCCTGAAATTTGCTGGCTATATGCTGGCTATGTGGATGAATAATATGCCTTTGATGTTTTAAGTATTCGTCGCAGTCTCATAAATTTATCGTGAGAGGCATGTTCTTTCGCGGTTCACTTTCTTCTCCATGTCCTTACTCCGGGCACCTCTGTGTCATCTCTTCCACCTACACCAAGGGCCTGATATGGGAAGCTTCGCCAGGATCTCCCTGGCGGTCTTCGGCTCTTGGGATCTTGGATTAACCGCCTGGCCTCCGAGGCTCGTTAAGATAGCCTCTCGCTTTGACCACTTCTGTCAAAATACGTCATTCGTCTTAACTCAGATAGATTTAAATACGTTGAATGTCGTTGTAGATTATGTTAAAATTTAGTAATAGGTGATATCATATGAAGATTAGAATAATTAGTTCACGAGAAGAGATTAACTCGCTAAGACCGAACGAAAAGGCCGTCCATCTGGCATTCAGGGCATCCAATGTGGACTTTCTCAACTTGATTCAGAAAGTTCCTCGTCTGCAGATGGTGCAAGTTCCTACTTCCTACATGAAGACCATATCCAAAGTCATTCATGTCTTCCTGGAGATGCAAGGCATAGACCTTTTGCAGGGAGATGTCTGGGGTCACAGAAAGGATCTTGATGAGTACTTCACCATTGAAGATGCGACCATAAAAGAGATTCACTCCCTTGCCGCTAGTGGTGTCAGCATGGACGAGGTAGCAGATTCGGTTCAAAAGAAGACAAGACTCAACCCGGACCTTATCAAATACGTCGCCAGGACCAAGTTGACTGCCTGAGCCTGAAGCCCAAAACAGACATTTTCTTTCTTTTAGAGTGATCACTTTGATCGTTTCTGATGTGGCAGCTGGCAACTTAATCTTGGGTTTCCGATTTTCTTAAACCCGCTGTAAGCGGTACCGGCAATTCCAGTCCGGATATTATGGAATCAGGCATCTTTGAAGGGAATTATCTTATGTTTGTGCAAGATGCCCTTCCAATATGCAGATATTATTCACATTAGATATATATTTCTTTTGCTAAGCCGGTCTATCCTTTTATCCAACATCTTAAACCAGTATAGAAAAACACCTCGAAGTATTTGTTGGCCACGTTTTTAGAGTCTTTATCGATGCGGCGACATTGTTAAGTATATATTTTGAGAACATCTACCAGAGTAAACATCGTGAGGATAAGCCATGAAATACCTATTACCATTGATGCTTCTGATATCGTTTGGCGGCTCAAGTATTGGCGACATAGATTGTCCACCTGGTGATGTATATTATACGATTTCTGTACCAGAGGGCTGGAACGTCGTTGGCATGGGTTGCTGCGGGATAGCCGCATCAGATTCAGCTAATCCGGCAAGAGGAATAGTTGCCCTGAACCATTTACATCAGGGCTTCAACATGCTACCGGCTTATACCACTCCTGAGGCCTATTTGGAAGACTACATGCCGCAGGATTTCAGTCTGGGAGATAGTATTGTAACCGACATGAGTTTTATCGATTACGAAGATAACCAGGACCTGGCAAACGCTTTTGCTTCATATGCCGGCTCGTTGGCGTCAGGAAAGTCGATGCGTTGTTCGTTCGCAGTTAATGGCATACCTGCAAAAGGATCTTTTACCATTGTTACAACAGAACTAATGGGTTATGGTACAACAGTCGAATTTCTCGCAGGGGTCTATGCTCCCGCGGATCAATTTGATAGGGATGCGCCAATGCTTATTGATGCATTTAAATCGATACAGTTGATCCCGAGTTTCAGAAATATCTGCACCCCGCCAGAAGCGTGTTTATCGTGGCAGTATTCCTGCAAAGACAAATGCTGCTCTGAACCATGTAATGAATACGGGTACTGCGATTAAAATATCTTTAACTCCGTAATTCCAACAATAAGGTGCTGAGAACTCATTGATGAATGGTGTTTGGGGATATGCTCAAGATCAAATTGTATGTGCTCGATTCGGGAAGGCTTCGGGAGAAGCCGGTTCCTGCGATATGGACAACTGAGGACCTGGGCAAACATGGTTATGCCTGGTTTGACATCGACGAGTCGGAACCGGAGACTGTTGAACTCCGCAGCTTTTTGATGCCTTTTGGTCTTCATCCGCTCGTTCTTGATCATTGTGTGGGCAAGAAGAACTCGCCTGGTGTGATTTCCTATGAAAGCGAGATTCTCGTGGAAGTCCCGGCCTCTTTCGATCAATTGGTGAACGATCCAGCCTATTTGAGGCTCGTCCTGATGCCGAATGTATTGGTGACGATTCGGACCGGCCCGATGCCTTCGCTTGATGACCTGATAAAGGACATGATCTCTGAGAATGCGCCAGAAGTTCATCATCTACCCCAGATCGTGTTCATGATCCTTGACGACCTTGCTGATCTGAACGTCAGAGCCCAGATCGAGGTCCGTGACGAGATAGCGAGAATGGCAAAAGCTCTGGTCGAAGACGCGAGAACAATAT
>Ga0209540_10001815_pt1 | contig 15624 bp, 11 predicted proteins | sample BarGraIncu01121A_FD_184501 | JGI IMG/M metagenome (GOLD analysis project Ga0209540, IMG submission 184501) | Arctic peat soil microbial communities from Barrow, Alaska - Barrow Graham LP Incubations 011-21A (SPAdes) (version 2) | ecosystem: Environmental > Terrestrial > Soil > Wetlands > Peat... | reverse complement strand
GCATCAGTCCGCCGACTGCCAACTTGCGGTAAGGCTTATGCAACTTACGAAAAAGACCCTCCAGCCAATTCATCCCTCTTGTAAAATAGAGCGACACCATACCACAAATAACACCCAATAAGATCAGGTACGGAATACGCGAAATCTCGAAGGGAGCATAGTTTCCAAATTCAAAAGTAACTGCCGTACCCGAAAAGAAGTAAGACAAGGAAGTAGCCGTAACCGAAGAAATAAGCAAGGGCACAATGGCAGTCATGGTCATGTCCAGCATCAGTACCTCCAGCGTAAAGACCAAACCGGCTATGGGAGCTTTAAAGATACCACCAATAGCACCGGCGGCACCACAACCCACCAACAGCATAAGGGTTTTTTGGTCCATCTTAAAGAAGTTTCCCAGATTGGAACCTATAGCCGAACCGGTAAGTACAATAGGTGCCTCTGCTCCTACCGAACCTCCAAAGCCGATGGTGATGGCACTACCCACCATCGATGTCCACACATTATGAAGTTTCAGGATACTTTTTCGTTGAGAAATGGCGTAGAGAATGCGGGTTACCCCGTGACTTATATTATCCTTTACAACATAACGAACAAATAAAGAAGCTATCAGAATACCTATGGCAGGAAAAACCAGATACCAGTAATTCACGTCGTTTCTATTGAAGCTCTCAGTGAGAAAAGTTTGTATCAGGTGAATAGTTGTTTTCAAAAGAAAAGCAGCTACGGCCGCAAAGATGCCAACCGCAAAGCTTAGCATAAGAATAAAATTGCGCTGTTTTATATGTAACTCACGCCATGCAAGCATTCGTAAATACCAACCTTTATTTTCCATAGTTTTATAATTTCCAACAAAGAAGCTAAGCAGCCAGATATTTTTCTATAAGTTCATATACATTACCTTCGCAATTACAGATGACATGAATTTTGCGCAAAGTAAATTCAGAGATTAACAAATAGTCAATTTGCCCGACAAGCACAACGTCTACACCGATTTCGGCCAGATTGCATACAAAAGCAGATTCACTTCCACAGCCGTTAACCGATTCAAGTGTTGTTTCAGCCAATATTTTGTTATCATCCGAAATGCTAAAGATGGTGTACAGTTTAATATTCTCACACTGGCTGTCAATCTGATTGTCCTCTTTTGTAGGTACGGCAATTTTCATTCTGAAGCTAATTTTATTTATTATCGTTTCTATTTATATAAGTATGTGCCATGAATTAGTTTATATCAAAAAAAATCATTCTTCATGCACTTACTCTCTATAATATTGATATTTTCCGGACCTCAGCATGCACTATTACCTGTCTTTTCCATTTCACCAAACCACTGTTTCAATTTGCAAGCTTCGGTTTAAGATTCACGGACAAGCCGCGCCAACTTTTAACTCCTTACCCACTTTCTCAAGGGTCAATATATCATAATTGAGAAGTCGGATTGCTTCATATTCATCTAAAATTGAAGACTAAGAAAAATCGTTGAAACTAAAATCGAACAAGAATTAAAATGTTGAATTATATTTGGTTACAGGTTCTGTAAAATTGCCTTTGGCGTGGAGTATTAAATTCAGATCGGATTGAGTTTGCAAAGATATAAATAGTTTTGAATTTATATCATTTATTATTGATTTTTCTCAAAATAGTCTACTTTTCAACCAGCTTCCCCAAAAGAGTATCTTGATTAAATAGAAAATTCTGCCCTCCTTCTAAAAATCACGATAATGCTTACAGAAGATTTGATAGTCATTTTCAAAACATCTATAATACCTATAGAAGATTTGATAGTCATTTTCAAAGCTTCTATAATACCTATAGAAGATTGGATAGTTATTTTCAAAGCTTCTATAATACCTATAGAAGATTGGATAAGCATTTTCAAAACATCTATAATACCTGTAAAAGATTGGATAATCATTTTCAAAGCTTCTATAATACCTATAGAAGATTTGATTGTCATTTTCAAAGCTTCTATAATACCTATAGAAGATTGGATAAGCATTTTCAAAACATGTATCGGAGAAAACAAGAATTGAAAAATAAGTAATCTGTTTTTCTGAAAACAAAGTGCCTATTTATAGTCTTGTAACTTGTAACTATTTACTTGTAACTGCTTAAATTCCTTTCCCTTTAAATATAATCTCAAGGGTATAGATCAAAATCTTTATATCAGTAAAAAGAGACATATTATCCAGGTAAATAATATCATAGTTCAGGCGCTCGATCATTTTGTCCACCGTATCCGAATATCCGATTTTAATCGGACCCCATGAGGTTAATCCCGGTCTGATTTTGTAAAGCAAACAGTAATAAGGCGCCTCCTCAATAATCTGATTGATATAATAACGCCTTTCAGGGCGCGGTCCTACCACGCTCATATCACCTTTTAAGATATTCCAAAACTGAGGAATTTCATCAATGCGATATTTACGAAGTGTACGCCCTATAGCCGTTATCCGGTCATCATCAGCGCTGCTCAGGCTTGGCACCCGTCCCTCAGCACCCAGATACATCGTTCTGAATTTCAATATTTCAAAAGGCTTTCCATACCGGCCTATTCTTTCCTGCTTGTAAAAAGCCGGGCCTTCGGAGTCACGTTTTATCCGAATGATAAAATAACACAGAAACGGCGAGAGTACCACCAGCGTTACTAGTGAAATAACAATGTCCGAAAACCGCTTTACGCTCGCCTGCCAGTCTGCCATAGAGGAATCTGTAATACTAACCAGCGGACTTATTTCCAAGCGGTTTATCCGGGCACTACCCGTCAGTATTTCGTATAAGCGAGGCGTAAACCGAATGTCGATATTGAACTTATACAATGAATTTATGATCGAAAACAATTGATATTCATCAGCATTATCAAGAGCAACAACCGCTTCTTCAATATTGTTTTTTTCAATAATAGCCGAGAGCTGATTCATGGCACCCAATATCTGCTGAGGCTCTACCATCACCCGTTTATCAATCGAAATAAATCCAACCAGGGTATTTTGATGCGCATATTTCTCAAATTCGGATGCAATGCGCAGTGCATTGCTCCCGGTTCCGATTATAATGGTATTAATGGTCCATTTCTTCTGCTTATAATTGCGACGAACCTGCGACGAGATATAAGTGCGAAACGAGAAGGTGAAAATAAACAACAGAATAAACAATACGATCAACGAAAAATAAAAATACTCTAACGACACGGCTACATCGCGAAACATACGCACCAGGAAAATAGACAGCGAAATAATGCCTGTAGACACAAAGGTGGAAAACACCTCCGTCACCTGCGATTTTTTGATCGGGTTCAGATAATAGCCACAGATATAATGGATAAACAAACAGTAAAATGGAAAACAAACCAGGCTGACAAGATAATTATAATTAGGAATCAGAAATTGAACCCCTTCAAAAATCTGAACATCATTTACAATTATCCGAAATGCAACAAAAAGCACCCACACTATAAGCGAGGCCATCACATCAGCAAACAAGTACCTGAAAATTAATTTATTCTTATCCATCGGCGGAAATTTACTCTCGTATTACAATGCCGTTTTAGTTAGGCACACAGAATACACAGATTTTACAGAACATGTAAAGTTGATTCAATTATTATGTTTTTGAGAATATGCATTTTAAATAAAATTTCTATTCTGTGCTTTTTCGTCTGATCCGTGTATTCTGTGTGCAATTTCTCATCTAAACGACATTAGCTCGTATTAATTGAAAAACATTGCCTTTTCCCAATTTAATAATGGAAGTCAGCCTTGGTTGAGAACGTTCATCTTGTCTGAAATTTACAACATAGTCCACAGCCAGTTTAATATCTCCTCCAATTTGGGCAAAAGTATAGGTGGCTGACTGACCACCTGCCGGCGCCGAAACAACAGGACGCCGAAATTGAGCACAAAGTTTCTTTGAAAAATCTTCATTCGTAACTCTCAGACCTACCGATTTATCTTTGGCAATAAGATTACTGGCCAGATTCCGAGCTCCGGGATAAATAATGGTCAGAGGTTTTTCCGCCATTTCTACTAAATCCCAGGCAATATCAGGCATCTCGTCCACATAAGATTGCAGCCTTCCCGGATTATCTACTAAAGCAAAAATCTCGTTGAGGTTATTGGCACCCGTTAGTTCACAAACCCGTTGCACTGCTGTTTCATTGGCAGCATCGCAGCCCAGACTCCACACTGTATCAGTAGGGTAAAGAATCACCCCACCCGCCTTAAGCACTTCCAATGCTTTATTTATATCATTTTGCATGTCTACCAAGAATCTAAAGTATAATTTTGGGAATCAATTTATATAAACATATAAAAAATATGTCAATGCCGAATGGTGCGTTTATCTGTTTCAACAACTCTTTTCGGACACAAAAGTAATAATTTATATTTCTAGCGCTGACAAATTTTCGACCTAACTTTCATCAGTCAATCAAAAATGCGCTTTTGTTGCTTCAGAAAAAATCTGTACTTTTACAGCACAAGAACAGGAATGTTATCCCATTTTTCCACATCTGTCTTTGAAATACAGATTGATAACATGCCAATTCTTCTCCGAAGAGATAATTCTCTTCACCCTGAGCGAAAAAAAAGTACACAATGATAAATACCTGGATTTACAGAACTCTTACAGAACAACAACGTGAAACACAGAAAAATTTAGCCGAAGAACTGAGCATAAGCCCATTGCTCGCACAATTATTAGTTCAGCGAGACATCCTGACCTTTGAGGATGCGCGCAGTTTCTTTCGCCCCGATCTAAGCAATTTGCACGATCCGTTTTTAATGGCCGACATGGACAATGCGGTTAAACGCCTAACTAAAGCCATGAAACACAACGAGAAGATTCTTGTTTACGGCGATTATGATGTAGACGGAACAACGTCTGTGGCACTCGTTTATAAATTTCTGAAGCAGTTCTACTCGAATATCGATTTTTACATACCCGACCGTTACAACGAAGGGTATGGCATCTCCATTCAAGGCATTGATTTTGCCAAAACACAAGATTTCAAACTGGTTATAGCGCTCGACTGCGGTATAAAAGCTATTGATAAAGTAAAATACGCCGTAAGCCTGGGAGTTGACTTTATTATCTGCGATCACCATACTCCGGATGACGTTTTACCTCCGGCAGTGGCAGTACTCGATCCCAAACGGGACGATTGCAACTACCCGTACAAACATCTTTCGGGCTGTGGCGTAGGGTTTAAGCTGATGCAAGCCTTTGCCATTACAAACAACATCGGGTTCTCGCAACTGACCCCACTACTCGACCTGCTCGCACTGAGTATTGCTTCGGATATTGTGCCCATTACCGGTGAAAACCGAATTCTGGCATTTTACGGATTGAAACAAATCAATTCAAATCCCAGCGTAGGGCTGAAAGCCATTCTTGAAGTATGCGGCTTATTAGATAAAGAAATAACCATCAGCGATATTGTATTTAAAATAGGACCGCGAATCAACGCTTCGGGAAGAATGAAACAGGCATCTGAAGTCGTGGAGCTACTGGTTTCGAGCGACCACGTGTTTGCCAAAGAAAAAAGCGATACGATAAACGAATACAATAACGACCGAAAAGACCTTGACAAAAACATCACCGATGAGGCTATTGCATTAATTGCGGCCGACAAACGTTATGCCGACCGGAAATCCATAGTCGTTCATAAGCCGGACTGGCATAAAGGCGTTATTGGAATTGTTGCATCGCGTTTATCCGAAGAATATTACAAACCCAGCATCGTTCTGACTAATTCAAACGGGTTGGCTTCGGGATCGGCTCGGTCGGTTTCCGGTTTCGACATATACAAAGCTATTGATTCCTGCCGCGATTTGCTGGAGAACTTTGGTGGACACATGTATGCAGCCGGTCTGTCCATGAAGGAAGAAAACATTCCGGCATTTACCGAGCGCTTTGAAAAGTTTGTGGCTGAAAACATTTTGGAAGAACAGACCTACCCGCAAATTGATATTGATGCCGTATTAGAATTTAAGGATATAACCCCTAAGTTCTTTCGGGTGCTGAAACAGTTCGGACCCTTCGGACCCGGCAATATGAAACCGATATTTGTATCCAAAAAGGTGCTCGACTATGGAACCAGCCGACTGGTTGGGAAAGAGCAGGAACATTTAAAGCTCGAACTGGTCGACTCCAGTTCGGAGAATGTAATGAACGGCATAGCCTTCCGGATGCATGAGTATAACGATCATTTGAAAGCATTAAATCCGCTCGACATCTGTTATACGCTCGAAGAAAACTCATTCAACGGGAACACTTCCATCCAACTAATGATCAGAGATATTAAGATTGAAAACAAGTAATTGCAACAACTTTTCCAAAGTTCAGAACTTTGGAAAAGTTGTTTTTTATTATTCGACAGACTTCTTCTCTGCAGTCACTTCCGGTTGAGCTGCAGCTTCCGTCAAACCGTCATGCAGCACAAAGCGCTTATAATAGGAAATCATCAGGGTAGTCATAGGCAAAGCAATAATCATCCCCACTACGCCCATAAGCGAACCCCATACCGACAATGATAGTAAAATCACAGCCGGATTTAAGCCCGTCACTTTTCCCATTATTTTAGGGGTAAGAAACATATCTTCCAACGACTGAATGATAACAAATACAATGGCAATACCCAGCAAAACGGAGCCATAACTCTGCCCGGTTTCCATCGATTGCAATAGACCCAAAACCAAACACGGAATAATGGCAATGGCTTTCAGATAAGGTACCATAGTAAGCAGGCCGATAAGCAATCCCATGATAATGGCTAGCGGTAAACCCACAATACTAAATCCAATAGCAAAGAGTACGCCCACAATTAAAGCAATCAAGGCCTGGCCTCTGAAGTAACGATTCATCCCGGATTCCAGATCGTAAATTATTTCAGTTATCAACGGTTTATATTTGGGAGGAATAATTGTAAACCAATCCTTTGATATTTTTTCGTAATCCAGCATAATAAACACCAGATACAGAAAAACCACAATAACAACGGCAAATCCGAGGACAAAGTCTAATGAACCATTGATGAGATCCCACACCTGAGGAGCAAGCCTTTTGATTGCATCCATAATAGTTTGGTCATTCCAGATAGTCTGGAAGTTGAGATGCGAAAGATAATGCTGAATTTGACGCTGCCATGTTATCGGCAAAAAAGAATTCACGTCCAGTTTCTGACTATACGAAACAGCTAACAGAGACAACTTTTGTATTTCTACACTTACAATGGGAACTAATAACCAGATTATTCCCGTCAATGTTCCGAAGAATAAAAGAAGCGTAGCAATAACCGATAGCAACCGACTTTTAAACTTCAGCTTATACTGAAAAAAGACCACAAAAGGCTGCAATATATACGCCAAAAGCCACGCTATAAGAAACGGCAACAGAACATCGCTTAACCGTTTTATAAGAAAAAAGAGTAGGGTAATTACCGTCAAACCGATAAGAATACGTACTACCCTGTCGAATGTAAATGGTTTTGAATCCCGGATCATATTTTCCAATTTTGTTTTATTTTTGTTGTTATCTGAATAAAAACTATCTAAACCTGTTTCGTCTTAGCATAACATTCGCGACAAATGGGTTCATATTCGGTCATTTCACCCAGCAGTACCCGTTTATCGTTATCCACTAAGCGGTGTGAAACGTAAGCCAATGCCCCACAACGGACACAAATGGCATGCACTTTAAAAACATCTTCGGCAACGGCACAGAGTGCAGGCATCGGACCAAATGGCACGCCTTTAAAATCCATATCCAGCCCGGCTATTATCACCCGAACTCCCTGATTGGCAAGCTGCGTACAAACATCAACCAACCCGTCATCAAAAAATTGTGCTTCGTCAATGCCAACCACATCCACATCGCCCGACATAAGCAGGATACTACCTGAAGATTCAACCGGAGTGGACCGAATGGCTGTTTTATCGTGCGAAACCACCTCGTCTTCAGAATAACGTGTATCAATCTTTGGTTTAAAAATCTCAACACGCTGTTTGGCAAAGTTAGCCCGTTTCAACCTACGAATCAGTTCTTCCGTTTTACCGGAAAACATAGATCCACATATCACCTCGATGCTTCCACGTCTTTGCTGATTCGGATGGTTTTTTTCTGAATAAATCATGCTCTGTTTTTGAAAATTTGTTTTAGTTTTTTCTGTTTCTGCCTCGTTTATTGTACCTTTACAGCCGTTTTAATGTTCGAGACAATAATTTACATTTATTGAACTCTGCAAAGATAAAAAAATAACAAGGACGAAAATTGCTTTTAAGCAGAAAAATATAAACAGAAGGTCAATTCTTCTCTGGATTCGAAAACGACGAATAGCAATACACTTTAGAAAAAGAATGAATAATACAGAAAAAGCATCCTCCACCCAAACAACGGGAGCAAAACTTTACGTGGTACCTACTCCGGTGGGCAATCTGGAAGATATGACATTTCGGGCCATACGGATACTGAAAACTGCAGATTTAATTTTAGCCGAAGACACACGCACCAGCGGGTTTTTATTGAAACACTTTGAAATAAAAACGCCTATGCAGTCACACCATAAATTCAACGAACATAAAACGGTAGAGAGCGTTGTTCAGCGAATTAAAAGTGGCCAGATGGTGGCACTTATTTCCGATGCGGGTACCCCGGCTATCTCCGACCCCGGTTTTTTGGTGGTGCGTCAGTGCGTTGAGAATGATATTGAAGTAGAATGCTTGCCCGGTGCTACAGCTTTTGTACCGGCTCTTGTTGCTTCGGGCTTACCGAACGACCGGTTTTGTTTTGAGGGATTTCTACCCCAGAAAAAAGGCAGGCAGACTAAAATAAACGATTTGGCTACTGAAAAACGAACCATGATTTTCTACGAGTCGCCTTTCAGGCTACTGAAAACTCTGACGCAGCTTTCGGAAGTATTCGGAACTGAGCGACGGGCCTCCGTTTCGCGCGAAATATCCAAGATTTTCGAAGAGACCAGAAGAGGAACATTGGCCGACTTAGTGCAATATTTCACCGAACATAATCCTAAAGGTGAAATTGTGCTAATTGTTGCAGGGTTAGAAGAATAACATTACCTTTGTGCACATAAAACAGAGACTGAAACAGGCTCATTTTACTTTATTTTTTCATTGCCCAATAGTTTTATTTTATTATATATTTCTATATGAGATCAATTCTCTTTTCACTGTTTATTTTGCTTGTTTTGTTTACTTCATGTGGAAAACAGTCTTCGGATTACAGATCACTTCAGGCTCAGAACGATTCATTACAGAATGCCAAGCAGAAACTTCAGGAAGAAGTGGACGGATATTTTTCGGCTATGAATCAGATAGAACAAAATATCGAAAAGATTAAAAGTACCGAAAACACCATTTCTATTCAGCCTGTTGGGAAAGAGCTGGATGATGATATGCGTACCAAGATCAACGATGATATGACCTACCTGAACGATATGCTTCAGGCCAACAAAGATGAACTTGCCCGACTGAAAGCAAAAATAAAACGCAGTGCCTTCAGATCGTCAGAACTTGAACGCACCATTACCCGGCTAACAAAAGCACTGGAAGAAGAAACTACTAAGGTAGCACAACTGCAAACAGAGTTGGCTCAAAAGGACTCACTGATTGTAAAACTGGACACGAAAGTTTCGGAGATGGGTAAAAATCTGGAAGATTTATCGACCGACAACAAATCCAAAGAAACAAAAATAAAGGAACAGGATGAGGCCATACACACAGCCTGGTATGTATTTGGCACAAAACAGGAGTTGAAAGAACAAAAAATCGTTACTACCGAAGGACTCTTCAGCCAGCAACGGGTATTGCAGCACGACTTCAACAAAAACTATTTTGTACGGATAGATGCACGCAATACCAAGTCTATTCCGCTTTACTCATCGCGAGCCAAAATCCTGACCAGTCACCCCAAGTCGTCCTACACGCTGGAAAAACAAAACGGTAATTTTGTACTGCTTATTATCGACACCGATTTGTTCTGGAGCATCAGCAAGTATCTAGTTGTTGAGGTAGAATAATCAAAGCGAATGTAGATCTAAAAAAGGCAATGCGTTTTCCGGGTCTGGAAAGCGCATTATCTTTTTCTCCAAAAATACACTCGTGTTAGTCAGTAAATATAACGATCCGAGATAAGACTAATTATGAATTATGAATTATAAATGCATTTTTATCGATCTGGACGACACTCTTTGGGATTTCCATGCCAATGCACGGTCATCGTTACAGGAACTGTACGCCGCAAAGAATCTGGGTCGGTATTTCGATAGTTTTGACCAATATTTCAACATCTACGCCAAACGGAATCTAGAACTATGGGAGCAATATGGCAAAGGTACAATTAGCAAAGAAGAACTATCGCTCGAGAGGTTTCGTCATCCGCTACTCCAGGTGGGCATAGACAATGCAGCACTAGCCGACCAAATAGGCGAGGAATACATGGAGCTACTACCGACCCGTACTGCTCTGGTACCCCATGCAAAAGAATTGCTGGACTACCTCCACCCGAAATATCCGCTCACCATTGTGTCCAACGGTTTTGTAGAGGTACAATACAAAAAACTACAGAGTTCCGGCATAGCACCCTACTTTGCGCACATAGTACTTTCCGAAGCTGCTAAGGCACTAAAACCCGACAAACGCATATTCGAATACGCCATGCAACTCAACGGCGTTACAGCGCCCGAATGCATTATGATAGGCGACAGCTTCGAAGCCGACATCCGCGGTGCCCAAAATGCCGGAATCGACCAAATCTACTTTCAGCCCGCACCCACTTTGGACAAAAGACCGGCCACCTATCGAGTGAAGTCGCTGGAGGAAATAAGGGAGATTATATGAAAGATTTCAGAAAAAGCCCCATGATGGAGCTATAAAAGAATTAAAAAAGGAACTACTCAAACGAGCAGTTCCTTTTTAGTATAACTTAAATCAAAGAATTATTTATCCCACCACACGTGGTCAGTAATCTTAATTCCTGTTGGCATATTTGCACCATTATATAACCTTTCATCCGATGGATAAGGAAATCTACGAGGAATTTCAGAAGTAAAGGCACCAGCTGCAAGTCCCAATGTTGGATATCCGGTTCTTCTCCAATCAGCAAATGTTTCAAGTTGCAAGAATGAACTTAAATATTTTTGATTCATAATCTTTTCCAAACTTATAGTTGCAGCTGTAATCGAATTTGCAGCAAACCAATCTGCATCATATACTCCTTCTCGATCAAGCGAAGCTTTCAAACCCGCATTATAGGCAAGTACTGCTTCAGGGATCTTCCCTGTTTGAAAATCAACCTCAGCTTCAATGAACTTAACTTCCGCATACGACATCAAATAAACAGGACTTTCAGAGGAAGCATAGTTAGCTCCAATAGGAGAAGCATCCGTATTTAACTTACCTGGTGCAGAACCTACATAGACAAATTTTTCAACCCCTTTCACAGTAGAAGTATCTGTTAATGCGTAATAGACAGGTAGCCTTGGATCACTAGTTGCCTGAAGCATTTTCAAATAAGTCGTATTTCCACCGACATACCCACCACGTTCTTGAGAATATTGAAACATTGGATTTGAATTATTATAAGCCGAACCAAATTTAAATTTCAAATCATCATCATTGCTTGTATAAGCGTTTGCAAGATCTGTTAACACATCGGCATATGTAGCATTGCCACTCTTCACTAAATGAAGTTTATATCTGGCTATTAGCGCATAAGCTGTTTTTTTCCACGCTTTCAAATTACCCTTATAAATCAAGTCTTCAGATCCAGGTTCAAAAGTACTTTTCGCAGCACTTAAATCTGTTATTGCACTGTTCAACAATGAGAAAATTGTCGTATAAATAGTTTGCTGAGTATCATACTTAGATTTTGTTTTACCATTAGTGGAAGTCAATGCTAAAGCATCAGAATAAGGTATATCACCCCAAAGATCTGTTGTAACACCCAGTTGATAAGCCATAAGTATTTTGGCTATACCTCCATAATGTGGGGAATTCTGACTTACAGCTTTCGCCATAAGTATTTTAGTATTATACATTCCAGGATTATAAAGATTATAACTCCACGCGTTATTAACATCCGATTCACTAATATTATACACATCATTATCTCCGGCCTGACTTTGCAAACCTGCAATTTGTTGCATCCATCCACATGTTGTTCTGGCCAAATCACCACCTACAACATAAGCAAGGTTAGCTTCAATTGGTGCAACAATCGATGACATTGATACATCTGTTGGATTATTCGGATCAGTATTAAGCGAAGAATCAATCCAACCCGAACACGAGCTTAATAACACCGTTATCGACAATATTGAAATAAATTTTATTTTCATAATGAATAATTTTTAAAATTACAATTCAAGTTTTAACCCAAAAACCATAGACTTAGTACCAGGCGAATTGAAATAATCAAGACCTTGTGCATTAGTAGCTCCCGTTAAACTAGTTTCTGGATCTACCCCAGTATAAGGCGTGGACAACCACAGATTGCGTCCCGTAGCATAAACTTTCAATCGTTTGAAGAACGCATCTTTAAACACTCTCCCAAGCTCATAAGAAACCGTAATCTCTCTTAGTCGTACCCAATCTGTTTTTTCCACGAATTGCTCCTGAGAAGGATTTGCTCCACCTCCAATATTTTTATAATAATATTCAGAATAAGTAGTCTGAATATTATTCGTTCCCGAAGTTGTAACAGTTCCATCATCATTAACATGCCCCATAACACCAGAAAAAACAACAGCTTGTCCTCTGTTTTCAGTTTCCTGTGACGTTCCAAAACCGTTCATTCTAGATTTTGTTCCATTCCACATCAGACCACCATGCTTAATTTCGAGAAGGAAAGACAATGCAGCTCCTTTGTAGCTAACCTCATTTGTAATGCCCAGAGTCCATTTTGGAGCAACGCTTCCCAATGCCTTCATGGTGTTATCTTTGATAGGATAGCCATATCCGTCTGTACCAACTTTGTCATTAATAACAACATTGCCACTAGCATCTTTTACGAATCCTGTACTATAAATAGTTCCGTAAGCCTGCCCTGCTACAGCATCTACTTCAATACCGGTAAATCCACCTAAAAAGATATTGTCTACTCCATCAGCCAACGATAAAACTTTATTTGTATTTTTAGTAAAGTTGAAGATACAATTCCAGCTTAAGTCTTTCGTTCTAATAGGCATAACACTTGCCATAATTTCAATACCCTTATTTTGCATAGTCGCGGCATTTCTATATGTCGCATTGTAACCACTTGTTCCACTTACTGGCACATTTAATAACAAGTTCTTATTTTGGTTATTATAATATGTAAAATCAACATTCACACGATTATCCAACAGTTTGAGTTCGACTCCAATTTCGCGAGACAATAAAGTTTCAGGTTTTAGATAAGCATTAGCAAGGGTATTAGATGTAACAAAGCCGCCAACGCCATTAAAAGGGAAAGAGACTCCCGACGCATAGCCATCACTAACTTTTGCTAAATTGTAAACATTTTGAACATTGTACGGCGTAGGCGCATTAGCTATCTTAGCATAGGACGCTCTTATTTTACCATAGTTCAGAATTTTATTTCCTTTCAACGCTGGCAATTCTGTGAAAAGAAACCCTAAACTTACTGAAGGGTAAAAGAAATTATTATTTGCCTTTGGAAGCGTTGTAGACCATTCATTTCTTCCGGTCAAACCCAAATACAACATATTTTTATACGAAAACTGCAAATCAGCATACAGAGCAGCAGTTCTGTATTCAGAAGTAGATTCGCGAACCAACTGAGAAGTTGTATTTGAAATATGATAAAAATCAGGTCCAATATAAGTATCACCTTGTGCATACAATTGTTGAGAAGATGACTGATACATATTCTGACCAATAGTAATATTTGCATTAAAATCAGTAAATAGCTCTTTATTGAAATTAGCAGTCAAATCAGAGTTGATATCATTATTGTAATGATGATCTAATTGCTGTTGACCCGCAGGCTGAGAATTTGAGTTTATAGCAACATGTCCATTACGCCTGTCATTATATAAATCATCACCAAGCTTATATGCAATTGTTATCTCAGAAGTTGGTTTATAAACCAAAGCCAAATTTCCAATTAATCGATCCACCTTACTATCAAAAAGATTTTGATTTACAGTCCAATTAGGATTATCGTAATAAGGGTAATAACTACGTTGTGAGCCATCCACAGCATACATATAAGCATCCTGATATTTATAGCCGTCTTTACCATGACCATTACTATTGTCAAAAGAGGTTGCGCCACGCATCAACCCTAACATCACACCCGATGTATTAGAGCCCTGTTGTACCGCATTACCCCCTGATCGCACATAATTTGCCGTTCCGGAAACTGTCACCTTAGAGCCTAATTTTGTTTCTCCGGACAATTTTATGGATGTTTTATTAAATGTATTTTTAGGAATTACACCCTTAGTTGTAGTATTACCTATTGACATATAGTAATTACTGATCTTATCACCACCAGACAATGACAAAGTATTATCTATTGTTGTTCCAGTATGAAAGAAGTTGCCCACATTATCATACGCCTGCGCAACTTTATCTGGGACGGCAGTCGGGTCTGTGGCAAGCACTAGATCTCCACTGGCATTATAACGCATATCCGATAATTTAGGGCCAAAAGAAGCGTTGCTTGAAGTTTTATAAGTACCACCAGAACCTTGAGCATACACACTTTGAGTAGCCGGTAAGTGACTTACATTATCAATTCCTATTGATGATGACAAACTCACATTCATTTTCCCCTTACTATTTGCCCCTTTTTTAGTTGTAACAAGAACAACTCCGTTACCGGCTTTCATTCCATAAAGAGCTGTTGCAGCACCTCCTTTTAATACAGAAACAGTTTCAATATCATCAGGATTTAAATCAATTGCACGATTTGAATAACTTACTCCACCTAGTAGATTATTACTTAAATCATCAGGATTACCCGAGTAGCTCATTGAATTGTCGATAGGAACACCATCAACAACAAACAAAGGTTGATTATTACCATTGATAGAGTTTTGTCCACGGATGGTAATATAAGAAGATGCACCCGCTGTACCAGCAGAACTTGTAATATTAACACCTGCCATCTTTCCTGTCATAGCAGACAATACATTTCCGGTTGATGCATTATTAATATCATCTCCCTTTACATCCTGAACTGCATAACCCAAAGATTTCTTTTGTTTCGAAATACCCAAAGCAGTTACCACCACTTCATCTATCAGTTTTGAATCCGACTGAAGTGTTACCGTCATACCATTCTTAGCTTCAACTTCAGCAGTTTTCAAGCCAACATAAGAAACTACCAAAGTTTTTTCACTACCCGGCAAACTGATTCTAAATTCACCATCTGCATTCGTTACTGTACCCTGACTTGTACCTTTAACCTTTACAGTAGCACCAATAACAGGTTGCCCATCATCTGCGGAAAGAACCTTTCCGGAAACAGATTTTGATTGAGCATTAACCAAACCCACTCCTACCAAAAAGAGGCAGGTTAATAAGAACGTTAGTTTTCTCATAAATTTCACATTTTGTTTATTAATCTTCTTTAATTTGCGCACATCTTTTTGAAAGCAAA
>Ga0209540_10001814_pt1 | contig 15631 bp, 10 predicted proteins | sample BarGraIncu01121A_FD_184501 | JGI IMG/M metagenome (GOLD analysis project Ga0209540, IMG submission 184501) | Arctic peat soil microbial communities from Barrow, Alaska - Barrow Graham LP Incubations 011-21A (SPAdes) (version 2) | ecosystem: Environmental > Terrestrial > Soil > Wetlands > Peat... | reverse complement strand
CTCTCGGCGCAGAGGGCGCGGTTCTTTACACGGAGGAAGTCGGGGGTTCGAATCCCTCATCGCCCACCAGAGAAGACGCAGGTGAAGCCGGGTGTTCGTGCCCGGCTTCACGCACGCCGGGTGTCGGAAGCCGACAAGCGCACCGACAAACGGTGTCGGTGTTCGGTCGTGTTCGGCTGTTCTCGGGCGCTTTCGGCTTGTTCGGTCGAGGCGTCGTCGGGGTCAGTGGGGCATCTCTGATGGCGCTGGATGCGGTCCGGCGTCGCCTGACGGGCTGCGAGAGCCGGGCCCGAGCTGGTTCGGCCGGATCAACTTGATGAGCCTCTGACCTGCTGTCTGTCTGAGCAGCAACCAGCTTCGCTTGGCCAAAGTCGACTTGTTGCCGGGCTCTTTGCCGGGCAAGTCGAACCAGCGAGCCTCACAACGCCTGACACCCACCTTCATCGGCGACATCCTAGAGTCTCATCTTCCGGGCGGAACCGGCCGATAGATGAACTAGGAATGGGCCCCGCGACTTCGCAGGCCCTGCAATCAGCAGCGACGGGACACTACCATCCGAACGCGTGAGCACGACGCGGGAGCCTCCGTGTCTTGGGAAGACCGTGGGAAGCATGTGGCAACCGAGCGGACATCAGGCATGAGGGCGACTCTCTCCACCGGGTCGCCCGCGCCCGAGACCAGGGAGTGCCACAGATGAGCCGCCGAAACGCACTACGCAGCCTCGTGGCGAGCACACTCGCCTTCGCCGTGGCCTTCTCACTGGTCCTGCCGGTCTTCGCAGCCGTCCCGCCCGCACCGCCCGTCCGCACTGTGGCATCCGGCGCCGCCCCCTCGGCCGTCGCCCCCATCACCCCCGCCCCGGCGGACACCGGCCTCGTCATCGTGAGGCCCAAGGCCGGTCATAGCGTGGCCGGCGTGAAGGACAGCGATGGCACCTACGTGCTGCGGGCCCCCAAGGGCAAGAGCGGTGCGGCCTACGCCGCGGAGCTCGTGAAGGCCGGCGACGTCGAGTACGCGGTGCCGAACTACGTCCGCCACGTCACGGCCTACACGACCATCCCCAACGACCCCGACTTCACCAACGCCTCGAACTGGACGACCACGGACGGTAGCGTCTCGACCCTGGTCGCCCACGCGAAGAGCTGGTGGGCTCGGGGTGCCGGCTCGGCGAACTTCGACGGGGTCTGGGCCGAGCTCACGCCGGACGGCAACAGCGTCGCCTACCATGCCCGGGCGACGGCCGACCAGGTCAAGGTCGGCGTCATCGACACCGGCTACTACATGGACCATCCCGACCGGGGAGCGAACATCGTCGTCGGCAAGGACTGCTTCGCCACCTACAACGGAGCGACGGGCAAGCTGACCACCGACAATGACGTGACGCCGGACTCGCCCTCCGCCCCGCTGAACGACAGCATGACCGCTTCCCACGGGACGATGACGGCCGGCGAGGTCGCCCAGTCCCCGGACAACGGCACGGGCGGTACCGGAGCGGCCTACGACACGCAGATCCGTATCTACAAGGTCCAGGGAATCTGGGTCGACGGCATGCCGTCCTCGGGCTATCCAGCCGGATGCTCCATCATCCTCGACAACGCCATCATCGACGCCATCCGCCTGGCTGCGGACGACGGATGCAAGGTCATCTCCATGAGCCTGGGCGGCCCCGACTACTCGTCGGCGATGCAGTCCGCCATCGACTATGCCCACGCCAAGGGTGCCCTCGTCGTCGCTGCCACCGGCAACGAAGATGCCGCCGCCATCAGCTATCCGGCCCGCAACAACAACGTGATGGGCGTCGGCTCATACTCCCTCACCGGTGGCAACGGCAACTACCCGGCGACCGTCCCCGCCCGCTCGTCCTTCAGCAACTACGGACTGGGCACGGACATCATGGCTCCCGGCGATGGCATCTGGGGGCCGACGGTCCCTGGGTGGGATGCCGACGGTGCAGGAGCAGCCTCGATTCCCGGCTACACCTGGTGGAGCGGCACCTCGATGTCCACCCCCTTGGCCGCCGCGGCAGCGGCACTGACGTTCCGCTTCGCCCCCGGACTGACACCCGATGAGGTTCAGACAGTCCTGCAAGGCTCCGCCACGGACATGGGTGCCGCGGGTTACGACACCGTCAACGGTTGGGGCAAGCTCGACATGGCGGCGGCCTACGCGAAGCTGAAGTCCGACTACCCGAACCTGGCGAAGCCTGTTCTCGGTGGCGTCGCGGAGGGCGGGACCTACGCGTCCCGGGACCTCACCGTCTCTTGGGCGGCCGTGCCGGGCTCATCCGTGCAGTACACGGTCTCCATGGACGGCGTCATGCTGTCTACGAGTCCCGCGACGGACTTGGTCCTCACGGGACTGACGGACGGGGACCACAACGTGACCGTCACGCCGGTGAGCCCGCGGAACTGGAACGCTGGTTCCACGGCCACTGTCCAGTTCACCGTCAGTGCCGTGGCCCCCGTCGCTCCCACGGTCTCCTACTCCGCGATCGCACGCAACATCACCTGGACAGACACGGTGGGCGGGACCCACACCACACAGTTCGCCCTCGACGGGACGTCCTCCCCGGTGACGGTGACCGGAACGTCCAAAAGCCTTGCCGCCGTGCCGGACGGTTCGCACATCGCCTACGTCCGCATGGTGAACGCGGGCGGAGCACCCGGTGCCTGGGGCTCGGTGGCCTTCGTACTCGACACGACGCCGCCCGTGACCCCGGCCATCTCCTGGTCGGCGAGTACCCGGACGCTCTACTGGACCGCCGCCGAGCCCGGAGCCACGGTACGGCTTGCCATCGACAACCAGTCCTCGCCGAAGACGGTGACCGGGACCTCCTACGGCCTGACTTCCGCCACGGCGGATGGACCCCACACCGCATACCTCTTGGCCACGGACTCCGCGGGCAATACCGGCAACTGGACAAGCGTGGGCTTCACGATGGACACGGTGGCCCCTGCCACTCCCGTACTCTCCTGGGACCCTGCAGAGCGACGCCTTTCGTGGACTGACACCGAGAGTGGTCCCCACAATACGCAGCTGGTCATCGACGATCAGGGCGGGCTGGCCGAGTCGCCGTCCGTGGCTGGTACCTCCGTCACCTTCCCAGCGGACTACCCCCTCGGGAGCCACACGGCCTACATCCGGATGACCGACGCGGCGGGCAACGTCGGCGGTGCCGGTACCCTCGCCTTCACCCTGGTGAGCCCGGAAACCGTCACCGGCTCCACGGCCACGATGGGGGGGACGGCGTCCGTCCTGGCCTACGGTGCCAAGGCGAGCCTCTCCGGAATCCTCGCCGATCCCGGTGGGGGATCCCTCGGCGATCGCACGGTGACCGTGGAGAAGAGCACGGACGGCTGGGCCACCTGGACACCCGTCCTCACCGTGCCGGTGGCAGTCAACGGGACCTGGTCCGCATCATGGGCACCGGGCCGCAACCTGTCCATCCGGGTACGCTACGCGGGAGATGCCACCCACACGGCGACAGTATCGGCCCCGGTCTCCCTGAGGCAGTACGTCTACCTGAGCACGCCATCCGTACCGAGCCACGCCCACCACGGCCGCTCCTTCACCACCTACGGCTACCTGAAGCCCCGGGCATCGTCGGGGTCCTATCCAGTGAAGGTGTCCTTCTACCGTTATGAGAAGAAGAGCGGCCACTACGTCTGGGTTTTCCGCAAGACCGTGTCGGCCAAGGCCTCCAACTACTCGTCTTACACGAAGTATTCCGTGAGCACGAGTCTGCCCTACTCGGGGTCATGGAAGGCCATCGCCACCTACGCGGGGAACGCAACCTACGCGACGACCACCAGCGGGCACCACGACCTGAGGGTCTACTAACAGGACGAAGGCCCGACCTACGCAGGCACGAGCGAAGACGCGTCCGGGTCTTGATCGTAGGGGTCCACGCCGGCATGACCGAGCACGTGCTTCCGGCGGACGGCGGCGGGCCTACCGGACGCACCGACGCTGCGAACGACAGACCGCCCATATCCGACACCTGAGCCGACAACGTCTCGGGAGTAGACGGGAGCGTTCGGACGAGAAGTCGCAGGTAACGGCGCTGTCGTGCATCTGCCGGGTAAGGGGAGCGGTTCTTTGCACGGAGGAAGTCGGGGGTTCGAATCCCTCATCGCCCACCATCAGGAAACAGCCCGCCACCTGCTGAAACGAGGGGGCGGGCTTGTTCGTATTCCCGTCCAGAAGGTCATGACTCCATTGTCCGAAGGTTCGGCCGGCGGGCCCGTCGCGTTGATACCTAGAGCATCCGCCCGATTCCTGTGGAGCCAAGGTGCCGGGGTATTCCTAGCGCTTCTCGGCTTGCACCCATGTCATGCCCAGGCCCCCGGAATCGGAGTTCTGAGCCCATGTCGAGGGGTCCGAATCCGAGACCGTGTACGTACCGGGCTTGAGCGTCATGTCCATGTCTGCAAACCAAACGGTGTTCGGGACCCCACCAGCCCCCGTACGCGTCGCCTTGAACGCCCGGGTAACGCCGGGACCCGTGAGCGTGATGGTGGGGGCTGCTGCGGTACCTTTCCCGTCGTTCCAATGGTAGGTGCTGATCTCCCTGATCCGGCGTGGTTCGGTGAGGGTGAACGAGGGCGGTTTGCCACCGTTGAAGACCCCCATCGGGTTGTCGTTGTGGAAGACGAGCTCCAGGCTCGCCGGGGCGGCTGCCGTGGGAGTCTCGTCAACGGAGAAGGAATCATCCCCGGACTTCCCGATCGGCTTGACCGTCACCCACCCGCCAGCACGGAGCGAGGTGCTATCGGCAGGCGTGTATTCGGCGATGACGCGGTAGCGGCCGAGCTTACTGGGAGCAGTGAAGACGCCATCCTGGGTGATGGTTGCCGGAGCATCGGTCTTCCAGACCACGGTCATTCCGTCGGGGTTCCTATACAACTCAAGCTTGACCTTGTCGCCAGGCTGAATCGTGGTCTCCCAGGGGACGATGTCCACCCCGGTCTCATCCTTGATGTCGCACGACCTGACCCCGCAGCCGGTCATCCCCAGCGCAAGGACCACCAGCAGCCCCATCACGAAGGTGCGCTTCGGATTCAGAGATTCCAGAGATCTCGCCGCTCCGGCCATGGCTATACCTCCTCCATCTGGCAATCTTTGGCTGAGCATACTAGACATCGGACGTGTCGATTCGATCGGGGGCGGCCGCGCGCACGGACCTTCGTGGCGCACGCCCCAGGGAACCTCGTGTAGCAGCGTTTCATTTCGCGGGGGTCCGCCACCATCCGCTGATGTCGCCGCAGGCCTCTCAGCTGAGGGAATCCGACAGTGGCGGTCACCTGCGGACAGGCTGACGTACGTCTGCGCTGAGGAAGTCGGGGGGTTCGAATCCCTCATCGCCCACCAGCGCGCCCTCCACGTCAGGCCGGCTCTGCCTGGCGTTCGGCAGCCGCGGCCAGCGCATCGAGCACCGCCCGGATCGCGGGTGCATCTCCGGAACCCTTCCGCACGGCCGCGAAGATGCGTCGCTCGAGCTTCGGCTCCACGATGGGGACGATCGCCAGGTCCAGCCCCCGCAGGTCGGTCAGCCGCGGAGCGATGCCGACGCCGAGGCCCGCCTCGACCGCCGAGCCGATCGCGCGGAAGTAGTTGCTCTCGAATACCACCCGGGGCTCGAAGCCCTCGGAGCGGGCCACGCGGTAGATCGCCTGACGGCTCGACGCCGTCTCGTGTGCGATGCACCAGTCCTCGCCGAGCAGGTCGCGCAATCGCACCGGTCCGCCGGACAGCGGGTGCCCGATGGGCAACAACGCGACTGCGGACTCCGAGGTCAGGTCGTGCCGGTCGATGCCGGCGTCGGCGGGCACGGGAACGAAGTCCCACTCGCTCGATAGCGCGATGTCGAGCTGCCCGGCCTTGAGCGCCGGGACCGCGCGCACCGGCTCCAGGTCGCTCGTCAGCACCCTCAGCGCGGGATGGTCGCGCCGCAGCGCCACCAGCGCCGGGAGCGCCATGCCCTGCGCCGCCGTCTGGAAGACCGAGAGGCGTACGAGTCCACTGACCGTGGCGGCCGTGGCCTGCGCCTCAGCGACCGCCGCTTCGCACTCCGCGAGGATCACCTCCGCACGCTCCACGAGGCGACGCCCCGCCTCGGTCGGACGGACCGAGCGGGCGGTGCGCTCGAGCAGCGGCACGCCGACCTCGCGCTCGAGTACCGCGAGCTGGTGCGAGACGGCCGGGGGAGTGAGGTAGAGGGCCGCGGCGGCTGCTGCGATCGTGCCGCGCGCGGCGACCTCGCGCAGGATGCGCAGCCTCGTGGTATTCAGCATGAGTCCTCCGGTCCATCTGTATGAGCGAAGAAATATACGATGCTAGTACAACAAAAGAGTAAATAGACTCTACTCTCGTACGCGCCGAAGATGAAGAGGCAGGTGATTCGCCCGTTCGCGCTTCAGGAGTCTTTGTGGCTTTGCTCATCATGAAAGTACTGCTCGCCCCGCTGCTTCTGGCAGCGGGCTCTTTTGTGGCATGGCGCTGGGGCGCCACGGTCGGCGGGCTGTTCCTGGGCCTGCCGCTGATCTCGGGACCGGTCTCGGTCCTGCTGTTCCTCGAGCGCGGCGAGCACTTTGCCGAATCGGCGGCCCGGGGCACTCTGCTCGGCCTGCTCGCTACCGGAGCATTCTGCGTCTGGTACGCGCTGCTGGCCCGTCGCACCCGCTGGTGGCTCACCCTCCTGCTCGCCTACGTCGCCTGCCTGATGGTGGCGTGGGGGCTGTCGTTCGTGCACGTGCCGCTACTGTGGGCCGCCGCGAGCGTTCTCGTCATCCTCGGCACCCTCTCTGCGTTCTCCCGTCCCGTCGAGTGTGGTCCCGTTCAGAAGACGGGCCCGGCGCCCCTGATCCTGAAGATGGTCGCCGCGAGCGCCATCGTCGTCGCGATCACCACCGGAGCCGACTTCCTGGGCCCGACCCTCGTCGGGCTGCTCGCGCCACTTCCGATCATCCTCGCGCTGATGGCCGCGTCCTCGCACCGCCGCCAGGGTTCCGAGGCCGCTCGCGGCCTGTTGCGCGGTGCGCTCGCCGGCACCTGGGGCGGCGCCGCGTTCTTCGCGGTCGTTGCGATCGCGCTGGGCGCATTGAGCCCGCTTGTCGCCTATCTCGTCGCGCTGGCCGCGGCGCTGTCTGCCGTCACCATCGCGACGGCCGTGCAGGACGCAGCTCCGGCGCGCGCCCGCATCGCGGGCGACTGGCATCGGGTGGGCGCCGTGATGAAGCGCGAGCGCCACCTTCCTCGCGTGCGCATCCCGAGCCCCGCGTTCCTGTGGATGCTGCTGCGCGGCTAGCGCCCCACACCTCGGGTGATGTCGGCACGCCGTTCGCACACGGGTTGGGACAACGCCCCCGCCTGCCGATACAATCACCGACGGGTCGATGCGGAGGCGTCGGCGGCGGCCACCTCGCGTCTGCGGGGTTCGAAGAAGGAGACGCATGCACGCGCGCGCCGGCAGGATACTGTCGCTGTCCACGGCGATCGCGCTCTCCGTCGCTCTCATCGTGCCGTCCGCCTTCGCGTTCGGGGCTGACGCTCCGGTCGCCATCCCACCCCGGCACTCCGCGGTCCGGCGTACGGTCGCGACCCCGAGCCCGGTCAAGCGCCGCGAGGTTCCGGCCATCCCCGTCGCTCCCGCGACCCCCGTCGCTCCGGCCACACAGCTGGCACGCGTGCGTTCCGTGGTCGACACACGCCTCTCGCTCTCGACCGCGGACGCCCTTCCGGTAGCGGATCCGCTCGCGCCGGCGGTCCCCGGTGAGCTCGTCGTCGTCCTCGACTCGAGCTCGGTCGCGACTTCCACCGAACTCGCGCTGGAAGCGCGCGGCGCGACAGTGGAGCGCCCCGAGGGCGATCCCTCCTCGCTCCTGCTGAGAACGCCGCTGAGTATCAGCTCGCCCGTGTTCACGCAGCTGGCCGCTGACACGCCGGGGGTCGCCTGGGTGCAGCCGAACTACGTCTATCGCGAGACCCACGTTCCCAACGACCCGCGGTACCCGGCCCAGTGGGGGCTGCCGGCTGTGGGAGCTCCCGCGGCGTGGAACGTGGCGCGCGGGAACGGGATCCTGGTCGCCGTCGTGGACACCGGCGTCGACTACAACCATCCCGACCTCGTCGGACGCGTGAACGTCGCCGACGGTCACGACTTCGTCAACGGCGACGACGATGCGTGGGACGACAACGGCCACGGCACCCACGTCTCGGGAATCGTCGCCGCCACCATGGACAACGCGGTGGGGATCGCCGGCCTGGCTCCCGAGAGCGTCATCCTTCCCGTCAAGGTGCTGAGCGCCGCGGGCTGGGGCGACTCCTCCGGCGTGGCCGCAGGCATCATGTACGCGGCGAACCACGCCGCCCGGATCATCAACCTCTCGTTGGCCGGCCCGTCCGATCCCCTCATGCGGGCGGCCGTCGTGTACGCGCAGTCGAAGGGCTGCATCGTGATCGCCGCGGCCGGCAACGAGAACTCGTCGGCCGGGGCGAGTTACCCCGCCCGCTACACCGGCGTCGTCGGCGTCGCGGCGGTGGACTCCCAGAATGCGCGCGCCGCGTTCTCCAACTACGGTAGCGGGATCGACGTGGCCGCACCGGGGGTGGGCATCCTGTCGACCGTTCCGGGCAACAGCTACGAAGCCTGGAGCGGGACGTCGATGGCCTCTCCGTTCGTCGCCGGTGTCGCCGCACTTGTTCTCGGCACCGATCCCAGCCTCGAATCGTCAGCGGTGATCGCGCGCATCAAGGGATCGGCCACGTTCCTGGGTTCGACGCTGGGAGCCGGTCTGGTCAACGCCCGGAAGGCGCTGGAGGACGTTCCGCCGCCTCCCGGTTCCGACGTCCCCGGCCTGCTGCTCGGATCGTCGCCCGTGACCGGGAGCCTCGAGGCGACGTCTCATCGGGTCTACCGCGTCTATCTCGGGAAGGGCCAGACGCTGGAGACGTCACTGACGTCGGATCCGGGGGCGGCGGAATTCGATCTCGATCTCAAGCTCTACGGTCCGAACACGTCGAGCATCACCACCGGCACCGTGCTCAGCTTCTCGGTCGGTAGCATTCACAACCCCGAGACCATCGTTTACAAGGCCCCGGCCACCGGCTGGTACTACCTCGATGTCAAGGCGGTGACCGGGCAAGGCGCCTACAGCCTCGTCTGGGCCGTCACCGGCACGTTCGACGACGACATCCCCGGAGTCCCGATGCCCGCATCGCCCGTGACGGGCACCGTCGATCACGCTACGGACCCCGATGACGTCTACTCGATCGATCTCGCCGAGGACGAACTGCTCGTGGTCGAGCTGGCGGGGCCGCTCACCGGAGCGGACATGGACATCTACCTGTTCGACCCCGGTTCGGTGAGCGTGGCGACCGACGGATACGTCGCGGTCAGCAACGGCCCCGACACCTCGACCGAGTGGTTCCGCTACCGCGCTCCCAAGGCCGGGACCTACTACGTGGACGTGAACGCCTACAGCGGCGCCGGAGCCTACACGCTCACGTGGTCGAAGACCCCGGGCGCCGTGACCGACAATATCCCCGGGCTCGAGCCCACGTCCTCACCGGTAGAGGGCACGATCGGCGGGCTCACCAACACCGACGATGTCTACAAGGTCTACCTGCACTCGGGGCAGACGCTTGACCTCACGATGACCACGGACGCGCAGTCGGGCGGCACGTCCTACCCGTGGCTCCTGCTCTACCCGCCGACCTCGACCGATGTCCAGACCGACTGGTACTTCGATGGCGGCAACGCGGCGTCGGGTGTCGCGCACCTCAGCTACGAGGCGACCTCCACCGGCTACCACTACGTCGACATCTACAGCGAGGACCTCGGCGAGCCGGTCCCCTACGTGCTCGAGTGGTATCGGGCGCCGGTGCCCGGCAGCAACATCCCCGGCCTCCCGGCCCCCCGGTCCCCGATCACCGGCCCGCTGGGCGTGACCACCAACGCGGACGAGGTGTTCGCCATCCACGCGCACGCCGGCCAGTGGATCTCGGCGTCTCTGGCTGGCTGGTCGTCGATCCCGGGCCAGGCGGTCGACCTCGACCTCTACCTCTATCGGCCGGGTTCGCACGACACGCGTACCGACACGCCGCTCGCCAGGACCGAGGGGGAGCACTACCCGAAGGCCATCGGCTTCAAAGCGACCACCACGGGCACGTACTACCTCCAGGTCCACGCCTTCGCGGGCGAGGGGACCTACAGGCTGACATGGTCGGTGAAGTCGTTCGCGACCGTCTACAAGCCGGTCGCACCTTCCGCGGTGACGCACGGCTACCACTTCACCGTCTACGGCTACGTCGCGCCGCGGCACACGAGCGGCACGTACCTGGTGACCGTGCGCTTCTACCTGAAGAACCGGTTCGGGGTGTACGTCTACCACAACTCGGTCCGCGCGCGTGGCTACGACTCGGGCACCAAGTCCAAGTACCGGATCTCGACGTCGCTACCCCACAAGGGAGCGTGGCGCGTGAGGGCGGTCCACTCGGACACGGGTATGCCCGAGGCGCTGAGCGTGTACGACTACATCACAGTGAGGTAGTCCGCCCGGGCAGTGGCGCGGCCTAGTACCAGCCGGTCTTCTTGATGTGGGCCCACGCCTTGCGGGGGGTCCCGTAGCGTCCCTTCACGTACTTCAGGGCCCGCTTGGTGTTCCACGTCGCGTCGGCCCAAGGGTGCCCCTTGGCCATCTTCGTCGAGAGTTGGAAGAGCCCCCAGCACGACGTGCTGTGGCTCTTGGGATTGTCGTGACTCTCGTAGTCGGCGATCTTCTTCATCGCTGCGACATCGAGGGTCCCGAAGCCGGCTGCGGTGGTGCAGCCGGTGATGATCGAGTGGATCGAGGGGGCGGCGTACGCGGCCTTGGCCTGCCCGGTGACGACGAAAGCCGTGAGGGCGAGGACACAGGCGAGGAGCACACGCCACGCGCCACGGTCGCCGGAAAGGACATCGGACACAGATACTCCCGAGCTCGGGGACAGGGCAGCCGCGGGTTCCGCGGGGGTCCTGACAAGCCGAACGTCAGGAGTAGGTGAGCCGCACGAGTATAGCGGAATCGTCCGGTCCGGTCGCGGTCCGGGCGCAGCCCGCCCTCCACGCACTCAAGGTACTATCCGCGTGTGGAAGGAGCGCCGATGATCGAGCGTATCGAGCCGGGAGCCGGCCAGGAGTCCGTGTGGGACTACCCGCGTCCTCCGCGCGTGGAGTCGTCGACGCGGCACGTCCTCGTCCGCTTCGGCGGCGTGACGATCGCCGAGTCGCGCACGACGTACCGCCTTCTCGAGCTGGCGCATCCTCCCGTGTACTTCATCCCTCCGCACCACGTACGCCTCGAACTGCTCTCGCTCAGCGGCCATCGGGTCGAGGACGAGGGCCTCGGGATGGCCGGCTACTACGATGTGTCGCTCGACGGCCGCGTCGCCCGGAACGTCGCGCGCGTGTTCGTGCATCCGCTGCCCGACTACCGGATGCTGCGCGGCCACCTGGCGTTCTACCCGGGGCGCCTCGACGAGGCGTTCGTCGACGGAGAGCGCGTCAACGCGCAGCCGGGCGGCCACTACGGCGGCTGGATCACCGGCGACGTCGTCGGACCGTTCAAGGGCGTTCCCGGAAGCTGGACCTGGTAGAGAGGTAGTCGCTGCATGCCCGAATGCGCCTGGCACCCCGGGGTCGAGACGAACGTCTCGTGCCGCGAGTGCGGACGATACATGTGCCCGAAAGACATGGTGGAGTCGCCCGTCGGCTACAAGTGCCGCGAGTGCGGCCGCGCGAAGATCACCAAGGGGGGCGCGAAGCCGCGCCAGGTCGGGCTCGCCTTCGCGTTCGGGATGGTGGCCGCGATGGTGGCCGCACCGGTGGCCGGGTTCATCCCGTTCCTGTTCCTCGGGGCGATCCTCTATGGAGGAGTCGTCGGGGAGGCAGCGCGGCGCGGAGGTGGTGGCCACCGCACATGGCAGTTCTCGGCGATCGCGGCGGTGTGCGCGCTGGCCGGCGCCCTCGCCGTGGGGTTCTACGGCCGGGCCGACTTCATCCTCGTGCTGGCGGGCCCGGTGGTCGCGGCGGTCTACGTCACCTCGGCGCGCTGGTTCGGCTAGGCGTGGGTCAGGTGGCCCGTGTGGTGGATCCGGTGCTGGGTGGCCACCACGATCTCGTCGACGCCCGCCGCCACGAACATCACGAACATCGTGCACACGTAGCCCGCTGCGAGGATCAGGACCGCCGCCGTCGGCGTGAGGATGAGGATCGTGAGGAGTTCCGGCATCGCGCTCGCCCCCTGAGGGTCGGTGTGCGCGACGCGTCAGGCGCGTCGCGCCCAACATACTTCTTACCCTCATTCGCAGGGTTCGCCCAAGGCTCCCGACGAGCGGGCCCTACGACCACATCGCGCGCAGGCGGCCCCGGAGGGCTTCGCCGCTGACCGCGGGGTCGGCCGGCTCGTCGATGTGCCCGTCACCGCTCCCGCCGGGCTCGTCGCGGAACGCGTCGCGCGGCCCGTCGGCCAGGAAGCGCGTGAGCTGCGCGTAGCCGTGGGCGTCCGTGTGGTTCCACGGGCTCTTGTAGTAGCGCAGCGGGAAGCACACGTAGAGCCAGTCCTTCGCGCGAGTGCAGGCCACGTAGAACAGCCGCCGCTCCTCCTCGGTCTCCTCCACCGAGCCGGTGGCCATGTCCGAGGGGATGTTGCCATCGGCGGCGTGGATCACGTAGACCGCGTCCCACTCGAGCCCTTTGGCCGAGTGCACGGTGGAAAGGATCAGGTAGTCCTCGTCGAGCAGCGGCGGCCCGGCAAGCTCCTCGGCCCACGCGGGCGGGTCGAGCGCCATGTCCGCGAGCAGCGTGAGCCGGTCGTCGAAGCGCGCGGCGAGCCGTTCGATCTGCTCGAGGTCGCGCAATCGGGCTGTCGCGTTGTCGTACCGGCGTTCGAGCAGCGGGCCGTAGACCTCGCGCACCGCATGCACCTGCGCCGGCAGGTCCATGGGCTCGGGACGGGTCAGGCCGATCATCAGCCCGACCAACGAGGCCCACTCGATCTTGGCCGCGGGGACCGGCGAGGGGAGGTCGGCCCAGGTGAGGAAGTCGCCGCCGCCTTCCGCGAGGGCGTCCATCAGGCGCTGGGCGGTCGCTGGCCCGACTCCTGGTAGCAGCGTCAGCACCCGCATCCCGGCCGACAGGTCGCGCGGGTTCTCGGCGAGCCGCAGGATCGCGCCCAGGTCCTTCACGTGGGCCGTCTCGGTGAACTTCAGCCCTCCGTACTTCTTGTAGGGGATGTTGCGTCGCTGCAGCTCGAGTTCGAGCGGCAGTGAATGGTGCGTCGCGCGGAACAGCACGGCCTGGTGCTTGAGGAGCACGCCGCTCTCGCGCAGCTCGAGCACGCGCCTGATCACGAAGTCGGTCTGCTCGTCCTCGTCGTGGCAGGTCACGACGGAGGGCGCCTCGCCGCCTTCGCGCGCGGTCCAGAGGTTCTTCTCGTGGCGTTCGGCGGCCAGGGCGATCACCTGGTTGGTGGCGTCGAGGATCGGCTGCGTCGAGCGGTAGTTCTGCTCGAGCGGGAGCACCGCGACGTCCGGGAACATCGCGGGGAAGTCGAGGATGTTGCGCACATCGGCGGCCCGGAACGAGTAGATCGACTGCGCGTCGTCTCCCACGACCGTGACGCCGCGGCCGTCGGGGCGCAGCAGCTCCACGATCCGCGCCTGCAGGGCATTGGTGTCCTGGTACTCGTCGACCAGCACGTGGTCGAAGCGCTTGCGCACCTCGACGCCGACCGCCGGGTCCTCGAGCAGCCCGAGCCAGTAGAGCAGGATGTCGTCGTAGTCCAGCACGCCGGTGGCCAGCTTGCGCTCGACGTATTCGCCGCACAGGCGCTTGAGGTCGTCCTCGTGCTCCAGGCACCAGGGGAACGAGGACCGCAGCACGTCGGCGAGCGGCCGCTGCGAGTTCACGGTGCGGCTGTAGATGTCCATGCAGGTCCCCTTCTGCGGGAACCTGCGATCGGTGCGGGAGAGGCCGAGCTGCGAGCGAACGACCCCCATGAGGTCCTCGGAGTCGCCGCGGTCGAGGATCGTGAATCCCGGGTCGAGCGAGATCGAGGCGCCGTGCAGGCGCAGCAGGCGCGTGCCCATCGCATGGAAGGTGCCGCCCCACACCGCACCGCCGCCCGGCAGGCGGGTCCCGTCGCCGCGCAGCCGCCGCAGGATACCGTCGACTCGGCGGGTCATCTCCTGCGCGGCTCTGCGCGTGAAGGTGAGGAGCAGGATGCGGCGCGGGTCGATGCCGTTCGACAAGTGCCACGCGACCCGGTGGGCGAGCGTGGTCGTCTTGCCGGTCCCGGCGCCGGCGACGATGAGCAGCGGCGACTCGCCGTGGGTCACGGCGTCGTACTGGGCGCTGTTGAGGTGCGCGAGCACGTCGCCGATCGTCTCGGGCGCGCGCTCGGCGGTCTGCATGGTCTGCACGGGTGCCTCCGTCGTTGCGGGAAGTGCGAACACGTGTTCGATGATAGGGGAACAGGTGTTCGGCGGCAAACGACGGGCGGCGATGCCTACAGGTAGTGGCGGATGATCGCCCGGCTGCGGCGACGGAGGCGCGTGATCTGGCGGCCGAGGCGGGTCGCGTCGATGGCAGCCAGCGGGCTGCGGCGCGGCTTCCTGCCCGCGAGCACGTCGCCGTAGAGTCCGGCCAGCCGCTCTGCCATGCGGTCGATGCACAGGGCATCGGCACGCTTGACCGACTCCGCTCCCATGCGCCCGCTCAGCCCGGCGTCGCCGAGCACGCGGTCCGCGGCGGCGGCCAGGTCCTCGGCGCGTTCGGGGGTGAGCAGCCCGTTGACGCCGTCGGTCACGGCGTCGGCGACAGCGAGGTCGTTCACGGCGACGACGGGCAGGCCGGAGGCCATCGCCTCAGCGACGACGAGACCCTGGGTCTCGGACAGCGACGCGAAGAAGAAGAGTTCGGAGGCGGCGTAGGCCGCGGCGACGTCCTCGCGCTGCAGGTAGCCGGTGAAGGTGACCCGGTCGGCGAGCCCGAGGCGCGCGATGTGTTTCTCGAGGTCGTGGAGGTGCGGGCCGTTGCCGACCAGCAGCAGGCGCGCTCCCGGCGTCTTCATGTGCGACATCGCGTCGATGAGCAGGTCGACGTTCTTCTCGAGGCCGAGCCGGCCGACGAAGATCAGCAGACGGTCGCCCTCGGGGATGTCGAACCGCTTGCGCAGCGCCGCAACGGCTTCCGGGTCGGCACGCCCGAACCGCTTCACGTCCACGCCGGTCGGCAGCGTGATCACGGGGGAGGTGACGCCCCATCCGGCCAGCGCCTTCTCGATCTTCGTCGACGGCGCCAGCACCAGGTCGCACTGGTCGCAGAACTCGCGGGACAGGCGTTCTGCCATGGCGCGGGTGAAGCGGGTCTCCCACACGTAGTGCACGTACTCCGGATAGAGCGTGTGGTAGGTGTGCACGTAGGGGAGGCGGAAGCGTTTGGCCACGGCGAGCCCGAACAGCCCGATCGCGAACGGGTCGTGGCTGTGGATGATGTCGAGCTTCGCGCGGCGCGCGAGGCTGTAGGCGTGCTGGGAGTAGAGCGAGGCCAGCCGCATCTCCGGCTGGAACGCGAACGGGACCGACGGGATGC